>Ga0070739_10004184_pt1 | contig 17297 bp, 11 predicted proteins | sample Coa_R1_7_FD_66445 | JGI IMG/M metagenome (GOLD analysis project Ga0070739, IMG submission 66445) | Surface soil microbial communities from Centralia Pennsylvania, which are recovering from an underground coalmine fire - Coalmine... | ecosystem: Environmental > Terrestrial > Soil > Unclassified ... | reverse complement strand
GCGGGTGAATGGTTCGAAAATACTGCGGTCCGTGTACTGCGCTCCCTGCGTCGTCGCCGCGGTTTCGCCCAGGTGGTCATTGCGTCACTGACCAGGCCTGATTCGACTTCGAAGCCGGATTCTCTAAAAATTTGCTCGATCGCCGCTGCTGTCGGCCGGCCACCAACGCTGTGGCTCGTATCCAGCGCAAAATGCGTGCTCACTTTAGCCAGGAGCTGCTTTGCCGCCGTGAGCACCTGAATTTCAGCACCTTCGATATCGATCTTGCAAAAATCCGGCTCGCCCCAGCGTGAAAACGCGTCCTCTAGCGTGACGGTCTCAACCGCGTGTACGGGCGCCACGGTAGTGAGTGAAGGCATGCCGGCTAGACAAGAACCGATGCTGCCATCCGCATAAAAAGGCGCAGTACCACGGGTCGCAGCCAGCGCCGCGTTGACCGGTGTCACGTTTCTTAAACGGTGGCGCGCGATGTTGCGGAGGAGAAGCGAGTAACTCAACGGATCAGGCTCAAACGCAATTACCCGTCCTTCCGGTCCTACCAGTGTTGAAAAACAGTATGTCGAAAGTCCGCAATTGGCGCCAATATCGAATACGCAATCACCGGGACCCGGTATGTACCCCACGCAGATACCCCTCGACAACGTCACTTCGTTCAGAAAACCCGGCCAGCTCAAACTGCAGTCCCAAGGATTTGCAGGTGTGAAGCCGCGGCTTGGAATAATCGACAATAGACCGCCCCTCCGACACGTCGCATTGGACGGCATCGAAAAAGACATCGAAGTAACGAGCTATTGTGCTGGCATGCGCAAAGTGCTTTTCGGGTAAAAGAATACTCCGGCTATCTTTCCTGAATTCGAGGCAATCCCCGCGGTTGAGCGGTTCACATTCATAGCGGCTGCAGACGTGTTTCAAATAAAGCAACACACCACGATTGCGCGGTCCTAAGGCGATTGCCAACCGGACAGCCTGCCGGTGTAGCTGGGCAGCAACCGCCTGCCACGACAGGTGCCTTTCCGGAAGCATACTCTTTATATCGGTGCAGAAGCGAATGGTCCTTACATTGCCGGAAACGCCGTTCGTATTCTGAGTACATGATTGTTTTCGTCACGGGAGCAACTTCCGGTTTTGGTCAGGCGACGGCGCGAAGGTTTGCCGGAGATGGCGCGAAGGTCATCGGCACAGGGCGGCGCAAAGAGCGCCTGGAAGATCTCAAAGAAGAACTGGGCGACAATTTTCTGCCGCTTTCTTTTGATGTCCGCTGCCGCGAGCAAGTCGAAAATGCCATCCGCAATTTGCCGCCCGATTTCGCTGAAGTGGATGTACTTGTCAACAACGCCGGAGGCGCGCTGGGGCTCGATCCCGCGCAAAAGGCAAATCTCGAAGATTGGGAGACGATGATCGACGCAAACGTCAAAGGTGTCGTCTATTGCACACGCTTCCTCTTGCCCGGAATGGTAGAGCGCAATCGCGGCCACATCGTAAATCTGGGCTCAGTGGCAGCCGAGTTTGCGTATCCCGGCGGCAATGTCTATGGCGCGACTAAGGCCTTCGTTCACCAATTCAGTTACGGGTTGCGGGCCGATCTGCTGGGCACAAACGTCCGCGTGACCGATATTCAGCCGGGCCTGTGCAAGACCGAATTTTCTGAAGTTCGCTTCAAAGGCGACAAACAACGCGCCGAGGCCGTCTACGAAGGAACGGATCCTTTAACTGCGGACGACATTGCCGATGCCATCCATTGGTGCGTCACGCGCCCGCCGCACGTCAACATCAACGTGATGCAACTGATGCCCGTTTGCCAGGCGTTTGGCAACCTTCCCGTAAGCCGGAAAAAGAAGTAACGGCTCAAATGCCGCGCTGCGGCCGGTATCCAGGTCGCGCGCGGATCTTATACTTTTTGGCCGCATCGGACGTCATTTCGACGCGAATGCGGCGAAACCCTTCGTTCGGGTTTGGTTGCGGGTAGTACGTGATCGTGTAACTGTTGCCCAGGTCTTCGCGAATCGATTCAAACGCTTCCACCTGCTTCTGCCACGTCTTGGCGAAATAGTTCTTGCCGCCCGTGTTGGTGGAGATGCGTTTGAAGATCGTGGCCGAGATCGGGTCTTTGTTCACCTCGCTGGTCGAGATCACATAAATCGGAATGCCTTCGTCCTCGGCCACAGCCCGGACATCGTCGGGCGCCACCATGCTGGCGTTATCCGGCCCGTTCGAAAACACAATCACCACTTTGCGGCCTGGAATTTTCGCCGCATCGCGCAGCGTCAGAAGCAGGCAATTGTATAGCGCCGAATCATCGCCCGCCACTGCTCTGCGCAGGCCGGCGATCGCCGTCGTCCGGTCTCGGTTCAGCGGCACGGCGCGGTTCAAATTCCGGCTATAGGTGTATACCGCCACCGAATCGGCGCGATCCAGCCCGCGGATAAAATCGGCAATCGCATCGGAGGCGTAAACGAATCCGCGATACATATAGTTACTCGTATCGAACAGGATGAATACATTCGTGCCGCCTGTATCCTGCCGTAAATCCAATACCCCTGGGCCGCCCTCCGTATCAGCCGGATTCCCGGAATGTAGCGGCCGGGTTTCGCCGTTCGCCAGCACCTGTAGCGGGGCATGATTGCCCTCGGTAAAGGTGGCGATCTTCTGCGGGATGTCGTCTTCGTAGACCTTGAAATCTTTCGGCTTCAGCCCGTTCACGTATTTACCGTGCGAATCGGTGACGGTGAAGCTAAGCACAACCATGTCCACCTTGACACGGAAGGTAGTCTGATCCTGATTCTGGGCCGCGAGCCAGATTCCTGCCACGAGCGTAATCGCCGCGGCCGTAGCAGCAGTACGAATGAAGGTTCTCAAGGGTCAGTTCTCCGAAGTATGAATGTTTGCTTGCAGCACGCTTTTCTGTTGTATATTCGTGCCCACCGTCTGCAAGGAGCGCAATAGCGCCGGCCAATCTTCCAGGTGCGTCGCAAAGATGTTTTCGATGGTAGCGCGATTCCACTCGGGCACATAAGCATCGAGCTCGCTGACGGGCACTCCGGCTTGATCGGCAAGCGCAGCGTAGTAGAGATTATTCGACTCCCAGCTTTCCGCCAGAATGCGGCTCGAATAGCCCATCAGCGCGGGGAAAATTCGCAAATAGAGCAGCCCCGGTTGCAGCGAATGCGTCAGAGTCGGCTTCGGAGTACCAAAGGCGTGCGCAATGGCTTCGGCTGAAAGCGCTGGGTCATTTTGCGACGCCATTTCCTCGATCTCCATCGAGTACACATCGGGCGACACATTGCTCAGTTTCGGATCCGACGCCATGGCATAGAGCGCCGAAATGGGAACCTCTGCAACGGCCCTTTTGAAATCGCCGCTTTGCAGTTGATCCTCCAGCAACTCGATGCGCCCGGGCGGAGCAAACCGGCGGTAGGAATTTATAACCGCCGCTTCGACTGAAGGATTCATCGCCGCCGCCGCCAGCAAAGATTCACCACGCCGGATATGCAGATTCACCCAGCGCAGTTGCTCCGGGGTCACATTGCGCCAGCGCGTGACAGTTACGTCCACGATCATTTGCGGCACCAGATCGGCCCAGATCAAGGCCTGTTCGCGCTTGGGCGAAAGGAAATTCTGTTCCGCCTCAGCCACTGCGTACGGCAGCGTAATGAGCGAGCCCACCAGCCGCCCGCCCGCGCTTTCCGGCCAGCCGCTACCGGCTACCTCGGTGCTGCTCCACTCGGACGGCGTATTCTCCGGGCCGATGAAATCGTGGCTGCGCACAAACGAGGAGTTCGTCAGCAGCAACTGAGCGCCTGGGGGCGCATAGTAGCTGTACAAGAGGCCCACGAGTGAATCGCGCAGAAAAGGCGCCAGCGCATCCCGCGCATCTCTCTTATCCGGATTCTTGACCAGCTTTGCGACAACCAGCTTTTTCTCCTGCTCGATGTGCTTGTCGCTCCAATAGCCGACCGAGTAGGTGTTGCGCTCTTCCGCCGAAAGCGAGCCTCGTAGCGATTGAGTCTCCTGCAAGCGGTCAATCTGATCGTCCAGGCTTTTGACAATCTTGGGATCAACAGCCTGTTTGCCTGCGCCGTCCGCGACTGCAAAAAGGCTATCCAGAGGAGCGAGTAGCTGCGCGTCGAAAATTCGCAAGAAATTTTCGGCCGGTGAGACCGGTTCATTCCCGCTTACAGGCCGCAGTTTGCCCACCAGAAGCTCAACGATCTGTTCCTGCGGCATAGAGCCGGGCTGTCTTCCGGCAGCGGCAAGCAGCGCATCCACGCCGGAGCGCCCCGCATCGAAAACATCGGCCTCCTGTTTGATATGCCCGAACGGGCTGATGATTTTCGTGAAGCTCGCGTCTTCTCTTGCGGCTGGAATAGAGTTCTGCAGCACCAGGATGCGCCACAAACCGGTAAGCGCTTGCAGGGTGCCGACCGCATCGGCGCGCAGAAGAGCGTCATGCGTGTCTTTCGTCGCCTTACATAAATCGAGGTACTGGCCGATTGCGTTTTCACTCAAACCCGGCGCATCGGCGAAGAGCGCATATTGCGCTCCATAAGCGCGATAGCTGGCAACCAGGCGCGCCGCAAGCTGTGCCGAAACAGGCTTTGCACGGCCCCGGTCGATATCGTTCAACGCGAGGAAGATTTTGAGCGGCTCGTTTTCGACGCTCTTGCGGCTGAGCGCGAAGAGCGCCTCGACGACGTCGTCGGAGTTGCGCCAGGTTGCGGCCGAGCGCGTCAGCTTGCCGTCATATTTTCCGTGCGGATGGTGAATAAAAAGATTGCGCCACACTTCGAGGTCGCCCGGGATATGCGGACGGCCATCCGGGTCGACCCGCAGCGATGTTGCGAGCAATATCAATTCCGTGCTGGAGCGGAACACCGGCCGCGCCGGGCCAGGGCTGGTGATCTTCCCGCGTAGCGCATCGTAAAAACGCTTCATGCGTTCCGGTTGCGTCAGGTACGCCTGTGTCGGACCTTCGATGCGGGACAGCGTGTCGAAATAACTCGCCATCCAGCCGTCGTCGGTTGCAATCAGCTTTTCGAAAAATGCGCCGGGATTGCTCGGCGAAACTCCAACCATGGAAGCCCATACTTTGGGTGAGCCGGGTACGACGGCAGCGCCGTCCCGAATCTGGAACATATTGCCGAAGAAATCGAGAACGTGCGCATAAATCTTCAGCTTTGCCGCGCTTGCCTGCTGCCGTAAAGCTGCCGCTGTCGTGCGGTCGAGATGCGACAAGCCCAGATAAAGCCGGCAGATCGAAGGATCGGCTAGAAATGCATCCAGAAAATCGGCTTGCGGATTCTGATTCGCCGCTTCAATCCAGTAGCGCGCGTTGTAGAGAACCGGCACTTGGCTGGGTGCATAGGGAAATTCGAACCGGTGATTGGCGCGCAGGTCCTGCTCCAGTTCCGTCAACGGAAAACCTGAGTCGTCGGTAAGAAAAGCGCGTGTGGCATTTACGGTTTCAAGCACCATGTCGCTGCCGCAGGCGCCGCGCATCCGGTAACCAAGCACCTTCAGAAGATTGCCGGTTTCTTCGCTGTCGCAAGCAGGGATGACAATCTTTCCATTGCGCGCCATCGCCTGCAACTCGCGCGCTTGCCCGATGTACCGGACCAACAGGCGCAGATATTCGGTCTGCTGCAGGGCCTCATTTCCGGAGGCCTCGTAGCCGTTGGTCACAACGTTGCGCGCCAGTGCCGGCAAGAGCTCCTCGGGCGCGACATCGGGCGACAGCGCCGCCATTCGGGCAAACGAGGACAAAGGTCCGGGTATAGAAATTGACGAATAGTGCTGTTCCGGCTTCACCCGCGGCCTCATCTGCAAGTCCTGACCGCCTGCAGCCCGGTATTGCTCGAGATCACGCGCCAGATCGGCATCGCGGCCGTCCATAAAATCGATGAGCACGGCCTGCTTCAAAGCCAACTGTCTGGAATGCGGGTCGCTTTCGGCAGCCGCCCACTTCAGATAGGCATCGCGGCGCCCATCGGCCGCATGGCGGTCCAGAAAGAGAGCGAACGACTTCAGCCCGTTGGGCGTGCCGTCACTCGCCTGCTTCTTGAGCAGCGCAAACGCGCCCACAACGTCACCGGCGTTTTCACGCTGCTGGGCCGCATCGGGCGTGCTTCGGTCCGCCCCTCCCCAACCCGCCAGCGACACGCTGACGGCGCACAGGCTCGCAGTTAAAAAACGAGAAACCGCTTTGAAGAAACGGCCATTCCGAAAAAAGGCATTCACGGCGCAACGCCCCCAACTTCTCAAAGTGCCCGGGCCGAACCGTACCCTGGGCATTCCGATGCTCGAAATACCGAAAGGCACTGCCCGGCTGCCAAGCTGGCTTGGTTTTCTAATCTATCATTCGTGCATCGAGCCGGAACAGGAAACTGTCAAGAGTTTCCTAACGATTACCCTATTGCCTCGCCATAGAGCAGCCGATGCGGAAAGAGAGCGGCCCGGAGGCCTTTCCGGTCCGCCGCCTTGTTTATGTCCTCCGCTTCGCTGGCGTGGCCTGCGGCAAAACTCAGCATTCGTTCCGGCGCCTTCCATCGCATCGGGCTTTATTTGCTGGTTGCGTTGATTGCCGGAATGTATCTGTTTCCGTTCATGCACGTGCTTTCGGGCGCCACCGATGAGGGCCTGTACGTCTATGAAGCGCAGCAGGCGGCGCAAGGCGCTATTCCGGGTCGCGATTTCTTACAAGAGAATCCGCCGGGAGCTTATTACTGGTTGGCACTATGGTTTCGCCTATTCGGGACCAGCATGACCACGGCGCGCATGGTGCTCTTAGCTACTGGCGTAGGCACGGTTCTGCTCTTGGTCTATCTGGCCCGGCGCATCGGGAGCACGGGTATGTGCGCGGCCGGTTTCATTCTGATCACTTCCATCCCGCTGACGCCCATCAATTCACCCCACTATGATTCGAATTTGTTTGCGCTGGCAGCGTTTGCCGTATTCCTCGCGGGCGCGGATTCGATGCTTGAGGACAGAATCCGCTATTGGCCTTTTCTGTTCGCCGGCCTGTTAGCGGGCTGGGTCAGTTGCCTGCTTCAGCAAAAGGGATTTCTATTTCTGGCAGCGTTCCTAGCCAGTCTGTTCTTCCTGCATCGCAGGCGCGCCATCCGGCCGTGTGTGCTGATGATTACCGCATACGCGTCAGTCCTGATTGCACAAATCATTCCTTACCTGATCTGGCACGCGCTTCCCGATCTGTTTTTCAGCATGGTCGAGCTGCCGCTTTCAAGCTATAACCACGTCAATAACGTTCCTTATGGCTACCCGCTTTGGACCGTATGGTTCCCAGGCCTTTTCGGCCGCCTGGAAGCAAATGTTTCGGCGCTCGTAAACGCGCCCATTCTCCTGGCCATGACGCTGCCAATGCTGCTCATTCTGCTCGCGCCGCTGCTGGTGGCGGCCCTCGGGTATGCCTTCAGGGCGCGCGCGTTCAGCAAACGCCTCATTCCGTACTGGATCACTGCTTATGCGATGTGGCTCTCGGAATTGCACCGGCAGGATATCAGTCATTTGCGCAACGGCTGCGTTCTGCTTGTGTTGTTGTTTTTCGCTTTGTGCGAAAACTATGCGGGGCGGCTGCTCAGAGTCTCAGCACTCACCATAGTGATTGGAACTCTGTCGCTCGGTACGACCGTTCTAAACGGCGCGTTGCAGGCGCGCACGCCGGTTACGACACGCCGTGGAACTCTTTTCGCGCAGGCAAAAGATCCGGTGCTGGAGTTTTTGCTGTCACATACGCAGCCCGGCGAGTTTGTCTTCGTCTACCCGTATGCGCCCGCGTACTATTTCCTGGCGGATGTGCGGAATCCCACTCGCATCAATGCGATTGTCGATCAACGCGATAACCCCGCAATCGAACAACTGATACGCGATCTGGCAGCCAATAAGCCGCGCTATGTGCTGGTTCAGACGAAACTGATCGGAGATGGCATCCGCACGATTTTTCCCGGATTTCCAGTGCCCCCGCCGCAGGATCGCCTGATTGACCGTTATGTTACGGCACACTATCATCAGGTCGCATCGATCGCCGCTTTTCAAATCCTGGAAAGAAATAGGGGATAGACTAGGCGCGCAAACTGGTCGCGCTGGGCTCGACGGTAGCGCGCGATGGCTTGATTCGCAATAGCAAAAGCGCGCCCAAAAGCAGCAACGCCAGAGCAATCCACTGGGTCAGCGAAAACGGGCCGGCGAGCGGCTGCTCGTGTACACGGAAGAATTCAATAATGAAGCGAGCCGTCGAATAAAGAACGAGATATAAGCCGATCACTTGCCCCGGACGATGGCTCCGGCCCACCTGCCGTAACAGAAACCAGAAGATGAACAGATCCGCCGCCGATTCGTACAACTGCACCGGATGCAGCGGTTTGTCGAGCGGGAGATCAGGTGAAGCAAAATTCGAACGGAAGCGCACACCCCAGGGCAGGTAGCACACTCTGCCCCAACAGCAGCCCGCGGCAAAGCAACCCAATCTTCCAATCGCCTGGCCTACAGCGATTCCTGGAGCGAAGATGTCCATTGTTTTGAGTACCGGAAGCTTCTGCCGTTCGATGTAGAGATAACCGAAGATCAGTGCGACGATGAAGCCGCCGTGAAACACACCCGCAGCCTGTAAGGTCGCCATCGAAAAGATCTGTCCCGGATCGCGGATGTAATCGCCGATGTCGAACAGAAACATGAACAGCTTTGCGCCAATAATGCCGGCGATTGCGCAATAGACCGCGATGTTCGTGATTTTGTCGGGGGGTAAACCCGCGCGGCGGGCAAGCCGGGTCGTAATGGCAAGACCGGTTAAAAAAGCGATGGCGATCAGTACGCCATAGGTGGGAACGTAGAACGAACCGATCCGGAACAGTACGGGAAACATGAGTCTACTTGGGGGCTATCCCTTCTTTGATGTTCGCGCGGTGCGGTTTGATCAGGTCAAATAGCAGCAGAATGGCTCCTATGGTAATGGCGCTATCAGCAACATTGAAGGCGGGGAAGGCCCAGGCGCCGTGATACACCTCAATGAAGTCCGTGACGGTGCCGCGAAGTATCCGATCCAACAAATTCCCGATAGCGCCCCCTAATATAAACGCAAGTCCGAAGCGCGTGGCGGCAGAGCGAAACGCGCCGTTCCGGCTCCAAAGAGCTGATGCCACAAAGACCAGAACAGCGCCTGAGATGCCGATCAGAACAATGCTGCGGATTACCGGTTCGCCTTCGGCTAAAACGCCGAAAGCTGCGCCGGGATTTTCCGCATGAACAATTCTCAGCCACCCCGGGATAACCGAAACGGTGTCGAACGGGCTCAGCGAATGCAGGATCAGGACCTTGCTAATGCGATCGGCAATAAGAATCATGAGCGCAGCGGCAAGCGCTGAAATACGGGCGCCGGCTTCACGCGAAATTCCCACTAGGCCAAATATTCCGGCAGGACTGAAGCACACGTTGCGCATACGGTCGGAAACTCAGGATTGCTGCCCACATCGGTCGTGTATTTCCAGCAGCGCTCGCATTTATCGCCTCTGGCTCGCTGCACTGTGATAGTCAGCTCGCCCGCGGCGGCATCTTCCTGAAGATCTACCTGTGAGACGATCAACCACCCCGGCAAGTCACGCAGGTGCTTTTCGAGCAGCCGGTACGCAGGCCCGGAGGCTTGGAGGGTAACCGCCGCTTCCAGTGACGAACCGATAATTTTGTCTTCGCGCGCCGTATCCAGCGCCTTGAGCACCTGATCGCGTACCGGAACAAGTTTGTCCCAATCGGCTGCCGCCGCCCGTTGCGCATCGGTAATGCCTTCGGTCAATTCGTCCGGAGCGGGGAAGTACGCCAGGTGAACACTTTCCGCTTTCTGGCCGTCTGTCTGAACGTGCTGCCAAACTTCTTCGCAGGTGAAAGAAAGGATGGGCGCGAGCAGCCGCACGAGAGCCAGGCTCAAGCGATGCAGAACCGTTTGCGTTATGCGGCGGGCAGTGCGGCTGCCGGTATAGAGACGATCCTTCGAAACATCGAAGTAGAGCGCGCTGAGATCCGTAACGACGAAATCGTAGACAGCGCGATAGACCTTATGAAACGCGTACTCTTCGTATGCCGCACGGCAGCGCCGGACCAGGTCTTCGGCGCGGACTAGAATCCACGCGTCCATGCCCGGCAAGTCTGCGCCAGCGACGGTGTGTGTCGCAGGATGGAAGTCATGAAGATTCCCGAGCATGTAACGGAAGCCGCTGTTGCGGAATGTTCGATAGGCCTCCTGGAGCTGGTTCAGGATCGTTTCTGACAGACGCACGTCTTCGGTGAAATCGACGGAGGCGACCCAGAGCCGAAGAACATCGGCTCCCTTGTCGCGAATGATTTCCGCCGGCTCAATGATGTTGCCGAGAGATTTGGACATGGCCCGGCCTTCGGCATCAAGCGTCCAGCCGTGAGTGGCGCATTCGCGATAGGGCGAAGAGTTCTTTAGCGCCACGCCAATCAGGAGGGAGCTGTGAAACCAGCCGCGATACTGATCGCCGCCCTCGATATACATGTCCGACGGCCAGCTAACGCCGTTCTGCGGAATCAATGTTGCGAGGTGGCTGGAGCCGGAATCGAACCAGACATCGAGAATGTCGCTCTCTTTGCGGAATGTCGTGTTTCCACATTGCGCGCAGGCGCGGCCCGGGCCCATTAACTCTTCCGCCGTCTGCGAATACCAAATGTCTGCAGTATGCGCCCGAAACTGCGCGACAACATTTTCGAGTACGGCGCGATCGACGAACGGCGTCGAGCAGTTTTCGCAATAAAACACGATAATCGGAACGCCCCAGACACGCTGCCGGGAGATGCACCAATCGGGCCGCATCGCGATCATGTTCGTCATGCGCTCTTCGCCCCAGCTCGGATGCCAGCTTACTTGTTTGATGGCTTCGAGAGCGCGCGCCCGGAGTTCATTCCGCTCCATCCCGATAAACCATTGCTCGGTTGCGCGGAAGATGACCGGCTTGTGGCAACGCCAGCAATGCGGGTAACTGTGCTCCAGCCGCGCCTGCCCGGCCAGCGCGCCGTGCTGTTCGAGAAGCTTGATGACGATCGGATTGGCCTCCCAAACCGTCTTGCCGATTAACTCTTCCGGGAAAATGCCACTCGCGCCATCGGCATAAAAAAAGCGGCCGGCTGCATCGACCGGGCAGTAGACCGGGACGCCGTAACGCCGGCCGATCACGAAATCTTCCTGGCCATGACCAGGCGCAGTGTGAACTGCGCCTGTGCCCTGTTCCAACGTGACGTGGTCGCCAAGCAGGCCGAGTGACTCCCGCTCGATAAACGGATGCCGGAAAACGGCGCGCTCCAGCTTCGTGCCTGGGAATTTTGCCACTACCGTTTGATCCCAGCCGAGCGCTTCCGCCACCTGCGGCAGCAAACCTTCGGCAACAATGGCGATGCCCTGCGGGGTGTCTACTGCGACGTATTCAAACTTGGGATTGAATGCGATCGCTAAATTCGCCGGAATCGTCCACGGCGTGGTTGTCCAGATGAGGCAATAGACAACGCGTCCGGCCAGCGCCGGGTCAAGCGCGGCCGGATCGGAAGCGAGCCGAAAGCGCACATATATCGAGGGGCTGGTGTGATTTTCGTACTCGACTTCTGCTTCCGCGAGCGCCGTCCGGTCATGGATGCACCAGTGGACCGGCTTCAGGCCTTTATAGATGTAGCCCTGATGAAGAAAATCGACGAACGCCTGCGCGATGACCGCCTCATATTCGGCAGACATGGTGAGGTACGGATCGTCCCAACGGCCAAGCACGCCGAGGCGCTTGAACTCGGTGCGGTGAATGGCGACGAATTTGGCCGCGTAAGAGCGGCAGTGCGCGCGAATCTCAGCGATACTCATTTGCGCTTTGCGCTTGCCGAGTTCCTGATCGACTTTGAATTCGATGGGCAGGCCGTGACAATCCCAACCGGGAATGTAAGGCGAATCGAAGCCGGCCATCGTCTTCGACTTGACGATGAAGTCTTTCAGAATCTTGTTGAATGCCGTGCCGAGGTGAATGTTTCCGTTTGCATAGGGCGGCCCGTCGTGCAGAACATATTGCGCGAGCCCGGCGCGTGATTCACGAATGCGCTGGTACAGGTCGATTTTGTCCCAGTGTTCGAGCAGTTTCGGCTCGTTCGAAGGCAGATTTGCCTTCATGGGGAAGCTTGTTTTCGGCAGGTTGACCGTTTTTTTCAGGTCAACAGAGGAAACATTCATGGGATCGCTCGAACGCAGAATAGTCCTGACGCCTTGTGCGCGGCTGGCCCACCGCGCACAACTCGCTCTGGTGGCCTTGTGCGCTTCTACTTCATGGTAGCGGACGAATGAAGCCGCTCAGGAAAGAGCACGTGGAGGCATGGTTTGGGAGATTACCTTTTAGCCGGGTCACAAACCGGCGTGGTTTATTTTTTGGCGGCTCACGGCCCGGCTACTTACTTGAAAAGGATGAACTTAGAGGATTATCTGAGCTGCTGAGCCGCGTCGCGCGGGTGGCATTTTGTTCATTTTGCGGAATTTGAGAGCGTACAGTCGTTGACGAGAAAAGGAAACCGAATGCGATCTCAAACCCAATCGGCGCGCACGAAGCGCGGGTCCTTGCCGGACGATCCCGGCGGTGTGGCTGCCCAACTCCGCCAACTGCTGGTCGGGCAACCGGAGGCGATCGATACGATCGTTCCGTACATTCAAATGCAGCAGGCCGGGCTGGCGCCGGAAGGCCGCCCGGTTGGCGTGGTGCTGCTGCTCGGCCCGACGGGGACCGGCAAGACACGAACGGTGGAAGCTCTCGCAGAGGTCCTTCACGGCAGCAGCAAGAATTTGCTGAAGGTCGATTGCGGCGAGTTTCAGATGGAACATGAGGTCGCAAAACTGATTGGCGCGCCTCCCGGCTATTTGGGTCATCGGGAAACGCAGCCCATGCTGACGCAGGCGAAGCTCAACTCGGTTGCCTCCGAACGCAACGATACTTCGCTGGTGCTCTTTGACGAGATTGAAAAGGCGGCGCCTTCCATGACCCGCCTGTTGCTCGGCATTCTCGATAAAGCGACTCTGCGCCTGGGCGACAACTCCAGCGTCAATTTCGAACGCAGCCTGATCTTTCTCACCAGCAATCTGGGCGCGCGATCGATCCAGCGCGCCAACAAACCCGATTTCGGTTTTGAAGCGATGTTGCCGCCGGTCGTGCAGTACGACCCAGCCAAGGTTCAGAACATCGGAATGGCGGCCGTACGCCAGAAGTTCTCTCCGGAGTTTGTCAACCGTATCGACTCCGTCATCACCTACAAGCCGTTGAACCGTGAGGCGTGCGAGCAGATACTGGACCACATTTTCGCGAGCTTCTCGCGCCTCATTGCGTCGCGTCTCGCCGCCCGCAGTTTCCGGCTGATGTGCACCGCGGCGGGCCGCAGCTTGCTGCTCGATCAGGGCACAAGTATTGAATATGGGGCTCGCGAGCTGAAACGAACCGTACAGCGGAACTTCATACAACCGGTCGCTTCCCTTGTGGCACAAGGGCGCGTCGCGCCGGGCGCCACCGTCATACTCGATGCGAAACAAGGAGAGTTCAACGTTTTAGTGCGGCAGTAGCGCGTTAGCCGTGCTATGCTCTCACATTGTTTTCGCAAGTGACGTTGCAGCGCATACTGGTTGCCGGTCTTTTTCTGCTGTCGCTTGCGTTCTTCCTTGAACGCGGCGCTTATCGCGGCCTGCACGAATCGCGAACCGGTGATTTCGCGACCATTTACGCTGCGGCCCGTTGCTGGCTTCACCACGAAGGCCCATATGACCGCGCCGGTCTCGAGCGGGAGTTAGTTCAGGCCGGCGCGCCGTCCGTGCTGATTCGCGACCAGCTCCATCAGGCATCTCTGTATCCGATATCCGCTTTCCCGTTTGTGGCCTTGCTGGCCTTTCTACCGTGGAGCGCCGCAAACATTATCTGGTGCATACTGTCGCTGGCCTGCTTCGCAGCTTCAATTGTGGCGCTGCTTCAGGATCTGGCAGTTTCCAAAACCGGCAAATGGATCGCAGCCAGCGCCTGCCTGTTCTTCTCTCCTACCTATGTCGGTGTCGTGAATGGAAATGCGAGCGTCATTTCGATCAGCCTGGCGATTCTTTCGCTCGATTTTGCAATCCACAAACGACTCTGGAAGAGCGGCGTGCTGTTCGGCGTCACGCTGTGTATCAAGCCGCAAATCGCGATTTGCTGTTTTCTCGCATTGTTGCTATGGAGGCGCCGGGCTGCGGTTGTGATCGGAGCCGTCGTCGCCGGGATCGTGTGGGCAGTTGCAATTCTGCACGCGTCTTCTTCCGGGCAAAGTTGGGGCTGGTTGGTCTCGTGGTGGCAAAACGTTGCGCATGAGGGTGCGTCCGGCGGCCTGGATGACTCGCGCCCTGGCAATCCGTTCGCTTCCGGATTTCTTAATGCGCAGACGCTTTCTTATCTGGTGAGTGGCAACGCGCTTTTCGCAGAGGGAATCGTATTTGCATTGGCGCTGGTGCTGGCGGTTCTCTATTTTCATTTCTCGCAGAATGAAAAGAATGGCCCGGGGCGCAAATGGGTGGACGCGGCCTTTTTCGCTGCCCTCAGTCTGGCAATCACTTACCACCGCTATTACGATGCGCAGTTGTTGTTAGCTGCGATCCCGACGGTGGTGTATTTATGGCAGAGCAGCCGGGTTCGAACTGCGGCGTTGGCTGGCTTGTGCCTGCTGGCGCTGGCTTTTCCCCTTCAATCGACAATTGACAGAATATTCGGGCCGGCGGCGGGGGACGATTCGCCGGCACTCGTGCTGTTGCGGCGTTATAAACCCTTCGTTGTTATATTGCTGGCTTTGGTCCTTTGCTCTTCCGCCATACTTGCGATGCGAACGCGAAATTCGCTCGCCAGCAGCGAAAGCCAGCGGGATTGAAAGACTTCCGCCCGGTAGGCCTGAACCTGCTTCTGCGCCATTTCTCCCATGCGCCTTGTTTTGTCCCGATCGGCGAAGGCAGAAGCTATGGCCGCAGCGACGGAGCCGGCGGTTCGCTCTACTAGCCAACCGTTGACGCCGGGCTGGAGGAAGTCCTCGACCCCGCTCAGCCGGGTTGCAATCACCGGAAGGCCGGCCGCCGCGGCTTGAAAACAGACCAGGCTGAATGTCTCGTATGCGGAGGGGAAAACGTAGACATCCGATGCCCAGAAATACGGCCGTACGTCCTCCTGAAACCCTGCGAAATGAACATGCGAGCCCAGGTTGAGCCGTTTCGCATAGCCGCTGAACTCATCCATCTCGCCGGCGCTGCCTCCAATGACGATGAGGTGAATTGCGTGATTCCGAAGCCGAGCCATCGCCTCCAGGATCACCGCCAGGCCCTTGCGCGTAAAGCCACCCAAAGCGCAGAAACTCAGCAGAAAACTTTTAACCGGCACGCCGAAGCGTTGATGGATTGCTGCTCGAGAGAAATCGGCCGGGCGGCGAAAACTTTCGGTCTCGAGCGGGCTCGGAATAACAACCAGCTTTCCGGACGCAACCGGATAGGTGGATTCGATCTCGCGCGCCAATCCGTGTGACGGGACCACGATCTTCCGGGCGCGGCGGAAGGCGATGCCTTCCAACCAGGCGCACCAGCGGTAATTGATCATCCGCGCCATCCGGCGGGGCCAACTGCCGGCGATTGCATCGGAGTGATGTTTCAGGAAATAACGATGGCAGAATTGCGCATGCGCAATTTCACAGAACGGATAAGCTCCCTCCGCGGCTATCCGGACACGCGGCTTTTCGCGTACTCGCAGCCAGTATGCAAGCGCGCTGAAAACAGCGAACAGAATGGTGCGCGCAAATACAGGGCTCGCCGGAAGCGGCACGCGCGTCTGCTTCAGAAGCGGAGCCGGGCGGAGATCGGTGCGATCGACGATGGTATGAATCGGCCATTTACCCGCGAGCGCTTCCAGCATTTTCAGCAGGCAGCTTCCGGCAGGACTGGTTCGAGTAATAGAGGAATCAAAAACAACCAGAGCCGCGAAATTTTCGCTGTGGGGAGACTTTTGCAATCGGCAATTTCCGCGCTCAGCCGGCCACGGGAACTTCCAGTTCAAGCGGACTCGGCTTGGGCTTGTCGCTGATACGGCGGCCAACCTGTATCATCGGCTTCTCGATTGCTCGATGTAAAATGTAGGCCACCCCGGTGGACAGGCCAAGAGTTCCAATGTAGATAAAGAGGCCTTGACCGGTCACGCTCCCGGGTTTAATGACTTGCTCCAAGGCGTTCAGGCACAAGATGTGAACCAGATAGATTCCATACGATACCCTGCCCATAAACACCAAAGCGGGTGTCGATAAAATTCTGGTCCCCACTCCTTTGCAAGTTACTAAGCTGCCGATGATCAGGGTAACCGCCAGCGCGTACAGAACTGAAAAACCTCGAAGATGCGCCTGTGGCCGTAGAGATAACTGAGTCATGATCATCACTAGCAGTGCCAAAGGCGTCGTCAGCTTCGCCATTTGCCCAAATAACTGATACAGTCGCGGGCGCGATAGTAGCAGCGCCAATGAGACGCCCAGCAGGATGAAGCCATAACTTTCCAGATGATACGTCTCGCGGGCCTCCGAAAGAACGCCTTGAATAAGACAGATCAGGGCGCCCAATATGGCCACGGCGAACCGGGTATTTTGCCGTGTGCGCGGGATTCCGGCGACGAGTAGCGGCCAGAAAAGATAAAACTTTTCCTCAATGCCCATGGACCAGCTTTGGTAAAACGGCAGAGCGGAAGCGAATGCGGAACCGAACATCCAGGATGGGACTTCCTGAAAAAAGCTCAGATAATACGGCAGAGCGATGCGGAATGGAACGACCTTGGTTGCCCAGAGGTGAGTGCCAAGGATAAGAAATATATAGACGGCAAGGACAAAGTAGTAGAGGGGCAATATCCGGAAGATCCGGCGCACGTAAAAACTGGTTACGTTCAGCCTGCCTTTGCGTGTTTCTTCCTGAAGTCCCAGGCGCGTAATCAGATATCCGCTCAGGACAAAGAAGATGGTAACTCCGACAAAACCTGAAACAAAGTTCCAGATCCGCTCGTGGAGATGAGCGGTAATTGCCAGAGATACCGCTATGGCGCGAACTCCATCCAGCTCCGGCATATATCTTTGCGCCTGATAATCATAGTAATTTAGCCGGCCCTTAGACGGCGCTTCAGGGCTGGTCTTGTTTACACTCACCAGAGCAGCAGCCATTAAGCTAATATGCGCCCTTGGGCGAAAGCAATATACAGGCGGTTTTTAACAGGATGTAAATGTCCAGCCAGACGGACCAGTTA
>Ga0070739_10004183_pt1 | contig 17307 bp, 17 predicted proteins | sample Coa_R1_7_FD_66445 | JGI IMG/M metagenome (GOLD analysis project Ga0070739, IMG submission 66445) | Surface soil microbial communities from Centralia Pennsylvania, which are recovering from an underground coalmine fire - Coalmine... | ecosystem: Environmental > Terrestrial > Soil > Unclassified ... | reverse complement strand
GCGCCTGGCTCCGAATCATCTGGCGCCTCTGGCACGACCGAACCCCCTACGACCAAGCACGACACGGCAACCTCAACCGGCTCCTCGCAGCCGAGGGTTGACACAGGACGTCTCACGCGGCATCCCGTCGTCCTCGTGCTCGCGGCCGCCGTCGCGCTCGGCCTGCTCGTCGAGGTCGTGCTCGCGGTCACGACCGCACCGAACAACTGGGACGCTCTCACGTACCACCTCTCGCGCGCGGCCGCGTGGTACCAGCGGGGGTCGCTCGGCTTCTTCCCGGCGCACACGCCGCGCGAGAACTTCCTGCCGGGAAACGCGGAGATCCAGATCCTCTACACGATGGTCTTCACCCAGGGCGACCGCCTCGCGTCGATGCCGCAGCTCACCGCCGAGCTCGCGCTGCTCGTCGGGATCTTCGGGATCGCGCGGCGGCTCGGCTTCGACCGCGCCAGCGCTTCCTTCGCCTCGCTGCTCTTCGCCACGCTGAGCGAGGTCGCCCTGGAGGCGACGACGGCCCAGAACGACCTCGTCGTCAGCGCGTACGTCGTCGCGGCCGCCTGCTTCCTGCTCGGACGCAGCCGCCGCGAGGCCCTGCTCGCGGCGCTTGCGTACGGCCTTGCGCTGGGGACGAAGCCGACGGCGCTCTACGCGCTCCCGCTGCTCCTGCTGCTCGTCATTGCGACGCTGCAGCGCCGTCGGATCGCAGAGCTGGTCGCGGCGACAGCCGTGGCGTTCGCCGGCTTCGGCTCGCTCTTCTACGTCGAGGACGCGCTGAAGTACGGCTCGCCGCTCGGCCCGTCGTCCGAGCTTGCCGCCTTCCAGCCGCGGATCACGGCCGGGAACGCTGTTTCCTCGACCGCTCGCACGCTCTACCGGTTCGTCGACTTCTCGGGCTACGACGCCGACATCCGCGTGCGGGTGACGCTCCTCGAGCTCGGCCGGCTCGCGTTCGAGCGGCTCCACATCGACCCCGAGCCGATGAGCGCGACGCTGACGCCGTTCTTCTACCTGCCGACGATCCGCGCCAACGAAGACCTCTCCTACTTCGGCCCGCTCGGCGCGCTCCTGCTGCTGCCGCTCTCGGCGGGCTACGCCTGCGCGTTCCTCGTCCGGCGGACCTCGCCTGCGAAGGCGGCCCTGGCGCTCGCCTTGCCGCTGTTCGCGGCCGAGCTTGCGCTGACGTACAAGTACAACCCCTGGCTCGGCCGTTTCATGATCCTGCCGGCCGCCCTGGCCGTCGTGCTCGCCGCCCGCGTCTACGCGCTCCGCGCGGTCGCAGCGCTGTGCGCGGTCGTGGGCGTCCTCTTCCTCGGCTTCGCGCTCGCGCACAACGAGCGGAAGCCGATCGGCCTCGACGGCACGACGCCCGTCTGGTCGCTCGGGCGCGACGCGGCCGAGGGCCTCGTCGGCCCCGGCGCCGGCGAGCTGTTCCAGGCGGTCGACTCGATCGTGCCCGCACACGCGCGGGTCGGCGTGCTGCTCGGCGACGACGACTGGGACTACCCGCTCTACGGACGCCATCTGACGCGGCAGCTCGTCGTCCTCGGGGCGCCCGCCCCCTTCCGGCAAGCGCGAGAGCGCAGGCTCGACTGGGTCGTCGTCGGCAGCGTGCCCGCCCGGCCCGCACCCGGCTGGGCCGAGGCGGCGCTCGGCGGCTGGACCCTGCTCGGCCGCGACGGCACGAGCGCCGCGGGGCGCGTCCGTGCCTACACTCGCCTGCACCCCGGTCAACCGGCGACCGCGCCTTCCGCGGGCTGGGTGACGTTCGGCTAGCAGCGCGGGCGCGAACCGTTCGCCCCCCGCTCGCGAAGTAGCAGACGAAGGAAGCAGACCTAGGACAAGGAGGAGAAGCCTTGAAGAAGCTCGTCGCACTGCTCGCCGCCGGTGCCGCCTGCGCCTCGGCACTCGCGGCGCTTTCCGGCGCGGCCACGCGCGCGACCGTCTGGACGACGTCGCTCGGCGCCGCGCAGGAGGTCCCGGCGCAGGTGGTGAAGGACACGAAGGCGCACGGGACGTTCAAGGGAACGCTCAACGGCACCACGCTCACGTGGACGCTGACCTTCGCGGGGCTGACCGGCCCCGCGACCGCGGCGCACATCCACATGGGCGCGAAGGGCGCCTCGGGCAACGTCGTCGTCCCGCTCTGCGCCCCGTGCAAGAGCCCCGCCAAGGGCACGGCGAAGGTCACCGGCTCGCTCAAGAGCGCGTTCGCGAAGCACGACCTCTACGTGAACGTGCACACGGCCAAGAACCCGAACGGGGAGATCCGCGGCCAGCTCGCAGCCGGCATGTGACGTCGGGCGTCGCGCTCGGCCCGAGGCTCAAGCGAGCTCGGCCGAGCGCGACGCGAGCTCCCGGTCGCGGTCGGTGATGCCTCCGGCCGAGTGCGTCGACCAGCGGAGCGTGACGCGGTTGTAGTGGATCTCGACGTCGGGATGGTGGTTCTCGCCCTCCGCAAGCTCGGCCACGCGGTTGACGAAAGCGATCGCCCGCGCGAAGTCGTCGAAGCGAAACTCGCGCTCGAGCGCGTTCTCGACCTCGCTCCAGCCTTCCGGGACGCTCATCAGCTGCCGGTGGATCGCCAGGTGATTCGCGATCCGGATCCGAAGCCCGTGCTTACGCGTAAAGAGGTCGAAGCCGCGGCGGCGCTCGGGAGCGTCGTACGCGGTCGAGACGTTGTCCTCGTGGATCTCGTAGCAGACGCCAAGCCCCGGAAGCTTATGCGGCCGCACGCCGGCGGCGCACATGCGGAGCATGAAATCCCAGTCGCAGTAGCCGCCGAGCGAGCGGTCGAGCGGCCCGAGCGAGTCGTGCAGCTCGCGCGGGTAGGCGATGCTGCTCGTCAGCACCGTGTTGTTGACGCGCAGCGAGGCGCAGGTCGCGTCGTGGTCGAAGGGCTCCCGTGCACCGTCGGCGAAGACGATCCAGCCCGCGCGGAACGCGAACTCGTCCTGCGGCACCTCGGCCAGCAACGAGAGGTGCCGCGGGTCGACCCACCAGTCGTCGTCGTCGAGCCAGCAGACGAAGCGGCCGCGAGCCCGGGCGATGCCGGCGTTGCGCGCGTCGACCTGGCCGCTGCCGGGACTGCGGAGCGCTTCGATCCGCCCGTCGCCGAGCGAGCGCACGACGTCGAGCCCCTCGCCGGCGCCGTCGTCGACGACGACTGCGTGCCAGTCGTCGCGATCCTGGGCAACGAGGCTCGCGAGCGCGCGGGCGAGCCTCTCCGGCCGACCCTTCGTCGGCACGACCACGGATGCGAGCACGCAACCAAGTGTGTCGGCTCCCGTACGATGCCCGCATGGAAGAGGTAGCGCAGGACAACGTCATCCAGCTCGGCGCGTGCAGCCGCGCCGTGCGCGAGCGGCAGCTGCGCGCTGCCGACTGGCAGCGCTTCGAGGACTACCTCGCCGAGATCTTCGCCGCGCTCGGCATGGACCTGGATACGCCCGGGACGCGCGAGACGCCCCGCCGGTTCCTCGAGGCGCTCTACGCCGCGACCTCCGGCTACGAGGGCGACCCGAAGCTCTTGACCGTGTTCCCCGCCGAGACCCGCGGCGGCCCCGAGTCCGTCACGAGCCAGATCATCGAGGGACCGATCGCGTTCCAGTGCCTGTGCGAGCACCATGCGCTGCCCTTCTACGGCAACGCGCACATCGGCTACATCGCCGGCCACGAGATCATCGGCATCTCGAAGCTGACCCGCCTCGTGCGCCTGTACGCGCGCCGCTTCACCGTCCAGGAACGGCTGGCCGAGCAGATCGCGGACACCCTTGCCGAGCTGATCCAGCCGCTCGGCGTCGCCGTTCACCTCGAGGCCTCGCACCTCTGCACGCAGATGCGCGGCGTCGAAGAGCACACGCAGACGATCACGACCGTGTGGCGCGGCGCCTTCCAGGACCCCGACCTGCGCCGCGAGTTCCTGCACGAAGTCCGCCGCTAGCGTGGCCGACGTCACTCTCGTCTGCGGCGCGGGCGGGGCGCTCGGCACGGCACTCGTCGAAGCGTTCCAAGCCCGCGGCGACGTCGTCATCGGCGTCGATCGCCGAGGCGAGCCGCGCGAAGGCAGACGTGTGGAGACGGCCGATCTGACCGATCCCGACTCGGTCGACGCCCTCTGGGACCGGATCGAGACGCCGCGCTGGGTCGTGAACGCCGTCGGCGGCTACCGCGCCGGCGAGGTCGCGGAGACCGATCCGGAGACCCTGCGCTTCCTGCTCGACCTCAACCTCGGCACGACGTTCTGGTCGTGTCGGGCAGCGGCGCGCCGCCTCGAGCGCGGCGCGGCGATCGTCAACGTCGCCGCCCGCGCAGCCGTGGCCGGCGGCACGGGCGCGGCCGCGTACGCCGCCTCGAAGGCGGCCGTCGTCAGGCTGACCGAGGTGCTCGCGAACGAGCTCGCGGGTCGCGGCATCCGTGCGAACGCCATCCTTCCGCTCCTGATCGACACGCCGGCGAACCGCGAGGCGCTGCCGCCCGAGCGGCTGCAAGACGCCGTGCCGCCGGCGCGGATCGCCGCCGTCTGCGCGTTCCTGTGCAGCGATGCCGCGGACGCGATCTCGGGCGCAGCCCTGCCGGTATGACCCTTCCCCTGGAGGTGCTCTGGGAGGCGCCGCGCCTGCCGGCGTTCGACCTGCCGGACGAGCTCGTCGCCGACTACGGCGGTCCGCTCGGGTTCGAGCTGCCGCGTCTGTTCGTCAACTTCGTGGCGACCGTCGACGGCGTCGTCGCGATTCCGGCGGTCCCGAACTCGAACCGCTTGATCGCCGCCGAGAGCGCGAGCGACCGCTTCGTGATGGGTCTCCTGCGCGCGTGTGCGGACGCGGTCGTGATCGGCTCCGGGACGATGAACGCCGCACCCCGCTCGCTCTGGACGCCGGCGCGGGCGTACCCCGACGCGGGCGCCCTGTTCGGCGAGGTGCGGCGGCGACTCGGGCTGCCGCCCGACCCCGAGCTGGTCGTCCTGACGGCGCTCGGCTCGATCCAGCCCGCGCATCCGGCGTTCACTGCCGGCGCGCTCGTGCTGACGACGAACGTCGCAGCGCCACGCCTGCGCGAGACGCTGCCGGACGCCGCGACGGTCGTCTCGGTGGGCGAGGCGCTGGACGCTCGCGCGGCGCTCGAGGTCGTGCGCAGCCGCGGGCACCGCGCGGTGCTGTCCGAGGGCGGGCCGAACCTGCTCGGCTCGCTGCTCGCCGCTCGCGTCGTCGACGAGCTCTTCCTGACGATCTCGCCGCTCGTCGCCGGGCGAACGGCGCTCGACGAGCGGCTCGGTCTCGTCGAAGGAGCCGACCTGCTGCCGGGCGGGCCGCCGCGCGCGTCGCTCCTCAGCGTCCGCCGGGACCGAGACCACCTGTTCGTCCGCTACGCGCTCTGATGTGGCCCGAGTTGCCGTACGCCGCCTGGCGCGAGACGCGCGACACGCTGCACATGTACCTCCAGATCGTCGGCAAGGTGCGCCACACGCTGACGCCGAAGCAAGCGGACTGGGGCCACGCGCCGCTCTACGTCACCGCCCGCGGCCTCAACACGTCGCCGATCCCGCATCCGAACGGCGTCTTCGACATCGACGTCGACTTCGTCGACCACGCCGTCGCGGTGCGGAGGACGGACGGACGCGTCGACCGGATCCGGCTCGAGCCGCGCACGGTCGCCGACTTCTACGCCGAGCTGATGGGGATCCTCGACCGCGCAGGCCTCCACGTCGAGATCTCGACGATGCCGAGCGACGTCGCGGACGGGATCCCGTTCCCGGAGGATGCCGTCCACGCGGGCTACGACCGCGAGCAGGCGAACCGGTTCTGGCACGTGGTCGTCTGCGTCGACCGCGTGCTGAAGGAGCACCGCGCGCGCTTCCCCGGGAAGGCCTCGCCGGTGCAGCTCTGGTGGGGCTCGCTCGACCTCGCCTACAGCCGCTGGCACGACGGCGGCGAGTCGGCTGCCGGCTTCTGGCCCGGCGACGCGAGGCATCCGCTGCCCGTGTTCTACGCCTACACGACGCCGAAGCCGGACGGGATCGAGTCGGCGCCCGTCGAGCCGGCCGGCGCGGGCTGGAGCGCCGAGCTCGGCGAGTTCCTGCTCCCGTACGAGGACGTCCGGACGGCAGCCGACCCGCGCGAGACGCTGCTCGCGTTCCTCGAGACGACGTACGCAGCGGGCTCCGACCGCGGCCGCTCCGGCTAGGTTTACGGCATCCCCCTGCGCCGCGACGCCATCGCGAACGCGCTCGCCGCGGGTGCGCTCGCCGCCATAGTCGCCTGGCTCGGCCCTCCGGGCGCCGACCTGGCTGCGCACGTCTTCCAGCGCGACCTCTTCCTCGCGCACGGCTTCGACCTCTGGACGAACTACTGGTACGCCGGCCGGTACAGCTTCGTCGGCTACAGCCTCAGCTACTACCCGCTCGCCGCGCTGCTCGGCATCAAGCTGCTCGCCGTCATCAGCGTCGCCGGCGCGACCGCGTCGTTCACGCTCATCTGCGAGCGCACATGGGGCTCGGCGGCGGTCTGGGCGGGGCGGGTGTTCGCGCTCGCGGCGGCGGCGTCGGTCCTGACGGCGGCGTTCCCGTACGGGCTCGGGCTCGCGTTCGCGCTGACGGCCCTCGTCGCCCTCGGCAGCGGCCGTCCGTGGCTCTTCGCCCTCCTCGTCGCGCTCACCTTCGCCGCGAGCCCGCTCGCGTTCGTGCTCCTGCTCGTCGTCCTCGGCGGGATCGCGTTCTCCCGCTCGCGGCACGAGCTCGTCAAGCCGGCGCTGCCGATTCTCGCCGTCGTCGCGCTCGCCGTCGTCCTGTGGCGGCTCTTCCCCGGCGGCGGACGCTTCCCGTTCTCGACGGCCGAGCTCGCGGCCGCGCTCACCTTCTGCGGGCTCGGGTTGGCGCTCACCTGGCACGTCGAGCGGGCGCGCATCCTGCGCTCGTTCTTCGCCCTCTACGCCCTCGCCTGCATCGGCGCGTACGCCGTTCCCTCGGCGCTCGGCGAGAACGTCGCCCGCCTTCGGTTCGCGGCGGTGCCCCTCGCCGTGCTGACGCTGTCGTTGCGCCGCTGGCGGCCGCTCCCTTACGCCTTCGGCGCCTTCGCGCTCGCGCTCTCGTGGAACGCGACACCGCTCGCCTACAGCTTCGTGCGCACCTCGAGCGACCCGTCGGAGAACGCGGCGTTCTGGCGGCCGGCGATCCGGTATCTGCACCGCGAGCTCACGCCGGCCTATCGCGTCGAAGCGGTCGACACCGCCGGGCACTGGGAGGCGGTCTACCTGGCGCGCGCGGGAATCCCGATCGTGCGCGGCTGGTTCCGCCAGGACGACTTCCCGCAGAACGAGCTGCTGTACGACCCGTTCGGTCGGCGTCCCTACCTGAGGTGGCTGCACGAGCTCGGGGCCCGGTACGTCGTCCTCCCGAACGCGCCGCTCGACTACAGCGCCCGGAACGAGGCGAAGCTGCTCCGCAGCGGCCGCTCGGGTCTCACCCCCGTCTTCCGGACGCGCGACCTGACGATCTACGCCGTACCTGCGCCGGTGCCGATCGTCACCGGTCCCGGGCAGCCGCGGGTCCTCGCGCTCACCGACAGCACGATCCTGCTGCGGCTCGCACGCGCGGGCACGTACCGGCTGGCGCTCCACTACTCGCCCTACCTCGCCGCCCCCGGCGCCTGCATGCGCGCGACAGCCGACGGGATGATCGAGTTGCAGAACCGGCGGCCGGGCGTGCTCAAGCTGGCGTTCACCGTCACCGCCTCCCGCGCGCTCGCCGCGATCGCCGGCAGCCACAGCAGCTGCGGCGAGAAGTAGCCCCGGGACCGGTATCGTCATCCGGGTCAGAAACGGAGGAGAGCCATGGCACTGAAAATCGGCGACACGGCACCGGACTTCACGGCGCAGACGACGGAGGGCGAGATCAGCTTCCACGACTGGATCGGCGACTCGTGGGCGGTGCTGTTCTCGCACCCGAAGGACTTCACCCCGGTCTGCACGACCGAGCTCGGCTACATGGCGAAGATCAAGCCGCAGTTCGACCGGCGCAACGTCAAGATCATCGGCCTCTCGGTCGACTCGACCGGCGACCACGAGCAGTGGGCGAAGGACATCGAGGAGACGCAGGGCGCGGCGCCCAACTACCCGATCATCGGCGACGCGAACTTCGAGGTCTCGAAGCTGTACGACATGCTGCCGGCCGACACCTCCGGCGACGCCAAGAGCCGCACCCCGGCCGACAACCAGACGGTCCGCAACGTCTTCGTCATCGGCCCCGACAAGAAGATCAAGCTGATCCTCGTCTACCCGATGACGACCGGCCGCAACTTCGACGAGGTCCTGCGCGTGATCGACTCGCTCCAGCTGACCGCCAAGCACAAGGTCTCGACGCCGGTCAACTGGCAGCCGGGCGAAGACGTGATCATCGCCGGCTCCGTCTCCAACGAGGAGGCGAAGGAGACGTTCGGCGACTGGCAAGAGCCGAAGCCCTACATCCGGATCGTGCCGCAACCGCGTGAGGACGTCCCCGCGGGCGTGAGCTAGCGGGTCAGAGCGAGACGAGCCGCGTCGCGGTCGCCTTGAACGAGGCGACCGCGACGCGGCCCGGGACCAAGTCGAGCCGCTCGACCGACGCCTGCGTCAGCTCGGCCGTCAGCGGGCCGAGTTGCACGCGGACCCGGCTCCCGACACGCGTCACCGATCGCACCTCGGCCCGGATCGCGTTGAGCGCGGAGCCGCCGTCCGGCGCCGGCCCGACGACGATCTCCCAGGGGTAGACGACGACGCCGACCGGCCCTTCGAGCTCGTCGGCGGAGTAGATCTCATCGCCGCTCTCGAGCCGGACGAGCGTCAGCCCGTCGTCGCGGCGCGCCGTGCCGCGCAGCAGGTTCGCGCCCGTGAACGAGGCGACGAAGGCGTCGGCCGGACGCGCGACGAGCTCGCCGGGGGGCGCGAGCTGGCGCAGCTCGCCGTCGACGAGCACGCCGACCTCGTCCGCGAGCGCGGCCGCGTCCTCGTAGTCGTGCGTGACGACGAGCGTCGGCAGGCCGAGCTCGCGCAGGAGCTCGTGCAGCTCTGCCCGAACGGCTGAGCGCGTGTGCGCGTCGAGCGCGGCGAGCGGCTCGTCGAGCAGCAGCACGGCGGGGTCGCGTGCGAGGGCGCGTGCCAGCGCGACGCGCTGGCGCTCGCCGCCGGAGAGCTCGTCCGGCCGCGCCCGCGCCAGCGCGGAGATGCGGAAGCGCTCGAGCAGCTCGTCGACGCGCCCTTCGCCGCCGAACGCGACGTTCGCGCGGACGCTCATGTGCGGGAAGAGCGCGTACTCCTGGAAGACGAGGCCCACGCGCCGCTCCTCCGGCGGGCGCCACACGCGCGCGGACGCGTCGAACCACGTCTCGCCGTCGAGGACGATGCGTCCCGCCGCCGGGCGGACGAGGCCGGCGATCGCCCGGAGCAGCGACGTCTTGCCAGCGCCCGAGGGCCCGACCAGCGCCACCGTCCGGTCGACGCGAAGCGCTAGCTCGAGCCGAAACGAGCGAAGAGGGAGGGTGAGCTCTGCCGAGAGGGTTGCCAGAGCGCGCTCACTTTCAGGGCCAGGAGGATCGCCACGCTGAGCAGGACGAGCACCGCGCTGATCGCCAGCGCCACGTCGAAGTTCCGGTCGAACTCGGCGTAGACGGCGAGCGACAGCGTCTGCGTCCGGCCCTGCAGGCTGCCGGCGAACATGATCGTCGCGCCGAACTCGCCGATGCCGCGCGCGAGCGCGACGGCCTCGCCGGCGGCGAGCCCGCTGCGGGCGAGCGGCAGCGAGACGCGGAAGAACGTCCGCAGCGGTCGCGCGCCGAGCGTCCGCGCGGCCGCCACGAGGTCGCGGTCGACGGCTTCGAACGCCGAGATCGCCGACCGGACGTAGAAGGGTCCCGCGACGAGCAGCACCGCGAACGTGACCGCGAGCCAGTTGAACGAGACGAGCGACCAGACGCCGAAGTGCCTGCCGAGCAGCCCGAAGCGCCCGAAGGCGACGAGCAGCCCGATTCCGGCCACGGCCGGCGGCAGCACGATCGGCAGCTCGACCAGCGTGATCAGGAGCGCGCGGCCGCGGAAGCGCCGCGTCGCGAGGAAGTACGCGAGCGGCGTCCCGAGCAGCAGGATCAGCGCCTGCGCGACGACGCTCGTCCGGACGGTGACGACGAGCGCGTCGTGGACGACCGGATTCGAGAGCTGGGCGAGCAGCCGCCCCGGCGGCACGTGCACGAAGATCGCGAGCACCGGCAGCACGAGGAACGCCAGCGCGGCGGCAACCGCGAGGCAGAAGCCGGCAGCGAGCAGCGGCTTCAGCTCGACGAGCCCGCCGGAAGCGGCAAGAAGCCGAAGTACTGCAGCTTCGCCTGCCCGGCCTTGCTCAGCACCTCCTTGACGAACGCCTGCGCGGCCGCCTGGTGCGCGCTCCGCGTCACGACCGCCATCGCGTACGTCACCTTCGGCTGCGCCCACGCCGGCAGCCGCACCACCGTCACCTGGCCGGCGGCGCTCCGCGCGTCGGTCGCGTAGACGAAGCCGGCATCGGCCTGCCCGAGCGCGATCTTCGTCAGGACGGTCCGGACGTCGGTCTCCTGACTGACGACGTTGGCGAGGACCGCGCCCGTCAGGTTCATGTTCTTCAGGATCGAGAGCGTGTAGGACCCGACGGGGACGCTGGAGTTGGCGATGTCGATCCTGACCCCCGGCTTCGTGAGGTCGTAGACGTCGCTGATGTCGGCCGGGTTCGTCTTCGGGACGATGATCACGAGCGTGTTGCGCGTGAAGTCGACGGGCTTCTCCACGAGTCCTTGCGCATACAGCATGTTCGGGATCGTCGTGTTCGCGGACGCGAGCACGTCAGCAGGCGCACCGTTCATGATCTGCGTCGCGAGCGTGCTCGACCCTGCGAAGGAGTACGTGTCGCGCGAATCGATCGCCGGGAACGCGTCCGTCAACGACGACGCCGCGAAGACCGTGATCGGCGGCGGCAGCGGCTTCCCGGACGGCTTCGGCCTCGCCGCGCCGGCGACGCCGGCGCCGACGACGAGCAGCAGCGCGGCGGCGAGGGCGGCCGGCGGTCGGCGCGTCACTGCTGCACCATCACCGACGTCGACTTGACGATCGCGGTCGCCGGCATTCCCGGCCGCAGCTCGAGCTCCTCGGCCGCGTCGCGCGTGATCAGCGCGACGAGTCGGACCGGGTCGCTGACGACGAGCTCGACCTGTGCGATCAGGCCGTCGATGCGGACGTCGGTGACGACGCCGGCGAAGCGGTTGCGCGCGCTGAGGCCGGCGTCCTTCGGATCGCCGCGCAGGCGGACGATCTCCGACGCCGGCACGCGGCGGCGGTTGCCGCCGTCGCGCTCGGTGCGGATGCGGCCGTCGCGGTCCCAGCGCCGCAACGTGTCGACGCTGATTCCGAGCGTCTGCGCCGCCTCGCTCGCGCTGTAGAAGTCCTTCGCCATCAGGCGGTGAACTGGGCGAGCGCAGCGGTGACCTGGTCCGGCGTCAGCGGCGCCGGGAACGCCTCGCTCAGCGGCCGGCCCCCGAGCTCGATCCCCCACAGCGTCAGGTGCTGCGCCTCGCTCGCGGCGATCCGCGCGAGCGGCTGCACGAGCGCCGACGCCTGGACGGAAGCGACGGCGCCGAGGTACGCACCGAGAAACGTCGTCTCGAGCTGGCGCGCGAGCTTCGCGATCGCGCCGCGCGACGCGAAGGTCGGCTTCGGGTAGACGAACTCGAAATCTGCGGCGGTGGCAGCCGTGTAGCCGGCGCCGGTGAGGATCTCGGAGACGGTTCGATTGTGCTCGACCTCGTCGGCCGACGCCGTGCTCAGGTACTTCTGACCGACCGGCCCGAAGCGCGCCGCCTTGAGCGCGCGCTGGTAGAAGTCGATCGCGAGCAGCTCGGCGCCGACGAGCATGCGCGCGAGCGCGAGGTCGTTGTCGGAGAGCGGGTCCGCCGCCGCGCTGCTCGCGAACGCACCGACGACGGAGCCGGCGACGACGACGGCCGCGCCGCGCCTCGCTCCGGTCGACAGCAACTCGGCCCGGCTCAGCCGGGTCGTCATCCCGCGCCCTCCACGGCCGGGAGCTTACCTACGCAATACCTAGATGTGCCTGCGCCACCGGCCGGTGGGCACCGTGGGAAGGCTCTGCGGTACCCACCGGCCTATTCAGCGTCTCGGGGAGGTGGCTCATGCAGGCGGGAGTCTACAGCCGAACGGCGACGAGAGCAAATCGAGTCGCGGTCTCGCGATTCCGCGACAGGCAAGCGGCGGCGTCGCGGCGCTCCTGCGCGCCTCCGAGCCGGCGTTCGCCGCGCGCACGCTCGTCGGCGCCGCCTACCTGGTGCTGCTCGGCGTGCAGGCGCTAGTACTGCGTGAACGGGTCGATGTACAGGTCGTCGATCTGCACGTCGCCCCTCGTGCTGATCACGACCTGGATCGCATTCGCGCCGAGCAGCGCCGAGTTGAGCTGGCTGAACGTCGTGCCGAAGTCGATCGTCGGTGCCCACGACGAGCCGACCTGCACCGTGCCGCCGTCGAGGATCGCGAGCACGCCGAGCAGGCCGCGTGCGACGACGCGCACGTGCACGGTGCCGGAGCCGGTCGGACTCGTGGCCATGAAGCGGATGCCCGGTGTGTTCGAGCCGAAGCAGAGCCAGGGGGACGCGGCAACGGCGCCGTCCGGCAGGAGCAGGGAGCTCTTGTCCTGGCTCGAGTGGAGGTAGAACGGCTCGTTCCCGCCGACGACTCTCGCGCCGCCGCTGAGCGTCCAGCCGGTGCTGCCCGACTCGAAGCCGCCGTTGCTCGTGAAGTAGTACTGGCTCCGGTCTCCCCACGGCGCGAACACGGCGGCGGTCGAGCCGCAGTTCACGCCGCCGAGGAGGCCGGCTTCGGCGTTCGCGGCGAAAACGGCGACGACGCCGACGGCGAGGCCGAGCGTGAGAAGCTTGAAGAGCCGCGCGCCGTTCCTGTCCACCGGGGGATCCTTTCGGGCCGCAGAACCAGACAGGCCAATTCAATTTCGCCCCGGCGGTTTCAGTATCACCCGAACGAGTGCTCAGCCGGAAGATCACTCGGACGAGGGGCGCCGGCGACCGCGCACCGCCGATGATGCGCTCGTGAGCACTGCGGCTCAGACCACCGCGCCTGCGCGCGGCGGCCGGATCTCGAGCACCGGCGACGAGCTCGTGCGCGCCACCCGTCGCCGACGCGACGGGCGGCGGCTTCCGAACCGCTCGCGGGTCACGTTCGCGCTCGCCGCCGGCGGGTTCGTCGCGGCAGCCGTGGTGTCCGGCGTCTTCGTCACAGCGGGGCCGGCGCTCTCGTGGCCCCGTGCCGGGCTCTACGTCGGGGCGTACGCGCTCGTGTCGCGGATCGAGTTCGAGATCGGGACGGGCGCCGGCATCCCGACCGAGGTCGTGCTCGTGCCGATGCTGTTCGCGCTGCCGGCGGGCGCCGTCCCCGGACTCGTCGCGCTGGCGCTCCTGCTCGGCACGGCGCTGCACCGGCCGCGGTCGCTCGGCGGCGACCGCGTCCTCCAACAGCTCGCCAGCCCGACGCAGACGCTCGGCCCGGCGCTCGTCGTCGGCCTCGCCGGCGGCACGCCGCTGCGCGCGAGCGCGTGGCCGATCTACCTCGCCGCGCTCGCGGCGCAGTTCGGCTTCGACTTCGTGGCCGCCGGCGTCACGAGCTCGCTCGGTCACGGCGTCCCCGTGCGAACGCTCGCGCGCTTCCTCGGCTGGGTGTTCGTCGTCGACGCGGCGCTCGCGCCGGTCGGTCTCGCGGTCGCGTTCGCGACGCAGGCGAGCCAGGCGCTCGCCCTGCTCGTCCTGCCGCTGGTCGCCCTCCTCCTCCACTTCTCGCACGAGCGCAGGCGCCGGATCGACGGCGCGCTCGAGCTGAGCGACGCCTACCGCGGGACGGCGTTCCTGCTCGGCGACGTCGTCGAGGCCGACGACGGCTACACGGGCGCGCACAGCAGGCACGTCGTCGAGCTCGTGCTCGCCGTCGGCGACGAGTACGGCCTGCCGCCCGACGAGCGCCGCGACGCGGAGTTCGTCGCGCTGCTGCACGACGTCGGCAAGATCCGGATGCCGAGCTCGATCATCACCAAGCCCGGCCCGCTCGACCCGGACGAGTGGGCGGTGATGCAGACGCACACGATCGAGGGCCAGCGCATGCTCGAGCGCGTCGGCGGGCTGCTGGGCCACGTCGGGCGAATCGTTCGCTCCTGCCACGAGCGCTGGGACGGCGCCGGCTACCCGGACGGGCTCGCCGGCACCGAGATCCCGCGCGTCGCGCGCGTCGTCAGCGCCTGCGACGCCTTCAGCGCGATGACGACCGATCGGCCGTACCGGAGCGCGCTCTCACGCGCAGCGGCGATCGCAGAGCTGCGCGACTGCGCCGGCTCGCAGTTCGATCCCGCCGTCGTCGACGCGCTCGTCACCGTCGCGAGCCGGCGCTCCTAGGCCGCCGCGAGGAAGGGCGCGAAGCCCGAGAGGTCGGTCGGGCCGGGGGTCGGCAGGTTGTCGCCGAGGCAGAGGGCGCCCTCGAGCTGCGTCTGCTCCTGCGTCTTCAGCCAGTTCCCGTAGAGCTCCGCCCGCGCGAGGCGGTCGAGCGCGTGCACGGCTGCGGCGCGGGCCTGCGCCGACGGAAGCAGCGCGAGCGGAACCACCGGCCCGAGGGGCGTCACCTCGAAGGGCCCGTCCGAGGTGTCGATCGTGCCGGTCTGCGTCAGCCCGAACAACCGCGCGGGCGCGAGCGTCGCCACCGCCCAGCCCGTGGTCGCCCCGTCGAGCCACGGCGCCCGCGCCGTCGTCTCGACGCGACGGACGGGCTGACCCGCGTACGTCGAGAGGAAGTCGCCGACGTCGGCCCGTCGCGGCGGCGCCGGCTGGAAGCGAAGCTCGACGAGGTCGCGCGCGATCCGGTCGCCGATCAGCGCGCGTGCATCCGCGAGCGTCAGGTGCACGCGCGCGAGCGCAGCGACGTACGCCGCTCGGCTTCCGCCGAAGCTCGATCCGACGAGCGCGCGCTCGGCCGACTGCGCAAGCTGGAGGCTGCCCGGCTCGATCGCCGTCAAGACCGCGTGCTCGAGCAGCGCGCTCGCGGCCAGTCCGGCGTCGCCGGTGAACGTCGTCATTCGCCCGACCGCGTTGCGGTCGATCACCTGCCCGTTCGGCAGGAGGCAGCGCGCCCCGGCCGGCAGGATCAGCTGGCCCTCGGTCAGCGAGGTGTCGAACGGACCGGCGTACCGGGGCGCGTCGCAGAGCTGCCGGCCGCGCGACGCCCAGAGCCAGACGCACGCGGCGCGCGGCTTGTCCGGGTCGGAGCCGGCGGCGCTGTAGGTCGCCCAGCCCCACGACCAGATGCCCTGGATCTCGAACTCGCTCGCGACCTGCTTCGCCGCGAGCGCCTCGAGCTTCACGATCTCGAACCACGCCGGCGCCGGTTGGAGGCCGTTGCGGCCGCCCTGTCCCGGTGTCGACTGGAACTGCAGCTCGAGCGCGATCCGCCCCGCGGGGATGCCGACGTCGGCGAGGTGCGTGACGAGGTCGCGCAGGCCCTCGCGCATCGTCCGGCTGGCCGCGACCGGCCCCATCCGGTACAGCCCCTTCGAGTCGGGCGAGGTGAAGTAGACCTGGCGCACGAGGATCGCGACCTTGGCGACGGAGCGCCACCAGTCGGCCGCGTCGCCGCCCGTGTACGGCGGGTTCGCGATCGTGAGCGCCGGTTGCGCGCCGAGGGCGGCGAGGTCCTGCAGCAGCGCGAGCGCGTTCGCGCGGTACAGCGCGTTCGTGTCCGACCACGGCGTCGGCGTCTGCGCGCCGAAGAGCTCGTTCTCGGCGATGATCGGCGTCGAGCAGCCGGTGACCGAGACGGCGTAGGCGTACTCGCGCCGCGCCTTGTCGGCGATCGTCGCCGGATCGGCCGGGTCCGTCGGCGTGCCGATCCGGTTGTTGAAGTTCAGGTCGAAGAAGATCGTCGCGGCGCCCTTCGCGCGCATCTGGGCGGGGATCTCGGTGCCGGAGGCGACCGCGGCGACGATGCCCGGCTTCGCCGGGATGACGGAGTTGCCGCCGGCGTAGTCGATCCAGAGCGGCGAGGTCGAGGGGATCCCGCACGAGTCGGCGCGTGCGCCGCGGGCGACGGCACCGGGCAGCGCGAGCAGGAGCCCGAGCGCGGCGACGACGAGCGACCTCACCTGCCCGCCAGGCTAGCCGCCACGCTGGACGTGCGCGGTCGAGAGCTCGGAGGCGCGCGGGCAGCCGACGAGCTGGAGCGCGAGCTCGAGCTCGGCGCGGAGGAGCTCGAGCACCCGCCGCGCGCCGTCCTCGCCGGCGACGGCGAGGCCCCAGAGCGGCGCGCGGCCGACGAGGACGGCGCGCGCGCCGAGCGCGAGCGCCTTGACGACGTCCGTCCCGCGGCGGACACCGCCGTCGAGCAGCACCTCGATGCGGCCGCCGACCGCGTCGACCACCTCTGGCAGCGCGTCGATCGTCGCCGCGACCCCGTCGAGCTGGCGGCCGCCGTGGTTGGAGACGACGATCGCCGCGGCGCCGTGCTCGCAGGCGAGGCGCGCGTCGTCGCCGCCGACGACGCCCTTGACGACGACGGGCAGGCGCGAGGTCGCCGCGAGCTCCTCCAGGTCTCGCCACGAGATCGACGGCGACATCAGCGCAAGCGCGTCCGCCGGCGTGACGCCGCCCCGGCCGAGCGCCGGGACCGGCAGATCGGCAGGAACCGTGAAGCCGGTGCGGAGGTCGCGCTCGCGGCGGCCGAGCACCGGCGTGTCGACGGTGAGGACGAGCGCCCGGAAGCCGGTCGCCTGCGCGCGTGCAACGAGCTCGCGCACGAGGCCGCGGTCGCGGAAGACGTAGAGCTGGAACCAGCGGTTGACGCCGGTCGCGGCGACGTCCTCGAGCGTCGCCGTCGCGAGCGTCGACAGGCACATGATCGTTCCCGCCGCGGCGGCCGCCCGTGCCATCGCCACCTCGCCGTCCGGATGCACGACGCGCTGGTAGGCGACCGGCGCGACGAGCACCGGCAGGGCGACATCGATGCCGAGCACCGTGGTCGCGGTCGACGCCGACGTGACGTCGACGAGCACACGCGGGCGAAGCTGCCAGCGCCGGAACGCGTCGACGTTCGCGCGCAGCGTGATCTCGTCGCCGGCGCCACCCGCGAAGTACCCGTACGCGCCCGGCTCGAGCCGCTCCGCCGCAGCCGCCTCGTAGTCCCAGACGTTGACGAGCTCCACCGGCTGAGCATAGGTCGCGGGCGACGCGACTTCGGCGCACTCGCGTCACACTCCGATCCCTG
>Ga0070739_10004182_pt1 | contig 17319 bp, 18 predicted proteins | sample Coa_R1_7_FD_66445 | JGI IMG/M metagenome (GOLD analysis project Ga0070739, IMG submission 66445) | Surface soil microbial communities from Centralia Pennsylvania, which are recovering from an underground coalmine fire - Coalmine... | ecosystem: Environmental > Terrestrial > Soil > Unclassified ... | reverse complement strand
CGAGGATGGTCTGCATATCGATGGGCACCAGCGAGCGGACGTCGATGACCTCGCAATCGAGGCCGTGCTCGGCGTGCAGTTTTTCGGCGGCCGCTACAGCGCGGGGGACCATCAACGCGAGCGCCAGGACGGTGGCGTGCTTTCCCGGCCGCACAATCCGGGCTTTGCCGAGAGAATCCACGATTTCGCCGTCGGGCACCTCACCCTTGGTGGCGTAGAGGCCCTTGTGTTCGAGGAAAATCACCGGGTCGGGATCGCGCACCGCGGCGGCCATGAGACCCACCACATCCTTGGGAGTCGAGGGCGCCACGACTTTCAAGCCGGGGATCATCATGACCCAGTTCTCGACGCTCTGGCTGTGCTGTGCGCCGAAGCGGACGCTGCCGCCGTTGGCCGTGCGTACCACCAGCGGGCACTTGAGCTGCCCGTTGGTCATGTAGCGGCTTTTCGGAAACTGATTGGCGAGGTAATCGAAGCACACCGCGAAGAAGTCCGAGAACATGATCTCGGCGATCGGCTTCAGGCCGGTCATGGCCGCGCCCATGGCGGCGCCGAGAATGGCCTGCTCGGAGATCGGCGTGTCGCGGACGCGCTCCGGCCCGAACTGCTCCAGCAGCCCGACGGTCGTTTTGAACACGCCGCCGGCCTTGGCCACGTCCTCGCCGAGAAACACCACATCGGGATCGCGCTGCATCTCCTGCGCGATGCCGCGCGCGACGGCGTCGCGATAGGTCAGTTCCGCCATTTCGAGCCTCCGTCCGCGTACACGTCGGTTTCGAGAATTTCGGGCGGCGGCGGCGGGGACGCCTTACATTTTTCCGTGGCCTGATCGATCAGGAGCTTGATTTCGGCGTCAATCTTCGCGGCGGCGCCGGCCTGGATGCGCGGCCGGTAAATCTTGAGGGGATCGCGCTGGCGCCACTGATCGAGCTCGCCTTCGGGGCGGTATTTCGCCGGATCGGCGCGCGAGTGGCCGCTGTAGCGGTACGTCATGCACTCCATCAGCGTGGGGCCGCCGCCCGACCGGGCTTTGCCCAGAGCCCGCTTGGCGGCGCGATAGACTTCGTCGGCATCCTGGCCGTCCACGAGAATCGGTTCCAGGCCGTAGGCGCTGGCGCGATCCGCCGCAGGGTGTTGGACCGCGGTGACCTCGCCGATGGGCGTGTATTCCATGTAGAGATTGTTTTCGCAGACGAAGACCACGGGAAGATGCCAAACCACCGCGAGATTCAGCGCCTCATGAAACGCGCCGATATTAGTGGCGCCGTCGCCGAAAAAGCACACCGTGACGTCTTTCTGTTTCTTGTACTGCGCACGCCAGGCCGCGCCGCACGCGATCGGCAGGTGTGCGCCGACGATGGCGTAGGATCCCATGACGCCGTGCTCCACCGAAGTCAGGTGCATCGATCCGCCTTTGCCGCGCAGCAGGCCGTTGTCACGCCCCATCAGCTCGCCCAGCACTTGTTCCGGCGATGCGCCGCGCGCCAGCGTGTGCGCGTGGCCGCGATAGGTACAAAAGGTCAGGTCGCCGGGTTCCATCGCCGCGCCGAATCCCGCCGCGACGGCTTCCTGCCCCAGCGAAAGATGGCTGGTGCCCTTGACCAGATTTTGAAGGAACAGATCGTAGGCACGCTGCTCGGCCTCGCGGATAACGACCTGCGTACGGTACATGCACAGGCGCAGCTCTTCTGAGATTTCTTCGTTGTTCGCGGGTTCGGATTGCCGCGCACGCGTAATCTGGGTGGCCATCAGTCTACCTCAAACAAGGAGTTTATTCTAACCTAACGGGCAGGGAGGCATTCGGCGGCGCCGGCTCTTTCCCGCTGCCGATCTCATAGGACGCTGGTTTCGGTGTAGGTCCCGAACACGTCTTTGAGCGCGCCGCAGATTTCGCCGACGGTGGCATAGGCCCGGACGGCATCCAGGATGTAGGGCAGCGTGTTGGCCTGGCCTTCGGCGGCCTTGCGCAGCGCGGCGAGGGCGCGGCTGACCGCAGCGGAACTGCGGCGCTGGCGCAGTTGGCGGAGGCGCTCGATCTGGCGTTTTTCGGCGCTTTCATCGATCTGCAAAATGTCGATCGGCGGTTCGGTTGCGTCTTGGAATTTGTTTACGCCGACGATCACGGCCTCATTCCGCTCGATGGCGCGCTGAAACTCGTAGCTGGAGCGGGCGATCTCCTGCTGCGGGAATCCGCGCTCGATGGCCGGGATCATGCCGCCCATTTCATCGATGCGCCGGATGTAATCACCGGCGGCCTCGTGCATTTGCGCCGTGAGCGATTCCAGAAAGTAGCTGCCCCCCAGGGGGTCGGGCTCTTTTGTCACGCCGCTTTCGTAGGCAATGACCTGCTGCGTCCGGAGGGCCAAGGTGACCGCGCGCTCCGACGGCAGCGCATAGGCTTCGTCGAGGGAGTTTGTATGCAGCGACTGGCAGCCGCCGAGCACCGCCGCGAGCGCCTGGATGGCGGTGCGCACAATGTTGTTCTGCGGCTGCTGCCAGGTCAGCGAACATCCCGCGGTCTGCGCATGGAAACGGAGTTTCCAGCTTCGTTCCTGTTTGGCGCCGAAGCGGTCCCGAAGGATATGCGCCCACATCGCGCGGGCCGCGCGGTATTTGGCGATCTCCTCGAAGAAATCGTTATGCGCGTTGAAGAAAAAGCTGAGGCGTGGGGCAAAGGCGTCAATGGGCAGGCCGCGCGCCAGCGCCCAATCGACGTACTCGATGCCATCCCGCAAGGTGAAAGCCAGCTCCTGAACGGCCGTCGATCCCGCTTCCCGGATGTGGTAACCCGAGATGGAAATCGGGTTGAAGCGCGGGACCCGCTGCGAGGCAAACTCGATCGAATCGGTGACCAGGCGCATGGAGGGGCGCGGCGGGTAAATGTACTCCTTCTGCGCAATGTATTCCTTCAGGATGTCGTTCTGGAGCGTGCCGGAAAGCCGGGTCCACTCGACGCCCTGCTGCTCGGCCACCGCGAGATACATGGCCCACAGCACCGAAGCGGGGGAGTTGATGGTCATGGAAACGGTGACGGCGCCTAACGGAATCCCGCGGAACAGCGTTTCCATATCGGCGAGGGAAGAGACGGCCACGCCGCACTTGCCGACTTCGCCAACAGAGGCAGGGTCGTCGGAATCGACACCCATGAGCGTGGGCAGGTCGAAGGCCACGGAGAGGCCGGTCTGGCCCTGTTCAAGGAGATAGCGGTAGCGGGTGTTGGTTTCCTCGGCCGTGGCGAAGCCCGCGAACTGGCGCATGGTCCAGAGCCGGCCGCGATACATGGTGGCGTGGATGCCGCGCGTGTACGGGAACTGGCCGGGCGGGGGAGGGTACGTGGGGACGTCCTCGGGTCCGTACACTGCCTTCAAAGGGATTCCACCGAGTGTCGTTTCCGCCATCGCTTGATCTCGCGACTTCATTTTCGCGCGATCAGCTCGAAGTTGCTGCCCAGCGCGCGCAAACCGGGAATGCGGATCAGGAGTTCGTCGATGGCGCGGGCGGCGCGGTAGCCGAATTCCCAAGAAGGAAACAAGCCAGCCAGGGGCGCGGAGGCAAAGTCGTCGATACGGGTATGCGCGTGGAATCCGGCGGAGGCGAATATTTTGGCGATTTCGCGCGGCTTCAATTCGCGCTCATCGGGAGTTTGATAGCGGCGCATGAGTCCCGGCGCCAGCAGCGATCCGAGCGCGCCGGACAGACGGTAAAAGCTGGGGTCGAGGGCGTAGAACGCGCCGCCGGGCTTGAGCAGGCTGCGAATGCGGCGCGCGGCCTCGGGAAGTTCGGCCCCGGGGAGATGGTGCAGAAAAAAGATGCCGATGGCGGCGTCGAAGCTGGACTCCGGGAGTTGGAGACGGCCAAGACTGGTTTCGATGAATTCGGCGTTCGAAATGCCGCGAGCCGCGGCATCGGCGCGGGCCTGGCGGATCGCGGCAGGCGACAGATCGATGCCCACCAGCGCGCCGGCCTTGGGGGCGAGGAGTAGCTCCGTGTCGCCAATCCCGCAGCCCAGGCTGAGAACGCGGGAAGTGCGGCCGAGGCCGGTCGCCGTGAGGATGCGCCCAACGATATGCCGCCGCAGGGCTCGAACCGCGGGCTTCGCGAAATGCTGTTGGGCAAAGCCGGAGTAGAGCGCCTCATGGTGGGCGAGCTCTCGGGTGTGGATTTCGGAGGACAAATTTCAGTGTACGCACGCCCTTTCACCTCGAATGGCGCGGTGCGGAATCGGACACCGTGTAGCAAAAGCGGACAGCTTAGGGTTGGTTCCGCCCCCATATCCTGAGCCATTTCGGCGGCAGCCGGATTGCCATGCGTATACAGTAAGCCTATGGTTTATCCCCGTCTTGTCGTTACGATTCTGCTTACGGCCGCGGTGGCGCCGGCCATGGAAACCTCGGTTCAGGATCCGGCGCCGGTGCGCGTGGTGGGGCCGCTCATCCGGCCGTTTCACTTTCAAAGGCGCATAGTCGCGCCGGCGCAACTGGCCAATTCTCCGCGGCTGGAGCAGTTGATCCGGGGAGGCAACCTGTACTTGAACGCGCAGGACGTGATTGCGCTTGCCTTGGAAAACAATCTCGATATCGCGATCCAGCGCTTCGGGCCGTATCTTCAACGCGAGGTGCTGCGCCGGGCGGAAGGGGGCGCGCCGCTGCGGAACGTCGGGGTCTCGATCTTGCCGGGGCCGCAGAGTGTGAGCCTCGCCGGCGTCAGTGTGAACGCCGTCGGAATTTCGGATACGGGAGCCGTCAGCTCCGGAGGTGGCATCGTGACATCCATCGGGACCACGCCGCCGAACCTGGACCCCTCCCTGTTCGCGATCGGGAGCTTCAGTCACACCACGATTCCGCAATCGCTGACGACGGTGACGGGAGCGCCGTCGCTGGTTACCGACGGGCGGTTTTTTCAAGCGGGCTATGTGCAGTCATTCCCGACCGGGACGACGGCGGAGCTGTTTTTCGTGGCTCAACGCAGCGCTTTGAACAGCCCGTATTTTTCGTTGAACCCGTTCACCCAAGGGGATCTGGAGTTGTACGTTTCGCAGAACCTGCTCCAAGGCTTCGGAGTCGCGGTGAACAACCGCTACATCCGGGTAGCGAAGAACAACATGAAGGTCACGGACCTGCAATTTCGCCAGCAGGTGGTGACCACGATTTCCGCGGTCCTGAACCTTTATTGGGACCTCGTGAGCTTCAACGAGGACCGCCGGATTAAGGAGCGGAGCCTGGCGGCGGCGCAGAAGCTGCTCGATGACAACCAGAAGCAGGTGGAACTGGGAACGCTCCCGGCGATCGAAGTCACGCGAGCGGCAGCCCAGGTTTCGGCGAGCAGGGAAGATCTGCTGATTGCGGAAACCAACGTCGCGCAACAGGAAGTAGTACTGAAGAACGCGTTGAGCCGGACGGGAATCGCCAGCGCTTCGCTGGACGAAGTCCATATCGTTCCCCTTGACACGATCGTGGTTCCCGGCACGGAGGAGATAAAACCGACCGCGGAACTGATCGAGCAGGCGCTGGCAAACCGGCCCGAAATCGAGAAGGCCAAAGTGAACCTGGAGAGCAGCAAGATCAATGCGGCCGGGACACGCAACGCGCTTCTGCCGAGCCTCTCGGCGTTTGTGGATGTTCAGAACAACGCGCTCACGGGCGTGCCGAACGCCTTGAACCAGCTTCCCAACAACACGCCGATTCTGGCGGTGGTGGGCGGATTCGGCAACTTTCTGGGCGAAATTTTCCGGCACAATTATCCGAATTATTCAGCCGGTTTCTCTCTCAACATTCCCTTCCGCAACCGGGCTCCGCAGGCCGATTACGTCACCGACCAGTTGCAGCTTCGGCAAAGCGAATTGCAGGTGCAGCGGGCGATCAACCAGGTGCGGTTGGAGGTGAAGAACGCCGTGGTCGGCTTGCAGCAGGCGCGCGCCCGCTACGACACGGCCGTGGCCACGCGCGTTCTGGCCGAGCAGACTCTGGACGCCGAGCAGGCGCGTTTCAAATTCGGCGAATCGAGCGCCGCCGCGGTGATCCAGGCGCAGAGAGATCTGGCCGCGGATCAAAGCGGCGAAATTCAGGCCATGGCGAACTACACGCATGCCCGCATCGCGTTCGATCAGGCGGTGGGCCAGACTCTGGAGGTCAATCACATCTCGATTGAAGAGGCGCGGGCCGGACAGGTCGCCCGTCCGTCCTCCATTCCAGCGGTTCTTCCAAATGCGGGAGCGCGGCCATGAAGAAAGCCATGGCCGTCCTCACCGCCTGGTGCTGCGCGGGGACGCAAATGGTTGGGCAGCAGCCCTTCGTGGCGCGGCCCCGAAGCCCGATCTTCTGGCGGCCGTATCTCCCGTCCGCGATCCCGCCGGCGCGCATGACCAACTCGGACCATCTGCACAATTTGATTCGCGGGGGCCGGCTGTATCTCACTCTGCAAGACGCGATCGCGCTTGCGATCGAAAATAACCTGAATCTGGAAATCGATCGCTACGGTCCGCTCTTGGCGGAATGGGGCCTGGAGCGCGCCGAAGCCGGCGGAGCTTTGCCCGGCATTCCGAACGCGAATACCTTGCTGAAGCAGCCGACTTCGGGGCAGGGAGTCGCGGGAGCCATTCAGAGCGCAGGGCTTTCGAGCAACAATGCCGGTAACCTTGGCGGCAATGCGAACACCCAGATTACGCAGATCGGGCCGATCACTCCGAATCTGGACACGGTTTTCCAGAATCTGAGCGGGTGGTCGCGCCTGACCACGCCGCAATCCAATTCCGTGATCAGCGGAACGGACGCGCTCATCGACACCACCCATGTGTACAACTCCACGCTTCAGCAGGGCCTGTTGACGGGGGGGCTCATGCAGCTCGCGGTGAACGAATCGTACCTGCGGGAGAACAGCCCCAACGACGCGCTGAATCCGTCGTTTGCTCCCAGCGCGCAGATCATGCTGCGGCACAACCTGCTGAGCGGCTTCGGGACGGCGGTGAACCGCCGGTTCATTCGTGTGGCGGAGAATCAGATTCCGGCGTCGCGCGGGATTTTCCGTTCGCAACTGGTGAATCTGGTGGCGAAGGTTGCCGATCTTTACTGGGATCTAGTGTCCGCCCATGACGATCTGAAAGCCAAGGAACAGGCTCGCGATATCGCACAGAAGTTCCTGGACGGCACGCGAGCCCGCATCCGGCTGGGCGAAATCGCGGGATTTGAAGTGTTCCGGGCGCAGGCCGAGCTTTCAGCCCGCAACCAGGAAGTGGCAATCGCCGAAGCAACAGTGCGCCAGAACGCGAATGTACTGAAGGACGCGCTAAGCCGCGACGGCCTGGCCGATCCGCTGCTGGACGAGGCCGAAGTGGTGCCGCTCGACCGCATTCCGTTGCCCGAGTCGGACGATCTGCCGCCTCTGCGGGAACTGGTCGCGAGAGCCCTGGCGCAGCGCCCGGATATCGCGCTGGCAAAAGTCAACGGCGAAACCCAGCGGGTCTCCGCTCTCGGGACCCAGAGCGGAATCCTGCCGTATTTGCAGGCCACGGTGACGGCCACGGCGAACGCGGTCGCCGGCACACCGAATCCCGGGCAGAGCCCGAGCCCGCAAACCGTCGGCGGGCTGGGCACGGCATTCGGGCAGATCCTCAAAGGAGATTTCACCAGCCGGAGGGCGACTGTGGTGTTTCAGGGCGCGCTGGGCAATCACGTAGCGCAGGCGGATTACGGAATCGATCAGTTGCAGATCGCGCAGAGCGATCTGATGGAGCGGCGAAGCATGAATCAACTGGTGGTGGATATTTCAAACCAGATGATCGCGCTCCGGCAGGCGCGCTCGCGCTATTTGGCCGCTGTGGACACACGTGTGCTTCAGGAACAACTGCTGGATAAAGTGCAGCAGCAGTTCACGCTGGGCGGGACGACGATCGACGGCGTAGTGGGGGCCGCGCGGAGCCTGGCGGCCGCGCGATACACGGAAGTCGCCATGCTGGCGTCGTACAGCCACGCCCGGGTCGCGTTGGACCAGGTGCTGGGGCAGACGCTGGAAGCCAACCATGTTTCGCTGGACGACGCGCTAAAGGGCGTCGAATGAAATTCGGAATCTAGCCGGCGGGGGTCATCTCCGGCAGCGGCGTGGGGTACCGGCCGGCGAACACCTCGGCAAAAAGGCTCACCGTCTGATCGTGCAGGATTCCGTTATCGCCGAGCACGTGCGGGGAGCGTAGATGAAACGGCTGCCCGCGCATATCGGTCACCACTCCGCCGGCCTCGCGGATCAGGAGGACTCCCGCGGCGGTGTCCCAGGGATTCAAACTGAATTCCCAGAACAGGTCGAGCCGCCCGCAGGCCACATACGCGAGATCCAGTGCGGCGGCGCCGGCGCGCCGCACGCCGTGCGAGAGCATGGCGACCTGGTAATAGAAATGGATGTTCACGTTTTTGTGGCGGCGGCGTGAGGGAAATCCCGTCGCGGCGAGCGAGTCGTCCAGGCGCACGGCTTTGGAGACGTGAATGCGCCGGAAATTCAGATACGCACCAGCCCCTGCTTCCGCCGTGAACACTTCGTTGCGCGTGGGATCGACAATCACTCCTGCGATCAGCTCGCCGGCTTTCTCCAGCGCCATGCTCACGTTGAAGACCGGGAAGCCATGAGCGAAGTTAGTGGTGCCGTCCAGCGGATCGACGTACCAGCAATATTCGGAGGAGCCGGGGATGCCGCTACCCTCCTCAGCCAGAATCGCATGGGTCGGAAACTCGCGGCGCAGCCGCTCCACAATGAGGGCTTCGCTAGCGCGATCCGTCTCGGTGACCAGATCGTGCTCGCCCTTGAGGTCAAATTTGTTTTCCTGGCCAGCGCGGCGGGCGAGCGCCGCGCGAATCAGGCCGGCGGCCTCGCCGGCGATATCAATGGCTGTTTCCAGGAAGGACGCCACGCCGGTCTACGCGATCTCGTATAGATACTTTATGTCGTGCTTGAAGAGGAATAGGTTGGGACCGTTCTCGCGAGTGAGACGGATAAAGTTGGCGTCGTAGAACTCGATGGTACCTTCCATTTCCTGATTGTCGCTCAGCCTGACGCGCACCGGAGCCCGTGTTTCCGCCAGACGGCGCAGATATTTGATCTCCTCGAAGGTTTGCTCCGGCGCTTTGGTTTTGCTGGTCATGATGGCCCTATTCGGGCGCCACCCCATAATATCCGGTGCGCGCCGACAGCCGCAAATCCGTGCGGCTTAGTTCGATGCGCACGGGATGGAACCGGGGTGAATCCGCAGGCAGATTGCGCGGATAATAGCCGATTAAATATTGAGTTCGCAGGTCACGCAAAATATCCGCGAAAGCCTGGTCGAGCTGCGCACCCACGCTGGGCTCGAAAACGCGCCCGCCGGTGCCGGAGGCGATGGTGGCGAGGGCATGCTCGCCGCCCAGGTTGCGGCCGGCGTCGTTGGGGATCGGCACGACCAGGATGGGATAGATCACCGCGTCGGCCAGATGCGCGGCTTCCAGGGCTTCCGGATACGTCGTGCGGCTGGTGGTGTCGCCTCCGTCGGTGACCACGACGATTACGTGCCGCCCTTGGCGGCGTGAGACCTCGCGCGAGGAAAGAACGATGGCGTCGTAAAGCGAGGTGCCGCCGCTTCCTTTCAGATACCGCAGGCTCTCGTTGAGCCGCGGGAGGCTGCGGGTGAAGTTTTGCAGCAGAACCACCTCGTAGTTGAAAGAGTAAAGCGAAACCGCATCCTGGGGATTGCCTTCGCCGATCAGTGCGCGGAAGAATTTCTCGACGGATGTGACTTCGTAGCGCAGGTCCTTGCCGGTGGAGCCGCTGGTATCGATGAGCACGGCGACGGAAAGGGGCAACTCCGTCTGCCTCTCAAAAACCGAAATGGTCTGCTTGACGCCGCAGTCGTACACCGAAAAATCGGAGGATTGCAGCGAGCCGACCAGCGCTCCGTGCGCATCTTTCACGTTTACCAGAAGGCGTACCAGCTTGACATTGACTTTGAAACTGGGCGCTTGCTGCGCCGCCAAGGGAATCAGGGCCGGAGAGAGCGCCGCTGCTGCGAGAAGGCTGAAGTTCACGGCGCGGCCTTGATGACGGAATCGTCCCATTCGCCCTCCACCCATACCTCGCCGTCCACGAAGTATTCCTTCTTCCAGACGGGAACCAGGCGCTTCAGGCGATTGATGCCTTCCAGGGCGGCATCGAACGCGGGTTTGCGGTGTGGCGCGGTGACGATCACCGCCACACTGGTCTCCCCGATCTGGATGCGTCCCAGCCGATGCACCATCGCGATCCGCCCGATCGCGAAACGGGTCGCGATCCCGGCGCCGATCCGGGCCATCATTTTGACGGCCATGGGCTCATAGCATTCGTAATCGAGATACAGGGTGGCCCGCCCTTTGGTGTTATTACGGGCGACGCCTTCGAAGTTCACGAAAGCGCCGTCTTCACCGCGCAGCAGCTTGCGGGCGATAGCCGCCGCGTCGATCGGATCGCGCGTGAGGGCGTAGAAGTGGCCGGCCGGGTCCGAGATCTCGTGCGTGTAGCACCCGGAGCCCCCGCTCACCGGCGGCAGAAACGCCACCTCATCGCCTTCGGCCAGGGGCGCGTCGGGCGGCGAAAACTCTTGATTCAGCGCGAGTACGACGCTGGCGGCCATCTGTTTCAGCCGGGGAAAGCGGGCGGCGTAGTGGTCGAAAACGGTATCCAGGCGGGCGCCCGCGGGAACATCCAGGGAGTCTTCCCGAAGACCCGCGATATCGCGCAGAGCACCGAAAAAGAGGACGCGGATAAACATGAAATCGCCGGGCGCACCCAACCTTTGCGCTCGTTGGAGCCATAGTAACAGACTGGTCTTGCCGCTCCCGGGTTTCGCTGTGGTGAGGTCTAACCCGGCTCGGGCTTACTTTTTCTTGGGCCCTTGTTTGGCGATGATCTGGTCCTTAATCTTTTCGTACGTGGCCTGGGGGATGATTTTTTTCGATAGAAGCTGCGTTTTGTTGGCGTACGGCCGGCCGTCGATGATTTTCTGCGAATAGGCGTCCCCAATGCCCGGCAATGCCTTCAGTTCGTCTTTGGTGGCCGAGTTGATATCGAGCAGGGTGGCCGTCGATTTGGCGGCAGCCGGCGTTTTGGTGTCCTTTGCTTTGGACTGAGCTATGAGCGGAACCGCCAGCAACGCGCACGCAACCAAGGCGGCGAATCGGCCTCGCAAAAGGATGAGGCGTTTCATACCCACAGCTTACACGCACCCTTCGGGCGAATGCGCCGGGCGGAGGCGCGTGGTATGCTGCGGTCGAAGATGCCTGTCATTGTGGCCCTCGCGATCCTGGTTTCGGGCTATCCAGCCGCCCAGACCAGCAGCAAAGACGAGCGCGAGCCTGCGTTTTCGTTCACGCCCTCTCATGGGACGCCCAGCACGGGGCATTTCTCGCCTTCCGGGCAGGTCAGCTTCATCGATCAGTTCGAGGGCACAGCTTCTGCGATCGACTTCCGCAACGTGGAAAGAATCGAAGTGGGTCCCCGCAAAGCGGAGGATCATTCGAAGTGCGCCGGCTCTCCCCGCGTGGTGATCACATTTTCTGATGGAACCAAGCAGCACGGATGCTTCGCGCCCGGGCCGCTGGCCTTCATCGGCGAGCCCGGAAGCATTCCCTCCGTGAATGCAGTCTCCGGCAAGTTTGTACGCGTGAAGCAGAAGCGGTAGAACGGCTGTTCAAACGAATAGCTTGACCAACGCCCGGAGGATTTCACGAAGACCGTTCCTCAGGCCCCACGCGTTAATCGCGATCATGCACAATAACGTGCAGCCGCCTGCCATCCAGATCAGAAGTTGCAGCTCGCTCACGACCGTCCGTTTGCGAGTTTCCCCTTTTACCTGGAGCCATCGTCTGGGCGGAGGCGGTGAAGCCGATCCCGAATCGTTTCTAGCCATTCTCCCCGTAGAGTAGCAACTCAGGGCGAGCCAGGGCCGCATCGTGAGGCGCCGCGGCGCCGAACCGCGCCCGTCAGGAAGTGGTGAAATGAGCACTCTGGCGGAGGTGGGCATCCCTGACCATTGCGAACTACGATGTCCCGGCTCTCACGGATGGCGGCGTTTGTCCGCAGCTTTCTCCGGACGCCTGAATCCTGACGCCGGAGCGGTGACTGCCTCACTCCTTCACCTGCCGGGTTCCCAGAGAAGAATGTAGCCGCCCACATCCGGATCGCGTATCAACACCGCCTTTCCTTTATGGAAGTTGACGATGCCGCCTTCCGATACGGTGATCGCGCCGAGGTCTTTGGCTCGTTTGTACGCGCTCGCGATGTTGCTGACCTGGAAGACGGCGTAGTTGGCGTTAATGTCCTGAAATTTGACGGGAGGAGCGCTTTTCCCCTTGTTTAAAGCAAAATAGACCAGCTCAATCCGCAGATTATTCTGTGTGGTCGCCTGAGGAAACCAGCCATTTTGCATGACTTGCTTGGCCTGCGGATTTTCGATGGGAGGATAGTCGCCGCCCAGCGCTTTCATGTAAAATTCCCGGGCTTTTTCGGGATCCATGACGTTGACGGCGTAGTGATTGAAGCCGGCCTGCTTGCCCAGGCGGTCGATATTCGCGGGCGTGGCGGACGAATTGGAAACGGTGGGGCGCGGAGGCGGATCGCCTGGTTTGGGAATGGGTTTCCCGAAATATTCCAGGACCAAGCCATCGGGATCCTGGACAAACGCGAAGCGGCGGAATCCCTGTTGCTGGCGCGGGTTAGGAAGACCCTGGATTTCCGGCATCTTCAATAGATTGAGTCCTTCGAGCTTGTCCAGCAGCGCGCTGACGCTCCCGTCCACTGTCAGGTCAATGTGGCTGTCCAGCAGATCCCAGGAATTAAGCTTGCTCCAGTCCTGCCGCGGAATTTTCCGGTATTGACGCAACACCAGCGTGAAGGGAACATCCGATACGGAACTCTGCACCCGCATGATTGCGGTCCGCGATTCAGCCCCCGGAGTGTTGCCAAGCCGGTTCAGTTCCTTGTCCACCGTCCAGTTGCGCGGCCCTTCGAGCAACTTGAAGTCGATCGCCTCGAAAAATTTGATGGACCGGTCCAGGTCGGAGACATGGTGGCCGACCTGGGCGAGGCCCACCACATCGGCAGGGCGCCCCAGTGCCGGCCCGGATAGCGGCAGTATAGCCAGGGCAAACAGGAGAGCGAGAGTGAAAACGTCCGGCCCTTTCATGGCCATCGGGACTCCTTTTGTGCTTCTCATGATGTCAACCTCAGTGAGGGCGCCTCGGCCCGCGCCAATCCCGCGCTCCGGCGGTTCCCCATCTATTTTGCATCGGTCTGCAAGATTGCGCCTCTCGCGCCACTTGCGATGACAGTTGGCGCAGGCCATGGTCATCGTGTCGGCGGCCTCGACCATGTTGTCCTGGTTCTAGATTGAGCCGCCTTGAACGCCTTGGCTCCGGCGTCCCGAAGCTCCTGCACGAGTTTCATCCAGTCGGGATCATTCACCGGAACGGGCAGCCCGTTCGCGCACTTGCGCGCGGGGTCAAAAGCAGATTAGCCAACTCCGAGAGCGCCAGCGCTGCGTTCTCGACGGCCTGCCAGCCTCCGAACGTGCTGATCAGCGGATCGGTCGCCATCGCAGGATCCTTGCCTGGGACGAATTTCACGTCTGCCGGATTCTCGGTTTGCGCGAAGAACACGATGTTCGACGCCGGATATAAAACGCCGCGCATCAACTGAAGCAGATCGGAGGGAGCCTGCATTGCCGGCGAGGCCGGTCTGGCTGCTGGAGGCGTCTTCGGAGGCGTTTGCCCCGGCGCCGCTAGACCGGGCAGCAGCGTTCCCATCAGAGTCAAAAGCGTTCGCCGCATTCAATTTATTCTAAACTTGCGTACCATGGAAGATCATGGAGACCCCGCGATGCCCAGACACAATGCCAGTTTTGATGTGGTCCGCGAGATTGGGCTCGAACTGCCGGATGTCGAAGTGAGCTCCACCTGGGGATCGCCTGCACTCAAGGTTCGAGGCAAACTTCTGGCGTGTGTGGCGATCCACAAATCGGCTGAGCCGGGATCGCTGGTGGTGCGCATCGATCTCGGCCAGCGCGCCGCGCTGTTAGCGGACGCGCCCGGAACGTACTACGTGACCGATCATTACGGGCCTTATCCCGCTGTGCTTGTGAGATTGTCTCAGATATCGAAAGATCAGCTACGGGACCTTCTTCGATCGGCCTGGCGGTTCGTCACGGCCAAACAGAGCCGGACTTTTTCGCGTGTGCCGGCCAATACAAGCGCGGCTGTCCGCCGACGGCGGTGACCGGAGCGTCAAGCGGGCTCACGCTTGCTTTTCGAGAATCCAGGTTTTGGCGTCGTTGTTCTGCGCGGTTCCGAAGACGCGCACATGCCCCGGCATTAGAAAGCCAAAAGCCTTGACCATGTGACTGATCCAATCGACATCGGTTACGACGGCCACGCGTTCCCAGCGGGGCAGATGTTCAAAGCCGGTCTTGAAATCCTCCCACGCTGCGCCGGCATCGATCCCGGAAAATTGTGAACCCAGTTCGTAATAGAGCCGGATTTTTTCGTGCCGTTTCAGAGCGGCTTCCACATTTGGTATCACCACTTGCTCGTAGTCCTTCCTCGTCACACGGCCTTCCGCGATGAGGGCGACGACATTGTCCGGAAACGAATCGAGACTCTTGATCACCGATGAATCTCCCTTTGGCGGTTCACGCGCCAGTCCATTGGATCTTAGGATCGCGAAATTTTGAATCCTGCCGGCAGGGGATGGGAAGATCGCCAGCGCACAGGACCCGGACCGGCGTCCGGTGTATCCTGTGAAGTCCGGGTGTCGAATGGCCCGAGACGGACGATGAAAATCTTACTCGCTTTGGTGTGCTTGACCGCGGGCACGGCCCTCGGCCAGAGCGGCGCCGCCAGGCCGCCTGTCGCCGATTGTTTCAAAGTCCATGCGCTGCTGCGCGCCGACGAGGCGCACTATTGGGCCGACTGGACGAATACCTGTCCGTACACCATCGATGCGGTTTATGTCCTGGTTACATTTCAGGACAAGTTTAGAAATTACGTAGGGGATGGAGTCTGGCCGATGTACTTTGTAGCGCCCGGAGCCCATCACGTGAATCGATTCAGCGTGTCCTCCGAGATATCGGACTTCGCCTCCGTCCGCTTGAGGAAGATCACTGCCGATGCCCGGGAGGGACTCCGCTCCTCCGATCGGCATGCCATGCGCGCGAAGCTCCCGTCTGGCTTCGTCGGAGATCCGGGCGCTTCCAAAATCGTTCGGCTCGCCGGCGCAGAGCCCTAAGCAGGCCTCTCTCGCGCCAAAAATCGTCGCCGTGCGATTTCGTCCGGGTACTTTTTTCGAGATGCTGATTCTTTATCAAGAGTACGTCGCGCAACCGCGGGGAGAGGGCGCGACCGGCGGCGCGCCGAACTTAGGCCGCTTAGGAACTGTACTTCGAAGCCAACGGAATGATGTGCGGATTTACGCTGGGGGAAGGGATCTGTCCGAAGTTGCCCGCGGCGAAATTCGGCAGCGTGTAAATGGCGCCTTGCCCGTGCTGTTCCGCGCCGCCCGGCGCCGCGATCAATGTCGGTCCACTCCTTGTTATCGGTAATCCGGGTGGTGACTACGACGGAAATGTAATCACGGCGCCCAACACCGTGCGGTCGCTCACGGCTTGAATCGCTTCGCGGGTCCGTTCGAGTGGATAAGTCGCCGAGATCATCGACTGCATGTCGATCGCCCCCCTCTCGATCAGCTTTACGTAACGCGGGATATCGCGCAGCATATTCAATCCGCCCTGCTGGCCGGAGTAAAAGGTCCGCCCGCGGTTAGAGAACCTTGCGGCGTTGAAGCTTACATTCCCGCGCCAGGCGACGCCCAGCATCACGATATGGCCTCCCGCCCGGGTGAAATCGAAGCACTGCTGAAGAGGAAGGATCCCTGTGGGGTCGGGCCCGGCCTCAACCTTGGGCGGAAACCAGTCGCTTCCCACAGCGTTGATCGTGAAGTCGGCTCCGTCCGGCACTGCCAGGAAACCCTCGCCGGAAATCCGGACGCCTGCGAAGCGCCGCCCCGTAATTCCCTTGCAAAGAGAGTGGATCTTGGCGATGAGTCCATTGCCTTCGGCGTTCGGATCCAACGCGATCGTGCCGCCGACCTTCATGGCGATGTCGCGCCGCGCCCGGATCGGCTCGATCACAATCACCTGCCCGGCGTTGGCGAGGCGAGCGGCCTGGATCGCGCCCATGCCCACCGGTCCAGCCCCTTGGACCACCACGTTCCAGCCCGGTTCGACCTGCACCAGATTGCGCGCGGCGGCCAAGCCGGTGCCGACCGTATCGCCGAGCAGGCACAATTGCTGTGCCGGAAGATCCGTAAACACCGGGCAGCAATACTCCTCCGGAACCACCATGAGTTCGCTTAAGCCGCCCAGTCCGGCCTGCTCGAAGATCTGCGTGCCGTCGGACATTTCGGCCAGCGGATGGGGCGGGGAAGTATCCAGGAACTGGCACCAGTCGGCTCGGCCATGCAAGCACTGATAGCAGACGCCGCATTGCGGAGTCCCCGGGACCACAACGCGGTCTCCTTTCTGCACGCGCTTGACCAGGGAACCGACTTCTTCGACAACCCCCATTCCGGAGTGGTTGGGGATGGATGCCTGGTTGACTTGCGTCGTGCTCAGCGCGCCGCCAACGATGGTATAGCAGACCGCGGACGCCTGCGTGCGAACCAGCACCTCGCGCGCCTGAATCGCGTGCAGACGGAGTTCCTCGACCGAAGCTCCGGCGCCATGCCGCACGAACGCTTTGAAGCGGCGCCCGGCATTGGTCCCGGTGAGTTGCGCGGGAGCTTGTCCCCTTGCGGCTTGCGGGAGGAACGCCGCCGGCGGTGGCCGCCGCTCCTCTCCGGATCATCCTGCGTCGCGAGATAGCCATGTCCGATTCCTTCCCGAACCTCCGGCGCGGTCTACTTCCTGGACTGGACCGCTTTCATCCGGTCGTATGATTTCTCGTTTTCGAGACAGATCTCATCGATCAATTCTGTATCCAGCTCGAGATTTTCCGTCAGCCTGGCGGTCCACGGCCGCGTATAGACCTTTGGGTCATCCATGGTCAACTCGACTTCGAGGGTCCCGAAGTTAGGCCGCCGGATCCGTTCGATCATCTTGGCGGAATTGCTCACAAAACTGCCCCCCATATCGATCCACAGGCCGTCGCGGAATCCGGCTGTCTCGACCACGAGGGTGTCTCCTGTGGTGGACCCCATTTTTTGGACAGAAAAGTAACCCTTTCTTAGATGGTGGAGCGGCATTGAAAATGAAGGAGAGTCAATGCCCAAAACCCGCAAGAG
>Ga0070739_10004181_pt1 | contig 17321 bp, 14 predicted proteins | sample Coa_R1_7_FD_66445 | JGI IMG/M metagenome (GOLD analysis project Ga0070739, IMG submission 66445) | Surface soil microbial communities from Centralia Pennsylvania, which are recovering from an underground coalmine fire - Coalmine... | ecosystem: Environmental > Terrestrial > Soil > Unclassified ... | reverse complement strand
ACCGCGACGCCCTTCGGCCGGTAGTCGGAGAGCAGCTTGAACAGCATGTTGGTGAAGCCGAGCAGCGCATTCGTCGGCCGGCCGTCGGTCGTCGCCAGCTCCTCGGGAAGCGCGAAGAACGCCCGGTAGGCGAGGTTGTTGCCGTCGACGACGAAGAGGTCGCACTCGCGCGCGGGCGCGTCGTCCAGCTCGAGCTCGGCTCCCGTCAGCGTCTTCGGCATATAGGTCGAGGGTATCGTCCGGCGCCCGTGCCGAGGCTCGAGCTCCACCCGCTTTCCGAGCTTCGCCGCGAGGCGGCCGGCCTGCTCGCGGAGCGGTTCGAACGGCAGCGCTGGGCGGAGCCGCTGCTGCCGGACGTGGACGACCTCGAGCGGCACGTCCCCGCCGAGGGGCTGGTGGCGATGGTCGAGCTCGCCGCGTGCCAGGCCGAGCACCACGTCGACTGGCGCATGGTGAACCTGCTGTCGTCGCGTTTCTGGCCACGGCGGGGCTTCCGTGCGCAGTACCTGCGCCTCTACCGTGCCGTTCCGTAGGTTCCGAGGTCGTGTCGATCCCGCTCCTCGCCGATTCGCGGATCGTCGCCGCCGAGCCCGACGACGGGGACGTGATCCTCCGCCCACCGCCGGCGCGCGAGGCGATCACCGACGTTCCGGCGGCCGTGCGCGACGCCCTCGCCTTCCCACTCGCCGGCGAGCCGCTCGAGCGTCTGGTCACGGCAGGAGGGACCGCAACCGTGGTGATCGAGCAGCCCGCCCTGCCGATCCCGGGCACGCAGGCCGGCCCGCGGCACGATGCGATCGCGGCGGTGTCGGACGAGCTCGAGCGCCTCGGCGTCGAGCGGATCACCATCCTCGTCGCCGGCGGCCTCCAGCGGCGGACCACGCCGCGCGAGATCGGCCTGCTCGTGCCGCCGGAGTTCAGGCGCCGGTTCCGCGGCCGCGTGATCGTCCACGACGCGGAGGCGGAGGACCTGGTCGAGCTCGGGCAGGAGCGGAACGTGCCGCTGCGCGTCAACCCGGCGCTCGTCGAGACGGACCTGGTGGTCACGGTCACCGCCGCCGAGACGGTGCTGCACGGCGGGCCGGCGGCGCTGCTGCAGGCCAGTGGACGCGAGTCGCTCCGCGCTTCCGGCGCCCAGTCGCTGCTCGAGACGAGTGCCTCGCAGGGATGGGATCTGGCGATCGAGCTCGAGCGGCTCCTCTCGCAGCGGGTCGCGGTCATGGGTGTCTCGCTCGCGCTGAACCTGCCGCGCGTCGCCGGCCCGTTCGCCGGCTATCCGCACGACGACGAGGCGATGGCGCGCCTGCTGCGGTCGCGGATGCGCCGCCTGTTCCAGGTCGCGCCCGGCCGGGTGCGCCAGCGGGTGCTGGAACGCCTGCCGCGCGACCTCACCGCGGCGGCGGTGTTCGCCGGTCCGCCCTCGGTGGCCCACACCGAGGCGTTGCTGAGGGCGACGGTCTTCCGGGGCGCCCAGCTGCCGGACCAGCTCGACGCGCTGGTGCTGGGCATACCGCCGACGACGCCGTTCGTGCCGCGCGAGCGACCGAATCCCGTCAGCGCCGCCTATCTCGGCCTCGGGCTCGCGCTCAGGCTGTGGCGGACGGCGCCGCCGATCGCCGCCGGCGGCACGGCGATCCTCGTCCACCCGTTCCCGCGGCGCTTCCAGCGGCCGACCCAGGCTCCGTATCGTGCGCTGTTCTTCGACGCGCGGACCGCGCGCTCGTCGGAGGCGATGCGCGAAGCCGAGCATGCAGCCGTCGCCGACGGCCGCGCGATCGCCGACTACCGCGCCGGGCGGGCCTGCCACCCGCTGCAGCCGTTCGTCGAGTGGAGCGCGTGCGACGCCGCCGCCCACCGCCTCGGGGCGGTGCTGATCGCCGGCTGCCGCGACGCGCAGGCTGCGCGCCAGCTCGGCTTCGTTCCGGTGCACGGGCTCGGGGCCGCGCTCGAGATGGCCCGCGGACGCGGCGCCGAGCGCGTCGGCTTCCTGCTCTCGCCGCCGTACTTCCCGCTGGTTCTCTCCGCCTGACGTCGGACACGCGCGTCCGTCTCGGGAAGGAGGCGGGCAGGGTGTAGCACAGGCCACAATGATCACGTGATCCGCAATGTGCCCGGCTGGGTCTGGGACGTCGCGCTCGTGCTCGCGGTCGGCGCCGTCACGATCGGCAGCGCCGCGCATCAGGGCGGCCGGCTGTGGCTCGCCGTGCCGCTGAGCGTCGCGGCGACGGCGACGCTGCTGCTGAGACACCGACGGCCGCTGCTCGTGCTCGCGCTCGAGACCGCGTTCGCGACGACCATGGCGGCCTTCGGCCGATTCTGGCTGGTGCTCGCCGTGCTGTTCGCGGTCGCATTCGTCGCCGCACGCTACGACCGGCGCCTCTCGCTGCAGCTGACCGCCGCCGCGGTGGTGGCGCTCGCGGTGCCGACCGTGCTGGTGCACGACCACGCCCTCGGCACCGTGCCGGAGCTCGCATTCTTCGCGGTCGCCTGGTTGTGGGGCGACGCGCGACGCACCGCCGACCTCGACCGCGAGGCGGGGCGCTTGCAGGCGGCGGCCGACGAGCGCGCGCGCATCGCCAGGGAGCTGCACGACGTGATCACCCACAACGTGAGCGTGATGGTCGTACAGGCGACTGCGGCGAACGACGTCTTCGATGCGCGACCCGACCGCGCCCGTGAGTCACTGCGCGCGATCGAGGAGACCGGCAGGCGTGCGCTCGGCGAGCTGCGCCGGCTGCTCGACGTCGAGCAGGGCGGCGACGGCACGCTGCCGCAGCCGGGTCTCGCTCGGGTGGACGAGCTGGTCGCGAACGTTCGCGCCGCGGGCCTGCCGGTCTCGCTCGAGATCGAAGGGCAGCGCACGCCCCTGCCCGAGGGCGTCGACCTCTCCGCCTACCGGATCCTGCAGGAGGCATTGACCAACACGCTGAAGCATGCCGGCGCGACCCGCGCGAACGTGCGGGTGCGCTACGCGCGCGACGCGGTCGAGCTCGAGGTGAGCGACGACGGCGTCGGCAGCACGCGCACGACGGGCGGTCGCGGCATCGTCGGCATGCGCGAGCGGGCCGCGCTGTTCGGCGGCGAGCTGCAGGCCGGCTCGCGACCCGGCGGCGGCTTCACCGTGCGCGCGCGGATGCCGCTGGGAGCGACGTGATCACGGTCCTGCTGGTCGACGACCAGGCGCTGGTCCGCTCCGGCTTCCGGATGATCCTCGAGGAGCGCGACGACATCCAGGTCGTCGGCGAGGCGGCCGACGGGCGCGAGGCCGTCGCGGAGGCCGTCCGTTCGTCGCCCGACGTCGTGCTGATGGACGTGCGCATGCCGCAGCTGGACGGGATCGAGGCGACGGCGCGGATCCTTGCCGAGCGGCCGACCACACGCGTGCTGATCCTGACGACGTTCGACCTCGACGAGTACGTCGCGCGCGCGCTGCGCGCGGGCGCGAGCGGCTTCCTGCTCAAGGATGTGCGCCCGACGCAGCTCGTCGACGCGATCCGCGTCGTCGCTGCGGGTGACGCGCTGCTCGCGCCGACGGTGACGAAGCGGCTGATCGACCGCTTTGCCGACAGCCTCGACGGGCGGCCGCCGCCCTCGCTCGAGTCGCTGACCGAGCGGGAGCGGGAGATCCTGAAGCTCGTCGCCGAGGGCCTCTCGAACGCCGAGATCGCGGAGCGGCTCGTCGTCGGCGAGTCGACGGTCAAGACGCACGTCTCGGCGGTGCTGCGGAAGCTGCAGCTGCGCGACCGCGTGCAGATGGTGATCGCGGCCTACGACGCCGGCCTCGTCAGGCCCGCAAACTCGCGTCCTTAGTTCACTTCGTGAACTAAGGACGTGGGGTTCTACGTCTCGCCGAGGTAGGTCTTGCGGACCTGCTCGTTGGTCTTCAGCTTGGCGGCGGCGTCGCTGAGGACGATCGTGCCGGTCTCGAGCACGTAGCCGCGGTCGGCCGCGTCGAGCGCCATCAGCGCGTTCTGCTCGACGAGCAGGATTGCGGTGCCCTGCTCGTTGATCTGCCTGATGATGTCGAAGATCCGCTCGACGAAGATCGGCGCGAGCCCGAGCGACGGCTCGTCGAGCAGGAGGAGCTTCGGCCGCGCCATCAGCGCGCGCCCGATCGCGCACATCTGCTGCTCGCCGCCGGAGAGCGTCCCACCCTTCTGGTTCCGCCTCTCGCGGAGACGCGGGAACAGCTCGAAGACGCGGTCGAGGTCCTCGCGGATCCCGTCGCGGTCGTGCCGCTGGAAGGCGCCCATCTCGAGGTTCTCGAGCACGGTCATGCGCGGGAACAGGCGCCGGCCCTCCGGCGACTGCGCGATCCCGCGCTTGACGATCTGATGCGCAGGAACGGTGGTGATGTCGCGCCCCTGGAAGCGGATCGACCCGTGCCTGGGGCGGTTGAGCCCGTTGATCGAGCGCAGCGTCGTCGTCTTGCCGGCGCCGTTCGCGCCGAGCAGCGTCACGATCTCGCCCTCGTCGACGCGCAGCGAGATCCCTCTCAGCGCCTGGATCGAGCCGTAGTAGGTGCTGACGTCGCTCAGTTCGAGCACCGGCGCGCGGCCGTTGCTGTTCGCGCCGTTCGCGCTCATGAAAGCCCCTGCCGCTTCATGTCCTCGACGGCCGCCTTGCCGAGATAGGCCTCGATCACGCGCTCGTCCTTCTGCACCTCGCGCGGGGACCCCTCGGCGATCTTCTCGCCGTAGTCGAGCACCGACACGCGGTCGGAGACTCCCATCACGACGCGCATGTCGTGCTCGATCATCAGCACCGTCAGCTGCTGCTCCTCGCGCAGCCGGCCGACGAACGCCGTGAACTCCGCCGACTCCTGCGGGTTCATGCCGGCGGTCGGCTCGTCGAGCAGCAGCAGCGTCGGCTGCGTCGCGAGGGCGCGCGCGACCTCCAGCCGCCGCTGGTCGCCGTACGGCAGGTTGCGCGCGGCCTCACCGGCCTTGCGGCGCAGGCCCGTGAACGCGAGCAGCTCGAGGCCGCGCTCGCGCACCTCCTTCTCCTCCTTGCGGACGCCGGGAGTACGGAGCACCGAGTTGAACAGGTTCGCGTGCATCCGCGTATGCATCCCGACCATCACGTTCTCGAGCGCGGTCATGTTCTGGAACAGGCGGATGTTCTGGAACGTGCGCCCGATCCCCCGCGCGGTGATCGCGTGCGGTGGCTTGCCGGTCACGTCCTCGCCGAGCAGGGTCACGCGGCCGGCGGTCGGCTTGTAGACGCCGGTGAGCATGTTGAAGAACGTCGTCTTGCCGGCGCCGTTCGGCCCGATCAGCGAGACGATCTTGCCGCGTGGAACGGTGAAGTCGACGTTGCTGACCGCGACGAGCCCGCCGAACTCCTTTCGCAGCGATTCGGCGACGAGGACGTTGCCGGCGCCGTTCGGCCCGGTCCCGTTCTCGCTCACGCCGTGCTTCCCGCCTGCTCGTGGTCGTAGAGCGGCTCGTCGTGCACGCCTTCGTGCAGCTCGGCGGCCCGACGTCTCGAAGGCATCAGCCCCTCCGGTCGGAAGAGCATGACCACGAGGATGATGACGCCGTAGATCCCCGACGCGTAGAGCGACGGGTCGAAGCTCGGCCGCCAGCCGCCGACGTGGATGTTGGTCTGCAGCCAGGCGCCGGTGTTGGAGAGGCCTTCCTGGTTGAGATAGGCGAGGAACGCGGCACCGACGATGACGCCCCAGATGTTCCCCATCCCGCCGAGGATGACCATGCAGAGGATGAAGACCGAGATGTTGAAGAAGAAGTCCCCGGGGAACGTCGCGCTCTTGAAGACCGCGTAGTAAGCGCCCGCGATGCCGCCGAAGAACGCACCCGACGCGTAGGCCCACGTCTTCGTGCGCATCAGCGGGATCCCCATCGCCGCGGCGGCCGTCTCGTCCTCGCGAATCGCGATCCATGCCCGCCCGAGGCGCGAGTACTGCAGCCGCAGCGAGCAGAAGACGGTGAAGAGCAGCAGCACGATCGCGGTCCAGAAGAAGACGTCGTACGACTGGATCTGGTGGTGGATGTGCAGGAAGCCGACATTCACCGTTCGGCTGCAGCATTCGAGGTAGTTGGCCGGCAGGAAGCCGCCGGTGATGCGCGAGATCGTGTGGCCGAAGCCCGGCGCGTCGATCGGCGTGATCCCGTTCGGGCCGTTGGTGAGGTTGAAGCCGCCGAGGCTGTCGCCGTTGCGCGCGATCTGCGGGAGGATCTCGCCGAACCCGAGCGTGACGATCGCCAGGTAGTCGCCGCGCAGTCGCAGCGTCGGCAGGCCGATGATCACCCCGAAGAGCGCGGTGATGCACCCGGCCGCGAGCAGCACCGGCCACATGGAGACGTGGATGCCGATCAGGTTCTTGGTGATCCCGACGGCGCCGAAATGCCAGGTGACGTGCGCGAACTGCAGCGACATGAACCACGCGGCCGTGTAGGCCCCGGTCGCGTAGAACGCGACGTAGCCGAGGTCGAGCAGCCCCGCGTAGCCGACGACGACGTTGAGGCCGACGGCCATCATGATGAACACGAGCATGTAGACGCCCGTTCCGACGTCGGGCCAGACGCCGAAGATCGGCATCGTGAACATCTTGTCGGCGTAGAACGGGTAGAGGATCGCCAGCAGGAGCACCACCGCCGGCACGCCCCAGCTGCGCCGCCGCTCGGGGATCCACGAGATCGCGGCGCCGATCAGCAGCAGCAACACCAGCGACCATTGCGTGCGCCAGGCGATCGCGAGGATCACGAGCAGCGCGAGGCCGGCGACCTGCGCGGCGAGCCCCCACGGGAGCCTCGGCAGCCGGCGCGTCCAGTAGACGCCAGACAGAACCAGAACGCCGTACGACAGCGCGTGGTCGACGAAGAAGAGCGCGATCGCGAGCGCGATCTCGACGGCGATCGCAACGGCTGCGCGCCGCTCCTGCGGCTGCGCCCGCCACCACGCACGCGCCTGGTTGCGGAAGCCGATCTGCTCCCGGAGCGCCTCGCCCTGCGTCCCGAGATGGCTGGTGGTGGTCGCGCTCACCCGCCCTCCGGTGTCTGCTCGCCCAGGAGGCCCTCCGGCCGGAACACGAGGATCAGGATCAGGATCGAGAACACGATCGACTCGGTCCAGTCCGAGCCGGGCGCGTGCCAGTTCAACCCTTCGTTGAAGGCCTGGATCAGGCCGATCAGGATCGCGCCGAGGACGGCGCCGGGCAGGTTGCCGATGCCGCCGAAGACCGCGGCGGTGAACGCGATCAGGCCGAGCTGGAAGCCCTGGTCGAAGCGGACGGTCGTGACGTAGAGCGCGTACAGCAACCCGGCGGCACCGGCGAGCATGCCGGCGATCAGGAACGTGAACGAGATCGTCCGGTTGACGTTGATGCCCATCATCGCGCTCGCGTCGCGGTCCTGCGCCGTCGCGCGCATCGCCTTGCCCTGGCGCGTGCGCTGGATGAGGTACGTCAGCCCGAACAGCACGGGCGCCGTGATCAGGACGACCAGCAGCTTGTTCCACTCGTAGGTGACGCCGCCGATCGTGAACACCGCGGAATGCGGGAAGACGTCCGGCGCGGAGACGTAGTTCGGCCCCTTCCAGGCGAGGCCGATGTCCTCGATGATGAAGCTGGCGCCGATCGCGGTCAGCAGCGGCGCAAGTCGCGGCGCATGCCGAAGCGGGCGGTAGGCGATGAACTCGATCGCGGCGTTGAGCAGCCCGCACGTCAGCATCGACAGGATCAGGACCACGAAGACGATCGGGACGATCACCCAGCCCTGTCCCTGGTGCAGGTTGAAGATGCTCACGCCGTACGTGATCGTGACCATGCCGCCGATCATGAACACGTCGCCGTGCGCGAAGTTGATCAGCTCGAGGATGCCGTAGACGAGCGTGTAGCCGAGCGCGACGAGCGCGTACACGCAGCCCGTCGTGAGGCCGATCAGGAAGACGTCGAAGAAGTCGGCCGGCGTCTTGACCAGGTTGACCCCGAGCCAGACGAGCAGCAGCAGGACGAGCAGGAGACCGAAGCTGCTGACCAGGCTCGGACGGCGGAAGCGGGCGGGGAGCGCCTGAGCGGAGGCGTCGGCTGCCACAGTGCGCGGCACTTTAGCGGCTTTGCAGGCACATTCCTACGGCGCGCTCGGGCGTCGGAGGAGGAAACTGTTTCGCCCGTTCCGGGCGAAACAGTTTCGCGCGCCCGAAGTACCATGCGCTGCGGCCGGAGTGGTGAAACTGGCAGACACGATGGATTCAAAATCCATTGCCTTCGGGCGTGTGGGTTCGACTCCCACCTCCGGCATCGTTTGACGTATCCGCCCGCGCGGCAAGACTCGGCGATGCTCGGCGCGACCCCACTCGGCGACGGCGTCGTCGAGTTCCGGGTCTGGGCGCCGAACGCGCGGAGCGTGTCGGTGCTGGGGCAGGAGCTCGAGCGCGCCGACGACGGCATCTTTTCCGGCCGCGCGCGAGCGGCGCCCGAAGACGACTACCGCTACCTCCTCGACGACGCGCGCGGGTGGCCCGACCCCTGCTCGCGTGCGCAGCCGGACGGCGTCCGCGGGCCGTCCCGCATCGTCGACCCGGGCACGTTCGACATCCGCCCCGGCCCCAGCCTGCACCTCGACGACCTGGTCCTCTACGAGCTGCACGTCGGCACCTTCTCGCCGGCGGGCACCTTCGACGGCGCGATCCCGCGCCTCGCACCACTCCGCGAGGCGGGCATCACCGCCGTCGAGCTGATGCCGGTCGCGACGTTCCCGGGCGACCGCGGCTGGGGCTACGACGGCCTCTACACCTGGGCGCCGCACGCGGCATACGGCGGCCCGGACGGCCTCGCCCGCTTCGTCGACGCGGCGCACGCCGCGGACCTCGCGGTCGTCCTCGACGTCGTCTACAACCACGTCGGCCCGGGCTCGGAGGCGCTGGAGGCGTTCGGCCCGTACTTCACCGACCGCTACGAGACCTTCTGGGGCAAGGCGATCGACTACTCGCAGCGCCCCGTGCGCGACTGGGCGATCGAGAACGCGGAGCAGTGGGTGCGCGACTACCGCATCGACGGGCTGCGCCTCGACGCGACGCACGCAGTCTTCGACGACAGCGCGACCCACGTCCTCCGCGAGCTCGCGGACCGCGTGCACGCGATCCGCCGCGAGACGCTCGTGATCAGCGAGATGGAGATCGGCGACCTCAGACCCATCGAGGAGTGGGGCCACGACGCGCAGTGGGAGGATGCGCTCCACCACGAGCTGCACGTGCTCCTCACCGGCGAGCACGAGGGCTACTACGACCGCTACGGCAGCTTCGAGGGGCTGAAGCGCGAGCTCGAACGATCGCGGCCGCAACTCGTCGCGTGCGCGCAGAACCACGACCAGGTCGGCAACCGCGCCGTCGGCGACCGCCTGACGCCGGAGCAGGACAGGCTCGCGCTGACGACCGTGCTCTTCTCGCGCGCGACGCCGCTCGTCTTCATGGGGGAGGAGTACGGCGAGACGCGACCGTTCCAGTTCTTCACCGACCACGTCGACCCGGCAATCGCGGAGGCGACGCGTGAGGGCAGGAAGCGCGAGTTCGCCGACTGGGCCGCGTTCTCGGGCGACGACGTGCCGGACCCGCAGGCGGTCGAGACGTTCCTCGCGTCGAAGCTCGAGCCGCGTCCGCCGGCGGCGTGGTTCCGCGACGCGGTCGCGCTGCGCGGGCGGCTCCCGCCGGAGCTCGAGGTCGAGATCGTCGACGACCGTCGCGTCGCCGTCCGTCGCGGCCCGTACACGCTCACGCTCGACTTCGACGCCGTCACCGCCGAGCTGCACGGCCCGTGAGAGCCACCTACCGGCTGCAGCTGACGCCAGAGTTCGGGTTCGCGCGGGCGCGGGCGCTCGTCCCGTACCTGCGCGAGCTTGGCGTCTCGCACCTGTACCTCTCCCCCGTCCTGCAGGCGCGCGCCGGCTCGCAACACGGCTACGACGTCGTCGATCCGCGCCGCGTGTCGGAGGAGCTGGGCGGCGAGGAGCAGCTGCGCGCGCTCTGCGAGGCGGGACTGGGCGTGATCCTCGACGTCGTGCCGAACCACATGGCGACCTCGGACGAGAACCCGTTCTGGCGCGACGAGGAGCTGCGCAAGACGTTCTTCGACCTCGACCTCCGCACGGGCCTGCACCGGCGCTTCTTCGACATCGGCGAGCTCGCCGGCGTGCGGCAGGAGGACGAGGCGGTGTTCTCCACGACGCACGCGAAGGTGCTCGAGCTGGTCGGCGACGGCCTGGTCGACGGGCTGCGGATCGACCACGTCGACGGCCTTGCCAACCCTCGCGAGTACCTCGACCGGCTCGCTCGCGCCGGGGTGGAGCGCGTGTGGGTGGAGAAGATCCTGGAGGGCTCCGAGCACCTGCGCGACTGGCCGGTGCAGGGCACGACGGGCTACGAGTTCGCGAACGACTCGACCGCGCTCTTCGTCGATCCCGCGGCCGAGGAGCCGTTCACCGCGCTGTACGCCGAGCTGACAGGCGAGACCCGCACCTTCGAGGAGGTCGCGTTCGAAGCGAAGCTCGAAGCGGCGACGACGCTCTTCGAGCCGGAGCTCCGGCGCCTGCACGGCGAGATCGACGTGCCCAACCTCGCGCTCGCGCTCGCGTCGTTCCGCGTCTACCGCACGTACGTGGAACCGTGGACGGGTCTGGTCGCCGACGAGGACCGGGCGGAGATCTCGCGTGCCGCCCTCGCGGAGTCGGTCGCGCGGATCCTGCTGCTCGAGGAGCCCGGGTACGAGGCGTTCGTGACGCGCTTCCAGCAGACGACGGGCCCGGTGATCGCGAAGGGCGTCGAGGACACGGCCTTCTACCGCTACCTCCGGCTGACGGCACTGAACGAGGTGGGCGGCGACCCCGGCCGTTTCTCCCTGCACGTCGAAGAGCTCCACCGCGGCAACATCGAGCGCGAGGTTCGCCTCCCGCGGCACCTGCTGGCGTCGCAGACACACGACACGAAGCGCTCGGGGGACGTGCGCGCGCGCATCGTGGCCCTCACCTGGCTGCGCGGCGAGTGGGCAGAGCGGATGCGGCGGTGGCCGCACCTGGAGGACGCGAACGAGTCGTACCTCGTCTACCAGACGATCGTCGGTGCGTGGCCGCTCGAGCTCGAGCGGCTCGAGGCGTACCTGACGAAGGCGCTGCGGGAGGCGAAGCGAGCCACGAACTGGGTCGAGCCGAACGAAGCGCACGAGGCGGAGGTGGCGAGCTTCGCGCGGCGGCTGTACGAGGATGAGGCGCTGCGACGGGAGATCGACACGTTCGCGGCGCGCGTGGCGGAGGTCGCGCGGCCGATCGCACTCGGCATGACGCTGCTGAAGCTGACCGTGCCCGGCGTTCCGGATCTCTACCAGGGCGACGAGCTCGAATGCCTGTCGCTCGTCGACCCGGACAACCGGCGGACGGTCGACTGGGAGCTGCGGCAGCGTCTGCTCGCAGAACGCAGCGATCCGAAGCTCGAGCTGATCCGGCGCACGCTCGCGGTGCGCGACGGCTTCGGCGGCTACATGCCGATCGACGCCGGCGCGGACGTGTGCGCGTTCAGGCGCGGGCCGCGGACGCTGGTCGTCGTGCCGCTCCGGCCCGGCGCGACCAAGGAGGTTCCGGAGGCCGAAGGCATGCGCGACCTGCTGCCCGAGTACCCGGTGGGACTCTTCGTCGCTTGAAACTGTTTGCGGGACATGTCCCGCAAACAGTTTCGAGGACGTGTCCCGCAAACGGTTTCCCGGGGTTTCCTAGACTGGCACCGTGCGCATCGGCGTCCTCACCGGCGGCGGCGACTGTCCCGGCCTGAACGCGGTCATCCGTGCCGTCGCCCGCCGCTCCTGGTCGCGCGGCCACGAGGTGGTCGGCGTGCGCGAGGGCTGGCGGGGCATGATCGAGCAGCTGTTCCAGCCGCTCGGGCCCGAGCAGATCTCGGGGATCCTGCCGCGCGGCGGCACGATCATCGGCACGACGCGCACCAACCCGTACAAGGTGGACGGCGGGGTCGACGCGGTGCGGCGGTCGTTCGAGGAGCTCGACGCCCTGGTGGCGATCGGCGGCGAGGACACGCTCGGCGTCGCTGCCCGCCTGCACCGTGAGCACTCCGTGAACGTCGTCGGCGTGCCCAAGACGATCGACAACGACCTCGCCGGCACCGACTACACGTTCGGCTTCGACACGGCGGTCGCGATCTGCACCGAGGCGATCGACCGGCTGCACACGACCGCGGAGTCACACAACCGCGTGATGGTGGTGGAGGTGATGGGGCGGCACACGGGCTGGATCGCCGTGATGAGCGGCATCGCCGGCGGCGCCGACGTGATCCTCATTCCGGAGCGGCCCGTCGACATCGACGACGTCTGCTCGGAGATCCGCCGCCGCCACGCCCGCGGCAAGAACTTCTCGATCGTGGTCGTCAGCGAGGGCTGCGAGCTTCCGGGCGCCGAGGACAAGGGAGAGGTGGACCAGTTCGGACACCGGCTCCTCGCGAAGCGCGGCGTCGGCGAGCGGCTCGGACACGAGATCGAGCACGCCACCGGCTTCGAGACGCGCGTCACCGTGCTCGGCCACATCCAGCGTGGCGGCTCTCCGACGGCGCGCGACCGCGTGCTCGCGACCCGCTTCGGCCTCAAGGCCGCCGACCTGGTCGACGAGGGCAAGTTCGGCCGTATGGCCGCCCTCGAGGGCGACGACGTCGTCGACGTCTCGCTCGACGAGGCGACCGCGGAGCTCAAGACGGTGCCCGACGAGTGGTACGAGGTCGGGCGCGCGTTCTTCGGCTGAGCCCGAGTCGCGCCGCGCCGCAACGGAGAAGGGAGAGACGTGCCGGAGGCCGCCCTCTTCTTCCACAACTCGACAATCGACCACATCCTCTCGACCTACGGCTACGGCGCCGTGTTCGGGATGGTCGGGATCGAGAGCCTGGGCGTGCCGGTGCCGGGAGAGACGACGCTGATCGCCGCCGCGCTCTACGCCGGCGCAACCGGGAAGCTGACGATCTGGCTCGTCGTGGCAGTCGCGGCCGCGGGTGCGATCGTCGGGGACAACATCGGCTTCGCGATCGGCCGCTACGGCGGCTTCCGGCTGCTGCGCCGGTACGGAAAGAAGCTCCATGTCGACGACCGTCGCCTCAAGCTCGGTATCTGGGTGTTCCGGCGGCACGGCGGCAAGGTCGTGTTCTTCGGCCGCTTCGTCTCGATCCTCCGCACGTATGCGGCGTTCCTCGCGGGGACGAACCGGATGGCGTGGCCGCGCTTTCTCGCGTTCAACGCCGCGGGCGGGATCGTGTGGGCGGCCGCGTTCGGCTTCGCCTACTTCTACTTCGGCAAGGCGCTGAAAGGACTGCAGACGCCGGTCGACATCGGCCTCGGCGCGGCAGCGTTCGTCATCGTCGTCGTGTTCCTCGTCTATCTGAAACGGAAGGAGAGCGAGCTCGCCGATCGCGCGGAGCGCGAGGTGCCGGACTCCGCGCTCGAGAAGCTCGAGCGGCGCCAAGGCTGAGTTTTCGCGGTGCGACGCGCGGGCACCAGCCCCGCGTCGGATGAACGGAGGCCAAGGCTTCGACCCGAACGCTGCGCCTCCGGCCGGCGGACCGCGACGGCCCCGCGTGAGCATCTGGTGGTGGGTGGCGGCGGGCATCCTCGTGCTCTTCGTCATCAACTACTGGGCCGGGAACCGGGCGCTGAAAGGGCAGCACCAGGTGCAGGTGCCCTACTCGCCGTTCTTCCTGCAGCAGGTGCGAAAGGGGAACGTCGCGTCGATCACGTCGACCGCGTCAGCGATCGACGGCAGCTTCAAGAAGGCGGTGCGATACCCGGCGAGCGCGCATCACAAGAGCTCGCAGTTCACCACGCAGGTGCCGGCTTTCGCCAACCAGGACGCGCTGTTCAAGCTGCTGACGCAGAACCACGTCGTCGTGAACGCGAAGAAGCCGAGCCACGGCTCGTCGTGGTGGGAGGTGCTGCTCGTCAGCTTCGGGCCCACGCTGCTGCTCCTCGCGCTCCTCTTCTTCGTGTTCCGCCGCGTCGCCGCCAACGCCGGCGGCTCCGGCGGACCGCTCTCGGGGTTCACCCGCACGCGCGCGCGGCGCTACCGCGCGAACACGCAGCGTGCGACGTTCGCGGACGTCGCCGGGATCGACGAGGCCAAGGAAGAGCTCAGCGAGATCGTCGACTACCTGAAGGAGCCGTGGCGCTACCGGCGCCTCGGCGCACGGATCCCGCGGGGCGTGCTCCTGAGCGGCCCGCCCGGGGCCGGGAAGACGCTGCTGGCGCGCGCGGTCGCGGGCGAGGCGAACGTGCCGTTCTTCTCGCTCTCGGCCTCCGAGTTCGTCGAGATCCTCGTCGGTGTCGGCGCCTCCCGCGTTCGCGACCTCTTCACGCAGGCGAAGAAGGCGGCGCCCGCGATCATCTTCATCGACGAGCTGGACGCGATCGGCCGCTCGCGCAACACGGGCGGCCCGTCGGTCGGCGGCCACGACGAGCGCGAGCAGACGCTGAACCAGATCCTCTCCGAGATGGACGGCTTCGACCCGTCCACTGGGGTGATCGTCCTCGCCGCGACGAACCGGCCCGACGTCCTCGACGCGGCGCTGCTGCGGCCCGGGCGCTTCGACCGGCGGATCGCCGTGCAGCCGCCGGACACGCGCGGCCGGCGCCAGATCCTCGAAGTCCATGCGCGCGGGGTCCCGACCAGCGACGACGTCGACCTCGAATCGCTCGCGCGGCAGACGCCCGGCATGGTCGGAGCCGATCTCGCCAACCTCGTCAACGAGGCGGCGCTGGTGGCCGCCCGCCGGCGCGAGGAGCGCGTGACGATGGACGACTTCGGCGTCGCGTTCGAGCGGATCGTGCTCGGCGCGGAGCGGAAGATCATGCTCGATCCCGACGACCACCGGCGCGCGGCCTACCACGAGGCAGGGCACGCCCTCGTCGCGATGCTCACGCCCGGGGCCGACCCGGTGCGGAAGGTGACGATCATCCCGCGGGGAGTCGCGCTCGGCGTCACGTTCGCCGCGCCCGACTCCGACCGCTTCAGCTACGCCGACAGCGACCTGCAGGCGCGGATCCGCGTCGCGCTCGGCGGCCGGGTCGCCGACGAGCTCGTGTTCGGCGAGCGGACCACCGGCGCGGAGTCCGATCTCCGCGAGCTGACGGAGCTCGCCCGCAACATGGTCGGGCGCTGGGGGATGAGCGACCGGGTCGGCGCGATGGCGGTGCTGCCGGCGGACGGGCGGGCACCGCAGCTGCCGGGCCTGGCGGAGCGGTCGGAGCACCTGCAGGACCTGGTGGACGAGGAGGTGCAGCAGCTGATCGAGCGCGCGCACGGAGAGGTGCGCGAGCTCCTCGAGCAGAACCGCTCCCGCCTCGAGGCGCTCGCCGGCGCGCTGCTCGAGCACGAGACGCTCGACCAGGGGGCCGCCTACCGGGCGGCCGGGCTCGAGCCGCCGTCCGTCAGGTCGGCTGCCGGCGCGGGAACGCCGTGATCACCCAGATCGCGTGCACCAGGCCGGGGAAGTAGCCGAGCAGGGTGAGCAGGACGTTGAGCCAGAACTGCTTGCCCAGCCCGACCTGCAGGAACACGCCGAGCGGCGGCAGGAGGATCGAGAGGATGATCCGGACGACGTCGATACGTGGCCGGTTTCCGCCGCCCCGCCCGGTAAACGCCTGAGAGTTAGAGCTCGGCCAGCGGGAACGAGCGGTGCGCGCGCGGCGGGACGAGGAAGTTCTGGCGGTGCGTCGTCGAGAGCACGGCGTTGAACCCCTGATTCCGGTCGCGCGGCGGAAACGGGATGCGGCCGCCGGGAATCACGCCGTCCATCGCCAGGCGGTTGCGGCGAAAGTCGTCGCCGGTCGGGTTGAAGACGACGAAGTGGACGCCGGCCGCGGCGGTCGGCTGCACCTCGAACGCGTGCACGGACCAGAGGAAGGGGTTGTCGAGCGTGTTGAAGTCGGCGCGGATCGGCACCGCCGCTCCCTTCCGGTAGACGGTGCCGTCAGGCCCCACGACGTCCTTGTCGAGCCGCGAGGTGGTCTGGATCGACGCGCTGTGGCCGATGCGCCCCGAGACGCGGTAGTCCTGCCGCACCTTCGCCACGCTCGAGACGTCCTTCGGCCCCTGCGGCACGGTCTGCGTCCCCTGCCTCACGCTCAGGTTGGGCCGGAACGCGGTCGCGACGCGCTCGTCGAAGTCGAAGTTGAGGTACCACGCCTCGAGGTCCTCGGTGATGTGCGACAGATGCATGTGGGTGCCGTGCACGAAGTAGTCGTGACCGCCGAAGTCGACGTAGCCGAGCGTCTCGAGGTTGGCGATCTTGCCCGGCCCGATGCCCGCCTTCTGCGTCGAGGTGAAGCCGAGAAAGAGCTCGGACGTATCGGGAACGAGGTCGGCGCCGGGCACCCCGGCGGCCTCCGCCATCACCTTCGGCAGCGACCGGCCTCCCTCGAAGCCGCCGCCGGCGAAGCCGACGCGCTCGGACGTCGCCCGGAACACCTTCGTGTCGAGGATCCGCTTCCGCCCATCCTCCGTGTGCTCCCGCACGTCCGAGCGCAGCAGGATCGCCACCTCGTTCTGCTCGAGCACCAGCTCGATCGGGTCGCTCGGAAAGGGCGGCGAGTCGAACAGCACCGGCTTCAACGCGCGGCGGTCGAACGGCAGCATCCGCTTCGCCTGTTCGGACACCAGACGGCGGAAGTACGGCAGCCCCCACGCGACGGTGACGCCGAGACCGGCGGGCGTCGGCGCGTAGTCGCTCTCGAGCGACCGGAGCGTGCGTTCGAGCTCCCGCTGCGCGTCGCGGAGGTCGGCGGCGTCGACAGCGACGTCCGCCGTGAGGATCCGGTGGTGCAGCGGCGGCACGAGGACCTCGACGCCGTCGGAGTCGACGACGCGGACTCCGTCGAGCAGATGCTGCTCCGGCCGCCGCGCGCCCTCGGCCGGACGCTTCGGGCCGCCGCCCACCAGCTCGTCGACGAGCGCGTACGCGCCGCCCGCGCCGAGCGCACCGGCCGCCGCTCCGGCGAGAACCTGACGCCGTGTCAGCTTCATCAGCCTCTCGGTGTGATGGGCACGAGCTGGCGTAGCTCGTGTCTGAGGTAGGCGACGACCTTGTTCGTCGAGTCGACGGGCGGCGCCACGTGCTCGGACAGCGTGTAGAGGCCGCCGTACGCGTGCCAGACGAGCGCCACGTGCCACGTGTCGGCATCCTGGTTGACGGTGTAGATCGTCGCCTTGATCCCGCGCTCCTGCACGGTTCCGTTCGGGTCTGCGAAGCACGGGACGTTGCGGCTCTCGCTTCCGCCGGTGCGGCACGTGGGGATCGTGTGCCGCCCCGGGTACCCGCGCAGGTTCACGTGC
>Ga0070739_10004180_pt1 | contig 17322 bp, 17 predicted proteins | sample Coa_R1_7_FD_66445 | JGI IMG/M metagenome (GOLD analysis project Ga0070739, IMG submission 66445) | Surface soil microbial communities from Centralia Pennsylvania, which are recovering from an underground coalmine fire - Coalmine... | ecosystem: Environmental > Terrestrial > Soil > Unclassified ... | reverse complement strand
GTGGCCTTCCCCGAGAAGTACCGCATGCCGCCGGACGTGATGAAGCGGATCGACCTGGACGAGTGGATCGAGGCCGGCGCGCGCTGGCTGCGCGACCGTGCCCCGACCGGCGCGCGGCCGTAGAGAGGAGCTGCCATGGATCGGATCTTCTGGGTGAAGTGCCCGGGCTGCGCCAACCGCTTCTACTGCGACTGGACGCTGCGCCGGGCCGGCTTCGACCTGATCTGCCCCTTCTGCCAGCGCACGTTCCTGCCCGACGAGAGCCCCGAGCTCGACGAGCGCTGGTTCGGCCACGGGTGATCTGGGACCCCTCTCCTCCTACCCCCTCTCCCCGGAACGGGGAGAGGGGGTTCTCATGCCAGGTCACAAATGCCCTACCATATGGGCCGCGGACTGGCGCGAAAAGCTGTGCTCTCGCTAAGGTGAGGGCAACCAGCGTAACGCAGTGCCGGATCTCGCCACGAGGAGGGCGTGGGTGAGCGCAGCGATCAGGATTCCCGAGACGCTCGACCCGGTGGGGATCGAGACGCTGCTGCGAATGGCCGACGTCGACGCCTACAACGACTGGGTCTACCGCCAGATTCGACCGTACATGGGCGAGCGCGTGCTCGAGGTCGGCAGCGGCATCGGCAACATGACCGGCTACTACGCGGACCGGCCGCTCCTGGTCTGCGTCGACCTGCTAGCGGAGTCGCTGGCGCTGGCGCGGGCGAAGGTGGGCGACCGGGACAACGTCCACTTCGTCCAGGGCGACATCTGCGCCGACGCGACCGTGGAGACCCTGGCCGGCTATCAGTTCGACACGGCAATCATGCTCAACGTGCTCGAGCACATCCCCGACGATGCCCGCGCCCTGGCCTGCGTCTACCGCCTGCTCGCGCCGGGCGGTCGCCTGCTCCTCCTGGTGCCCGCCGAGCGCTACCTGTACGGCACCCTCGACCGCGCCCTCGGCCACTACCGCCGCTACGAGCGCCGCCCGCTGCAAGGGCTCGTCGTGCGCAGCGGCTTCGCGGTGGAGTCGCTGCGCTACATGAATTTCCCCGGCATCTTCGGCTGGTTCGTGAATGGGCGCATCCTCCGCCGCGAGCTCCTGCCCAAGCCGCAGCTCGCGCTGTTCAACGTGCTCGCGCCGCTGTTCGAGCGCTTCGAGTCCGGCCTGCCGCCGCCGCGCGGGCAGTCGCTGGTGGCTATCTGCCGCAAGCCTCTGACCGCAGCGGAGTAGAGCGGCCTTGCCGTTAACTCCGCCGGCCTGAAGGCTGGACCCAAGGTCGTCTCCTGGCCCGGCCTCGAGGCCGGCTCGACGCCAGGGCACAGCTCTCTGAGCGTCGGTCCCAGCCGAGTCCTATGCTCCGGCGGCGGCGCGGTCCTGGGCGTAGGCGCGGTCGCACTTGGCTGCGAAGTAGAAGTCGCTCTCGGTCAGGCCGTCGATCTTGTGCGTCCAGACCTCGACGGTCACCGCGCCCCAGCGCACGTGCAGGTCTGGGTGGTGGGCCTGCTCCTCGGCGATCGCCGCCACACGGTTGGCGTAGGCCATCGCCTCAGCGAAGTTCCTGAAGCGGTACGTCCGCGTTAGCTTCTTGTCGTTCTCGACGGTCCAGCCGTCGAGCTGCCCCAGCAGCGGCGCGATCTGCTCGTGAGTCAGGGGCGGCACGCCGCCCTTGCAGGGAATGCAGGTCTGGTCGGCCAGCGTCGCGTTCGCGCTCATCGTCGATCTCCTCCTGAGTACGTATAGCACATGCACGGAGCGGGGTGGCGCCGCCGGCGGGACGCACGTACGGCACCAGGGTCGAGCCCGCTGGGTGGTGAGGCAAGCAGCCCCGCGACCGCGTGCGCTACACTGGCCACGATGTCGTGCGGACCAAGACGACCGAGCGCGCCAGCGGCGCGCTCGGCGACGCGAGGCGGGGGACGATCGTGAACCAGCGACGCGGGCGCATCGGGCTGGCGCTGCTCACTACGAGTCTACTCCTCGGCTTCCTGGCCCTGGCGCCCCTGGCGCCGCGCGGCGCAGGCGCGCGGGCCTGGGCCGCGCCGCTCGCCGACTCGGCCGCCCAGGGTGCCCCCTCGGCGGTGCGGATCGGCACCATCGGGATCATCGCCGACGCGCCCTTCTACATCGCCGTCGACCGCGGTTACTTCCAGCAGCAGGCGCTGACTCCGACCCTCGAGCGGTTCGACACCGCGGCCCAGATGGTGGCGCCGCTCGCCGCCGGCCAGCTCGACGCCGGCGCGGGCACCCCGGCGGCGAGCCTGTTCAACGCCATCGGCCGCGACCTGCCGATCCGGATCGTCGCCGACAACGCCCGCGTGGCGCCCGGGCGCAGCCACATCGCCCTGGTAGCGCGCCCGGATCTCCTCGGCGACGGCGGCTTGCAGGACTACGCCGACCTGCGCGGCCGGACGATCGGCATCAACGCGCGTGGCGGCGGCGTGGAGATCGAGATCGACCGCGCGCTGTCCCGCGGCGGCCTGAGCTTCGCCGACGTGGACCTCAGGGAAGTGCCGTTCCCGGACATGGTGCCGGCCCTCGCCAACCACACGCTCGACCTGGCGATCGAGATCGAGCCGTTCCTGGCGCTCGGCGCGGCCCGCGACGCCCTGCAGGTGTTCCGGCCCGTCGGCGACTTCTATCCGGACCAACAGGTGGCCGTGCTGCTCTACTCGCCGCAGTTCGCCGCCCAGCGCGACCCCGCCCAGCGGTTCATGGTCGCCTACCTGCACGGCCTGCGCGACTTCGACGACGCCTTCTACCACGACCGCGGTCGGGCCGAAGTCGTGGACATTCTGACGCGCAACACGGTCGTGCGCGACCCGGCCCTGTACGCGACGATGATCCCGCACCGCGTCGACCGCAACGGCCAGGTGAACCGCGAGAGCCTGGCCGCCGACCTGGACTGGTATGCCGCGCACGGCTACCTGACCGGCGAGCGACCGGACCTGAACACGGTCATCGACACCAGCTTCCTCGACTACGCGGTCGGCCAGCTCGGCCGCGAGTAGCCGTGGCGGCCCTCAACCCGGACTCGGGCGCCAGCAGCAGGCTATCCACTGGCGCGGTGAGCGCTCTGCTGGATAGGTCGCGGCCCTCAGCCGGGCGCGCCCGCCAGCGGCAGGAGGACTCGGGCCTGGCACCCGGTCTGCGCGGCATAGGCAGCGGCGATCTGCTCCGCCGCGGCGCGTCCGTGGCCTGCCCGCGCCAGGAGCACGATCGAGCCGCCGAAGCCGCCGCCGGTGAGCCGCGCCCCGTACACCGCGGGCTCGGCGCGGGCCAGGTCCACGAGCAGGTCGATCGCCGGAACGGACACGCCGTAATCGTCGCGCTGCGAGGCGTGCGAGGCGTAGAAGAGGCGGCCGAGCGCCGGCAAGTCGCCGGCTCGCAGCGCGGCGACCGCCTCGAGCACGCGCGCGTTCTCGGTCACGACGTGGCGCGCACGGCCGGCGAGGGGCGGGGGCAGCGCGGCGATGCGCGGTAGGTCGGCGAGGCCCAGCTCCCGCAGCGACCGGACGCCGAGCAGCGCGCAAGCGCGCTCGCACTCGGCGCGGCGCGTGTTGTAGTCGCCGCTGGCGTGGCTGTGCCGGACGCCCGAGTCGATTACCGCCAGCTCCGCCGTGGCGGGCAGCGGCAGGCGCTCGTAGCGCAGGTCGCTGGTATCCAGGAACAGGGCCGTGCCGACGTCGGCCAGGCTGGCCGCCATCTGGTCCATGATGCCGGTCTGGGCGCCGACGAACTCGTTCTCCGCCCGCTGCCCGAGCAGCGCGAGCTGCACGTCGTCCAGCGGCAGGTGGTAGGCCTCGCGCAGCGCCCGCAGCACCGCGATCTCCAGGGCGGCGCTGGACGCCAGACCCGCGCCTTGCGGCACGTCGGACTCGATCCGCGCGTCGAATCCCCCGAGCTCGTGGCCGTCGGCCGCGAGGGCCGCCGTCAGGCCCGCGACGTAGTCCAGCCAGTCGCCGCGCCGCCGCTCCTCGCCCAGCCGGTAGGCGGCCGGCTGCGCCAGCGCGGCGACGTTCGCGCTCCAGACCTGGACGCTCCGATCGAGGCGCGGCGCCAGCTCCACGCGCGTGCGCAGGGGAATCGCCGCCGGGAGCACGTAGCCGCCGTTGTAGTCGGTGTGCTCGCCCATCAGGTTCACGCGGCCCGGCGCCTCGGCGGCGTACGCGGGCGGACGACCGAACAGGGAGGCGAAGTCGCTCACCGGCCCCGCTCGGCGCGCAGGGGACGCGCCGCGCCGTGGCCGTTGGTCGAGGGCCGGGCGCCGTCGAGCGCGGCTGGCGGCGCCGCGGCCAGCCGCGCCGGGCCGTTGCTCTCAGCGGCGGCGCGGCCGTTGCCCACCAGCCGGTCGAACAGGGCGAGCGCCTGGGCCGCGACCTGGTCCATGTTGTAGTACTTGTAGGTGGCGAGCCGCCCCACGAAGTGCACGCCGGGCGTGGCGTCGGCCAGCGCCTTGTACCGCTTGTACAGCTCGGCGTTCTCCGGGCGGGGCACCGGATAGTAGGGGTCGCCCTCGGCGCGCGGATACTCGTAGACCAGGCTCGTCCGCGGGTGCTCCTGGCCGCTGAGGTGCTTGAACTCGGTCACGCGCGTGTACTCGTAGTCGTTCGGGTAGTTCACGACGGCCACCGGCTGGTGCTGGCGCTCGTCGACGGTCTCGAAGCGGAACTCCAGCGTCCGGTAGGGCAGCTTGCCGTAGCGGTAGTCGAAGAACTCGTCCACCGGACCGCTGTAGATCATCTCGCGGTAAGGGATGACGCCGTCGATCTCGCGCCAGTCCGTGTTCAGCATGATCTTGATGTTCGGGTGGGACAGCATCCGCTCGAACATCCGCGTGAACCCGTGCAGCGGCATCGCCTGGAAGGTGTCCTCGAAGTAGCGGTCGTCGCGGTTGGTCCGCGTCGGCACGCGGGCGGTGACCGCCGCGTCCAGCTCGGACGGGTCGAGCCCCCACTGCTTGCGGGTGTAGTTGCGGAAGAACTTCTCGTATAGCTCGCGCCCAACCTTGCTCACCACCACGTCCTCGGAGGTGCGGACTTGCTCGCGCGGCTCGGCGCGCGCGGCGAAGAAGGCTTCGACCTCGGCGTCCGTGGACAGGTTCAGCCCGTACAGGCGGTTGACCGTGTCGCGATTGATGGGGATCGGCAGGAGCTGGCCGTCGACGCAGGCGAGGACGCGGTGCTCGTAGGGGCGCCAGAGGGTGAACTGCGAGAGGTACTCGAACACGCGCGCGGAATTAGTGTGGAAGATGTGTGGCCCGTACTTGTGGACGAGGATGCCGGCCTCGTCATAGTGGTCGTAGGCGTTGCCGCCGATGTGGTTGCGGCGGTCAACGATCAGGACACTCTTGTCGGCCTGGGAGGCGAGGCGCTCGGCGACCACGCTGCCGGCGAAGCCGGCGCCGACGATCAGATAGTCAAACATGCCGCTATTGTACTCGCTTTCGTCCTCACTCAGCGGGCGGCCGCCGGCGGCGCGGCACCCGCGGTGGCGCTTGGCGCCGCGGGCCGCGCCGGCAGGCTAGCCTCGATCAGCGCCGCCATGCGTGCCCAGGTGTCGTCCCACGACGTCTGGGTCAGAACCGCGTCCACTCGCTCCAGCCAGGTCTCGCGCTCCTGGGCCATCGCCTGCTCGGCGGCGCGGACGAACGCCTCAGGGGTGGCGGCGATGCGGACCAGGCGCTGCTCCCCGTACGGCCGGACCACGTCGCGGATCGGCGTCGACACGACCGGGCGACCGGCCGCCAGGTACTCCGGGGTCTTCGTCGGGCTGATGTAGCGCGTCGCCTCGTTGTGCGCGAAGGGTAGCAGCGCGACGTCCCAGCCCGCCAGGTACGCCGGCAGCGCCTCGTAGGGCTTGGCGCCCAGGTAGTGGACGTTCGGCAGGTCGGGAAGGTCGCGCGGCAGGATCTTGGCCACGGGGCCCAGCAGCACGTATTGCCAGCTCGGCCGCGCCGCGGCCACCGCCGCTAGCAGCGCGCGGTCGAGGCGCTCGTCGATCACGCCGAAGAAGCCCAGCCGCGGCCGCGGCAGGCCGGCCTGGTCCGGCGGGTCCTGCAACTCGCCGCGCGCCCGTCGGAAGTACGCGGCGTCGACGCTGCTCGGAAAGAGATACACCCGGTCGTGGCGGGACCGCTTGGACTCGTACAGACTGTAGCCCCCGGTGAAGACCAGGTCGGCGCGGGCGAATAGCTCGTCCTCGCGCTCGCGCAGGGTCGTCCGCGGCGCGCCGGCGAAGGCGGTGAGCTCGTCCATGCAGTCGTACACCGTGACGAGCGGCTGGAGGTGGCGCGTGAAGTTCATGGCCATCGGCGTGTAGTACCAGAGCACGTAGCGGTGGATCTCCTGCGCAGCGAAGAGGTCGTCGAGGAGCCGGCGGAGCGCCTCGGCCGTGCCGCCCTCGAGCAGGGCGTGCGGCAGGTGCGGTATCACCACGCGCACGCCCTCGGTCGGCGCGCTCACCTCCAGGCGTGCGGGGCCCGCGGCGTAGCGCGGCTCCTCGACGTAGTAGACCCGTCGCTCGCGGCCGCAGCGCATGAGCAGGTGCTGCGGCCTCTGCCAGACGTAGTCCCAGCGGAGGTGCGACAGACAGACGACGTCGAAGATGCTGGCCATACTGCTTCCCCGGGAGAAATTTCGGCGCCGTGCGGGAGGCAGGCGCTGCCTGGGGCGCCCATCGCAGCTAGCATGCCAGTGGGCGACGGCGGGTTCGGGGAAGGAGTCGCGCTAGAGTCGCCGGCCCGCGGGCGCTACCAGCCCTCGGCGGGGCCTGGCTCCGGGCCGGGCGGGGCGGCGAGCATGCGCTGGCGCCAGTTGCGCTCTGCCTCTTCCTCGCGCGGCGACAGGGGGCCGCGGGTCGCTCGCGCGATCTCCTCCAGCGGTATCTTCGGACGGCGGTCGGCGTAGAGCAGCCCGTTGACCTCCTGGTAGGTGTCGGCGAACTGCGTGTAGCAGTAGCCGGCGAGCAGCGGCAGCGAGCGCACCACGTCGAGCAGGGCGCGATACTCGCGGGCCAGGCCGTCGGCGCTCGCGACCCGGCTGTAGCCCCAGGTGCGGTCCGGGTCGTCGGAGAGCGCGATGCCGCCGAACTCGCTGAGGACGATCGGCTGGCCGGCGTGGGGATGGCCCTCCACGGTCAGCAGTCGCCCCGCGGGTCGCTCGCGCGTGAACAGGTGGGGGATGCTCTCGGGCGTCTCGTAGCGCCGCGCGATCCGCTCGGCGTGGACGTCGTAATCGTGGATGCCGACGAGGTCTGTCGCCACGCTCTCCCAGCCGTCGTTGCCGATCACCGGCCGCTGCGGGTCGAGCGTCCGCGTCAGGTGATAGAGCGCCTGGACGTAGTGGCGCTGCGCTGCTACCGCGGGCAGGTCCGGCACGCCCCAGGACTCGTTGAAGGCCACCCAGGTGACGATGCAGGGGTGGCTCTCGTCGCGGTCGATCGCCTCCCACCATTCCCGCGTGACCCGCTCGACGGAGCGCTTGGTGAAGCGGTAGGCGCTCGGCATCTCCTCCCAGACCACCAGGCCGATGCGGTCGGCCCAGTACAGGTAGCGGGGGGCCTCGATCTTCTGGTGCTTGCGCACGCCGTTGAACCCCATGGCGCGGGCGAGCACCACGTCCCGCCGCAGCGCCGCGTCGTCGGGCGGCGTCAGGCCGCTCTCGGGCCAGTAGCCCTGGTCGAGCACCAGCCGCAGCGGGAACGGCCGGCCGTTGAGTAAGAAGCGGTCGCCCTGCGTTCCTACCGAGCGGAGCGCCGTGTAGCTGTCGACGGCGTCCACCACGTCGCCGCGGCTGTCCTGCAGCTCGAGGCGCGCCTGAATGAGGGTGGGGTTCGACGGCCACCACAGCAGCGCGTTGCGGTAGTCGTCGACGCCCGGGTCCGACAGCAGCACGCGCCGCGCGACCTCGCCGGCCACCACCGAGTAGGTGTCGTCGGCCAGCAGCCGCTCGCCGGCCGTCAGGCGCACCCGCAGACGCAGGCCATCGGCCACGATGCCGCCGAGACGGGCGTTTAGCTCGATCGCCCACTGTTCGAGGCTGGGGATCCAGCGCAGCGCGTCGAGCCAGACCGGCGGCAGCCGCTCCAGCCAGACGGTCTGCCAGATGCCGGTCGTGCGCGGGTACCAGATGGCGTGCGGGTGCAGTTGCCAGTCCTGCTTCCCGCGGGGCTTGGCGAGGTCCTCGGGGTCGTCCTCGGCGCGGACTACGATCGTTTGCGCGCCGCCGGGCGCCAGCAGGTCCGTCAGGTCGACCGAGAACGGGGTGTAGCCGCCCTCGTGCTGCACCGCCAGCGCCCCGTTGACCCAGACCGTCGCGCAGTAGTCGACCGCGCCGAAGTGGACCACCAGGCGCTGGCCCGCGGCCAGCGGCGGCGCCTCGAACGCCCGGCGGTACCAGCAGGCGCGGTAGAAGGAGGTGTCGCCGATGCCGCTGGCCGGCGTCTCTGGTGCGAACGGCACGCGGATGGTGCCCTTCCACCGCACGTCAGAGGGCTTGGTCCAGGCGGCGCTACGGTCGAGGGCGAAGTCCCACGGCCCGTTCAGGCTCGCCCAGCCGGCGCGTCGGAGCTGCGGGCGGGGATAGCCGTAGCCAGCGCTCATCGGTACCCCGTCGGATGGGCCTGCATCCACGCCCAGGCCGAGGCGACGATGGCGCCGAGGTCTTGCCGGGTCGGCTGCCAGCCCAGCTCGCGCTGGATGCGCGCCGAGCTGGCGACGAGCACGGCCGGGTCGCCGGGCCGGCGCGGGCCGACCCGCACGGGGATGTCTCGGCCGGTCACCTGGCGCGCCACGTCGATCACCTGGCGCACGCTGTAGCCCGCGCCGCCGCAGCCCAGGTTGTAGACCTGGCTCCCCCGCTCCAGGCTGCCGAGCGCGAGGATATGGGCGCGAGCCAGGTCGACGACGTGGATGTAGTCGCGGATACAGGTGCCGTCGGGGGTCGGGTAGTCCGCGCCATAGATCGTCACCTCGGGGCGTTGGCCGGCGGCCGCCTGCAGCACCAGCGGGATCAGGTGCGTCTCCGGATCGTGGTCCTCGCCGCAGCGCTCCGTGGCTCCCGCCGCGTTGAAGTAGCGCAGGCTGGCGTAGCGCAGCCCGTAGGCGCGCTCGTACCAGGCCAGGGCATGCTCGAAGGCCAGCTTGGTCTCGCCGTAGGGGTTGGTCGGCGCGGTAGGGTCGGTCTCCTCGATCGGCTGCTTCGCGGGCTCGCCGTAGACCGCCGCCGTCGACGAGAAGACCAGGCGCTCGACGCCGCGGTCGCGCAGGGCATCCAGCAGCGCCAGCCCGGCTACCAGATTGTTGCGATAGTACTTCGCCGGATCGACGACCGACTCGCCGACGAGCGAATCGGCCGCCATGTGGATCACCGCCTCGATCTCGTTGTCGCCGAGCGCCTGGCGCAGCGCCGCGCCGTCGGCCAGATCCGCGCGGACGAGCGTCGCCTCCGGTGCGACGGCTGCCGCGTGCCCCTTGTACAGGCTGTCGTAGACGGTCACGCGGTGGCCGTCGCGGAGCAGCTCCTCGACCAGCACGCTGCCGATGTAGCCGGCACCGCCCGTGACCAGCACCCGCATCCGCACCTCTCCCGCGCGCCTCGCGGCCGCTCTCGGCTCGCGGGCCTGGTCCGGTTTCACGACCGGCCGGCAGCAGGAGCGCGGACGAGTTGACTCATCGGTCACCTCGTCCGCGCCCCGCGCCGACTGGCTTACTATGCCGCGCGCTCGGCTACCAGGCGGCCAAGTATAGCCGAGGCGACCGACCCGCGCGGCGGCCGGGTACTAGTGCGTCGTCACAGGCGGATTGCCGGGTGTTCGCAACAGCCCACACCCGGCCCATCAGTCTTAACTGACCACTAGCTGGTGTGGCTCTGCCGGACGGTGCCCCGCCAGGCGCCGGTGGCCGTGCCGCGGCTCTCGATGAACTGCTTGAACCGGTCCAGGTCGCCCTCGACGCGGCGGGAGACGAAGCCCATCGCGTCCCCGACGTTCTCGACGAACCCGTCGGGGTCGTAGTCAACCTGCAGCGTCACGCGCGTCCGGTCCGGCCCCAGTGACTGAAAGGTGACGACGCCGGCGTTCTCGGCGCCGCTCGTGCTGCGCCAGGCCACTCGCTGGTCAGGCACCTGATCGGTGATGACGGCGTCCCACTCCTTCTCCTTGCCGCCGATGTCGGCGCGCCAGTGCAGGTGCGTGTCGTCGAGCTGCCGAACCTCCTGCACGCCTTCCATGAACCGCGGGAACTCCTCGAACTGGGTCCACTGGTTGTAGGCGGTGCGCACCGGCACGTCTACGTCGATCGACTTCTGAATCGAGCTCATGAGTCCTCCTCGGGTGCCCTCCGCGGTTACGTGTTCCCAGGCCAAGCGCGGTAGGGAGGGCACCTCACGAAGGTCGAGGCAGGGGATGTGCCAGGTGCGAGCGGCGTCGCCGCGGTCCGGCGCCCGTGGTTCGGCGTCCGAAGGCCCAGCGCCCGAGGGCTCGGCTGACCGGAGGCGGCTGGCTAGCGCGGGTAGGGGCCCAGCACCTGCACGGCGTGGTCGGCGAAGCGCATGTCGATCAGCTTGTCCATGTCGACCGGCGCGGGAAGCTGGCCGGTAGCGACGTAGTAGTCCATATCGTGCTGGACGATCGCCCGGTCGATGCGGCCGTCCGGGTCGAAGCCCTGGAACACCATGCGGTCGTACAGCTCGCGGTCCTTCACCGGCGTGTACTTGATGAAGATGGGGATCACTTCCTCGCGGGCGGTCGGGATGTTCTTGAAGAAGGCGTCGTTGTACAGGCGGACGGCCTTTAGCGCAGCGACCATGAACCGCTCGGCCACGTCTGTGTTGGCGACGAACTGCGGCCCGGCCCAGATGAACGAGGTCAGGTGGTTGGGGATGATCTCGTCGGAGCGCATCCACACCTGGCCGAAGCCGCGATCGACGGCCAGCGTCGCCGTCGGCTCGCTCGGGCTGGCCACGTCCAGCGCGGCGTTCCCGAGCGCGGTCACCTGCTCGCTGAAGTTGAGCTGAACGAACTCTACGTCGTCGGGCGTCAGGCCGCCGCGCTTGAGCAACTCGGCCCAGAGGACCTCGACCCCCGTGCCCGTCGCGGTCAGGCCCAGCCGCCGGCCACGCAGGTCGGCGGGGCTCTTGATCTGGTCCACCAGGTCCTTGCGGACGATGAAGGCCGAGTTGCCGTGCCCGGGCGGGCTGCCCGAGGCGCCGGCGATGCCGCGGATCTCGACGCCGCGCGCCACGGCATTCATCGCCCCGGCCCCGATCACGCCCTGCCCGGTGTCGAGCTGGCCCTGGCTGAGGGGGGCAATCATCCGCGCCGCCGAGTCGAAGGTGATCGTCTCGACGGTGATCCCTTGCTCGGCGTAGTAGCCCTCGTCCATGCCGATGGTGAACGCGGCGTCGCCGATCGAGTTCAGGACGCCGACGCGCACGGTGGCCGGCGCCGGCGGGCTGGCCTGGGCTGGCGCCGCCGCGGCGGCCGGCGCGGCTGTCGCCGCCGGCGCCGCCGCGCTAGACTGGCTGGCGGGCGCGGCCGGGGCCGCGGAGCGAGCGGCCGGGGCCGAGCAGGCCAGGAGCAGTGCCAGCAGGCCGCCCGAGCCGCCGAGTGCCGCGCGCGACAAACGCCTGGTCGAGCCCACCACGGCTCACTCCCTTCCGCCCGGCCCCGCGGCCGGCCGTCCCGCGTCGGCCTCAGCGCCCGTAGAGCTGGGCGACGAAGCCGCTGTCCACGATCTGCTGCACCCAGTGGTTGTCGACGATCCGCGCCGGGTCCACGCTGCCCATGGCTGGATTGTCGCGGGCGAGGAAGTCCAGGATGTAGCGCGTGCCCTCGACCGAGGCGTAGGGCTCCTCGGGGATCAGCGGCAGGACGATCTCGTCGTAGGCATCGGCCAGGCCGCGCTGGTCGGTGACGTTGATGAAGTCGGAGATCGCCGCGATCGTCTCGGTGCGGTTGGTGCGGATGAAGTGGATCGCCCGGATCGCGCCCCGCAGGAGGCGGTCCATCGCCGCGGGGTACTGCCGCGCCCAGTCGGCCGTGACCTCGATCGCCTTGTGCTGGAAGGGGAAGTTCTCCTTCGCCGGATCCCAGAGGGTGTTGTAGCCCTGGTCCTCCAGCGGCGCGGTGTCCGGCGGGTAGGCCATGCCGGCCTGGATGGCGCCCGTGCCGAAGCCGGCCAGCATCACGCGGATGTCGCCCATCGCCACGTACTCGACATCGCTGCGGGGATCGAGGCCGAGCCGCTCGACGGCCAGGCGCGCCGTCATGTCCGTGACCGAGCCCGGACGGGTGATCCCCACCCGCTTGCCCTTCAGGTCGGCGGGGGTGCGGATGCTCGGCTCGGCCAGCAGCCGGAAGGGCGTGGAGTTGAAGATCCCGGCCACGAGCAGCACATCGGCGCCGTTGGCCGCGGCGGCGATCGCCCCCGCCCCGCCGCCGGCGATGACCTGGGCCTGGCCCGACAGCAGCGCCGCGTCGGCGGTGTTGGACGCCGCGTAGCCCAGCTCGACCGGCAAGCCCTCCTGGCTCCAGAAGCCGTACTTGTCGGCGACGTAGAACACCAGCGAGTCCACGTTCCGCGACGAGTAGAGCGCGTTCACCTTCGCCGGCAGCGCCCCGCTGGCCGGCGCGGCGGCCGTGGGCGCGGCGGCCTGGTCGGGGGCGGGCGCTTGCTGCCGCGGCTGGTCGGCCGCGGACGGCGGCGGGGCGGGCGCCGCCCCCTCGCGCGGCGCGCAGGCGGCGAGCAGGCTCGCCAGGAGAAGCGCGATTGCCAGGACCAAGCGCATCGGTGATAGCCTCCGGGATGTTAGCCCTCGCGGTAGCGATAGCTTAGCCAGACCAGCGGGGCGTAGCGCCAGTACCAGGTGAAGGCGTAGAGGTTGTCGCGGGCCAGCAGCCCCCATTCCAGGTTGCCGCCCGCGGCGTCGGTCTGCGCCCAGTCGAGCGCCTCGATCGTGTAGCCGGGGCCCCAGCGCGGCATGACCACCGCGATGCTCAGCTCTCCGCCCGGTGGCACGGCGCCGTAGCTGCGCGGGACGAACTCCGCGAAGCGATAGCTCCCGTCCGGCTCGGCGACGAGCGGCAGCCGCGTGTGGTAGCGCACGACCAGGTCGCCGGGCGGCACCTCGACGGTGCCGGCGTAGACCCGCCGCGCGCGGGCCAGGATCGCCTCCAGCCCCTCCGCCGCCGCCGGCTGGCGCTCGCGCAGCTCCGCCAGGAGCGGCGCGAACCGCTCGCGGTCCAGCGGCTCCTCGCGGATCGGCGAGGCCGGCTTGCGCGCCTCCTGGCCGACGCGCAGGTTGGCCTCGTTCTCCCAGTGGCTCGGCGCGTACAGCGTGACCTCCCGCGGCGCGGAGCCCGGGTTGTGCAGGCAGAGCGTGCTGTTCACGCTCGCCACGTCGGCCGGCGAGCCGTAGCGCGTCATCGGCTCCAGATCGACCACCGCCTTCGACCAGAGCACCGGCAGCGCCGGCACGGGGACCGGTACGATCGCCACGGCCTACACTCCGATCGGCGAGGCCGCCTCGTGGTGGCCCGTGGTGAGGCGCTGGCCGCGCCCGCTGGCGAGCGCCTGCTGGTACAGCCAGTAGGCGATGGCGATGTCCTGGGTCACCAGCCCCTGCGAGCGCAGGAACAACCGCTCCTCGGGCGTGCGCCGGCCGTCCTTCGTGCCGGCCACGACCTCGGCAAGGTCGGCGTAGACGTCGGCCTCGGTCAGGCTGCCCTCCGCGAGCATGCCCTGGATGTCGACCTTCAGCTTGCAGTGCTCCCAGTCGTCGACGTAGAAGCGGTCGGCGGCGAGGTAGGCCGGCGTCTCGATCTCCTGGAACTCGCCCATGCTGTAGACGAACACGCCGGGCCGCAGCCAGCGGTCGTAGACCAGGATCTCCTTCGCCGACGACGCGGTCACCAGCACGTCCGCCGCCTCGCAGACCGGCTGCGGACTGTCGCAGGCGACCACGTTCAGGCCCAGCCAGCGGCGCATCTCTTCGGCGTAGGCCTCGCGCGAGTGCGGGCGCTTGGAGTAGACGCGGACCTCATCGATCGGGAAGAGATCGGCTTCCTTGAGGGCCAGCAGCGTCGCCTTGGCCATGAAGCCGGCGCCGATCATGCCGATTACCCGCGAGTCGCGCCGCGCCAGGTACTTCGCCGCCACGGCGACGCAGACGCCGGTGCGCACGGCGTGGGTCCAGTGCTCCTCCAGGATGCAGAAGAACAGGCCGGTGTCCGGATCGCTGAGGAGGATGTACTTGGAGGGGTGGTGCAGGGCGAGGGCGATCCCCTCGTCGGTGCGGTTGAGGCCGACCACGCGCATGCCGGCGACGTTGATGTCGCGCAGGGCGCAGGCCTTCTGCTTGTAGGCGGTGGCGCTGCCCGCGGGTCGCAGGACGATCTGCCGCGGCTCGCACCAGTCGACCTGATCGCGGGCGTGCGCGAGCAGGGTCTGCTCGGCGATCGCGATCGCCTGCTTGACGTCCAGCAGCTCGCGGACGTCGTCATCGGACAGGTAGACGAACGGACGCGCCGGCATCGTGTCCTCCTCGTAGCTGCGAGCTGTAGCACAAGTGTGCCTGGAATCGCGCCGGCGCGCCAGCCGGGGCGGGCGCGTGCGCGGCCTGAACACGCGATTGGGCGCAGCCAGTGTAGGCTCCTGCCCCTGGTGCCACTCCTGTCATCGTCCGGAGCGGGCGCCCAGCAACGTCGGCGAGCGGCGAATGCCTGATTTTTTCCTGGCCGGCGGCCAATTTCGGCCTCGAGCAGCGGCTGCCGGCGCCAGTTGGCACGGTTCTTGAGAAGTAGGAACGCAGCAAGCGGTCAACGACCGCGGAAGAGGAAGGCGACAAACGATGGACGCTACCAACCTGAATCCTACTACCTCGGCCGGCGCGACGGCTGTTGTTGGCGGCACAAAGGACGGGCTCGGCGCGGCGGATCATGATGCGCCCTACCGGTTCGGCTGCAAACCCAGCGCGCGGTGGACCTACCCCTTCAACGCCGAGGCCTACTGCCGGCTGCTGATCCTGCGCGGCCGCATCCAGGACGGCGAGTTCGCGGACGACCTCCACCAGTAGAGGCTGGCGCGACCCTCATCTAGGGGCTGGCGCGACCCTCATCGCTTGGACTGCATCCCTCCATCCGCGCCGGAACACAGGAGCCGGCCCGTGGGCGAGCCTACGGGCCGGCTCCTGTGTTCCGGGTGTCACGCGCTTCCCAAGCGGGACATGCGGCGTGCGGGTACGCTTGACACCTCCTCCCCCCATCGGTAGCATTCCCCTGCAGCATGCTGGCAGGTGGCGGGGGAGAGGGTGGAGTACAAGTACATCTCGGCCGACAACCACATGGACCTGCGGTGGATCCCGAAGAACACCTGGCAGGACCGCGTTCCCGCTCGCTTCAAGGAGCGCGCACCGCGGGTAGTCGAGACGCCGCGCGGGACCTACTGGGAGTGGGAGGGGCAGCTCCGCGAGCCGTCGGCCGACGGCCAGAGCAACGCGGCGATCCGCCGCGAGCACTTCGCCTCCCAGGGCGTCGAGACGCCCGAGGGCTCCCTGCCGCCCTCGGACCCCCAGATCCTCCTCGCCCACTACGACCTGGCCGGCCTCTACGCCGGCGTGCTCTACGGCCCGACCCGCAAGTGGTACGTCGAGGATCCCGAGTTGCGGGTGGCCTGCTACCGCGCCTACAACGACTGGATGCTCGAGCTGAACAGCGCCGCGCCGGAGCGGATCCTCGGCCTGCCCAACCTGCCCGCCCCCTTCCCGGAGCTGTGTGCCGCCGAGCTGTACCGCCTGGCCAAGGCCGGTGCCAAGGGCGTCGAGCTCAGTCCGTTCGACGCCGCCGAGCCGCTGTACGCCGAGGTCTGGGAGCCGGTCTGGGCGGCGGCCGAGGACGCCGACATTCCGGTCTGCTTCCACATCGGCGACAAGGCGGGCACGCCCTACCCCCCAAACAACCGCGGCTCGCTGCTGGCGCACTTCGCGCGCGTGCCGCTCGCCGCCGCGCCGGGCATCACCGAGATCATCTTCAGCGGCGCGCTGGAGCGCCACCCCGGCCTGCGCGTCTGCTTCGCCGAATGCCGCATCGGCTGGCTGCCGTTCCTGGTGAGCTGGATGGACCGCCAGGTGCGGGAGCGCGAGCCCGACCCGACCGCGCCGCTCCGCCTGCTGCCCAGCGAGTACTTCGCCCGCCAGGTGCGGGTGACCTTCGAGGACGATATGATCGGCGCGCGCCTGCTGCCGGAGCCGTGGGCCTACCTGCGCGACAGCGCGATGTGGGGCGCGGACTACCCGCACACGCAGGGCGTCTGGCCGAACCCCGACCCGGTGATGGCCGAGATGTTCGCCGGCGTCGATCCGGCCTTCCAGCGCGAGATCGTGTTCGATCGCGCCGCCCGCTTCTTCAAGCTCGAGGTGCCCGTCTCGGCCTGAGCGGGCGGGTGCGCCCAGGTGTCTATCTCAGGGAAGGAGAGCCCGATGAACGCAGCCGGCGCGAGCCCGCCCGGCGCCGCGACCACGGCCCCGGTCGCGCGGTCGGTGGAGGCCGCGCTCCTCGTCGGCGAGATCGAGCGCCTGGGCATCACGCACGTCCTCACCGTGCCGGACACGCACCAGAAGACGCTGCTGGCGCTGCTCGCGGCGCGCGAGCAGCCGCGCCTGCTGACGGTCTGCACGGAGGACGAGGCGATCGCGATCAACGCCGGCCTGTACATCGGCGGCCAGCGGCCGATGCTGCTGATCCAGAACAACGGCCTGCTCGCCTCGCTGAACGCGCTCAAGGCGATCGCCCTCGACGCGCGTGTGCCCACGCTCCTGCTCGTGGGGCAGTTTGCCCGCGACGTCACGCGGCCCAGCGCCGAGAGCCCCGTGCGGGCCGTGCGGATGGTCGAGCCAACGCTGGCCACCTGGGGCGTGCCCTGCTATCCAATCGAGGGCCCCGAGGACCTGCCGCGTTTCGCCGAAGCTTACCAGTGCGCCCAGGAGGAGCGCGGGCCAGCGGTGGTCCTGCTCGGGGCGCCGACGAGCTAGCGCCCCCGACCGACGCGGCGTTTCGGCCGGGTAGAGGGCGCCTGGCCGGGCAGCCGAACCGTGCACCCGCGACCGGGAGAGTGGAATGCGGCGGGAAGAAGCGATCGCGGCGCTGGCGGCGGCGCGGAACGGCGCGCTAAGCGTGGCGACGATGCAGACGGTGCTCGCCTGGCACGAGGCCGGCCAGGCCGCCGAGGACCATGTCGACAACATGGGCTGCATGGGCACCGCCTCGGCGCTCGGGCTCGGCCTGGCCCTGGCGCAGCCCGAGCGCAAGGTGATGGTCCTCGACGGCGATGGCAGCCT
>Ga0070739_10004175_pt1 | contig 17330 bp, 17 predicted proteins | sample Coa_R1_7_FD_66445 | JGI IMG/M metagenome (GOLD analysis project Ga0070739, IMG submission 66445) | Surface soil microbial communities from Centralia Pennsylvania, which are recovering from an underground coalmine fire - Coalmine... | ecosystem: Environmental > Terrestrial > Soil > Unclassified ... | reverse complement strand
CGTCTGAGCCGCGACGGAGAGGGTATCGGCGACTGCCAGGCCGGTCACCGTGAACCGGAAGAGGATCAGGGCGGAGGTAACGAACGTGCCAAGGCCGACTGCCGCGGCAGCAGCGGGGATACGGGTGTTCTGGCGCGCGTAGTGGGCGAAGACGAGCAGTTGGTTGATGGGGAGGAGTGGAAGCTGGGGCGCGTAGCCGATCAGTGCGGCGCTGGTATAGGACGTGTCCAGCGGCGAGAAGCGACCGTGCTGAAAGAGGATGGCGACGATGGGCGTCGCGAACGGGAATAGGACGAGACTCGCCGGTACCGAAACGATAAGACTGGCCCGTAATCCGAACCTTAGCGCTGCGGGATAGCCGGCTTCTTGACCGGTTCCAGCGTGCCGCGCCATGACCGGGAGGACGGCAAAGCCGAGGGCGGCGATCACGATGCCAGCCGGAAACTGGATGAGCTGGCCGGCGTATTGCATTCCAGAAAGCTCGCCGTTTGCCGGCAGGTGAGATTGGAAGTTCAGGTTCGCGACCTGGCCGAGGAGCGCGAGCACCGCACCGCCAACGACCGGAAGGTAAAGTCGCAGCATGTGGCGGAGGTCGGGGTGGCGCAGGTCGATGAGGCGCGAAGCGCGCAGGAGGCGGAGAGTATCACGTTGGCGGCCGAGATCGATCAGTTGAATCGCGCATTGCGCTGCACCTCCGACAACGGCGCCAATCGCCAGCGCCATGACTCCAAAGTGAGCGGCTCCGGCAAAGGCGCCAGCGATGATGCCGATGTGGACGCAGGCGGGTGCAAACGACGCCGCGACACGACGACCGAGCGAGTAGAGGGTCGCGACAGCCACGCCCGATGTTGTCGAGAAGAACAGGCCGAGGAGTAGTATCCGGACGAGCCGGATGGCTTGAGAAAGCGCCGCGGCGTGGACGCCGAGCAGAAAGCCTGACGCCACGCCGATGACAAGGGGGCGAGCCAGCAGCTCCAACAGACCAACCATGACGACGGTGACGCCGATCTCGACGGCGAAAACCGTTCGGACGAGCAGCCAGAAGGTGGCGCGATCATAGTCGGCCAGCCGGGAAAACGTTGGGATCAGGACGGCGGCCGCGGCACTGCCGATTAGCGGACCATAAACGATCTGCGGAACCTGCAGCGCAGCAAAAAATGCGTCGGAGCCGGCGTGCGCACCGAGCGTCCTCGCGACGACAAGCGAGCGCGCGAAACCCACCAGGCTGGTCGTCAGCGTGCCGAGCGCCAGCACTATCGCCGCCGACGCGAGGGTACGATTTTTGATAGTCCTGCCTCTGCCGAATGGGGCGTAACGCACCCGCGTATCAGTAAGAGATATGCTTCCGCGTTACACCACGACAGCGACTGAAGCCGGCCCCCACCACATTGTTAAGAGGGTCGCGCTACATGGAAGAGCCTGGCGGTTTCGGCTGCTCCAGCGGCACCGCCATCGCCATCTGACGATCGAGCACTCCGACGGGCTGGCGTTTGTGGTGCTCCCAGACGTGTTCAATCCTACCCTCTTCCATACCGGCGACATGCTGGCGCGGTACGCGGCCAGCATGTCGCCGGCGCTCCCACGGCTCGTGCTCGATATCGGCTGCGGTTCCGGTATCGCGGCTGTCTACGTCGCGAGGGCGGGCGGGACTGTGGTCGCCACGGACATCAATCCCGAGGCGGTGCGATGCGCGCGCATCAACGCGCTTCTCAATCATGTCGAAGACCGGGTCGATGTTCGGCTCGGCGATCTCTTCGCGCCGGTCGCGCGAGAGAGGTTCGAGCTGATCCTCTTCAACCCGCCGTATTTCGATGGGAAGCCGACCGAAAGGTGGGAGCTTGCCTGGCGGGCGGAAGGGGTCATTCCGCGCTTTCTGGCGCAGCTTCCCGACTATCTCCTGCCCGGAGGACGTGCCTTGTTGGTGCTCTCGACCGTCGCGGCAGGAGCCTTCGACGCCCTCGCCGCGTCCGGTCTTAGGGCGCGGGCCGTGGCCGGCCGGCAGCTCCTGTCCGAGCGGCTGGAGATTGTCGAGGTAACGGCATGACCCTGCGTCCTCGCGTCGTCCTGTACAACCCGCAAAACGGCTCGCCGCCGAAACCTATCATGCCGTTTTCGGTTCTGGCGCTCGCCGCGCGGATGAACGACGTGGCCGACTGGGTGCTGGTGGACGGCAACCTGGAATCGGACCCCTTGCGAGCGGTCGACCGCGCGATTCGGGAGACGGGCGCCAATGTCCTGGCGGTGACGGTGATGCCGGGGCCGCAACTCAAGAGGGCGGTCCCGCACAGCCGGCAGATCAAGGAACAGCACCCGGATCTAGATATTGTTTGGGGCGGCTACTTCCCGACGCAGCACTGGGATGTTGCTTTGCGGGCACCGTACGTCGACGTGGTCGTGCGTGGCCACGGCGAGGAAACCTTTCGACAAATTCTTCTGCGGAAAGCGGCCGGCGAGGAGTGGCGCAGCCTGGCCGGCGTGGCGTTCCGGAATCCGGATAGCGGCGAGCCGGTGTCGAATCCCCTCGCGCCGGTGCCGCATCCGGATCGCCTGCCCGATTACCCGTACGAGCGCATCGAGCTCAGGCGCTACGCGCGCAACTCGGTTCTCGGGCGCCGCACCCTCTCGCATCATTCGAGCTATGGCTGCCCGTTCAAGTGCAATTTCTGCGCGGTCGTGAATATGGTCGACGGTCGCTGGCTAGCGCAGTCGGCGGAGCGTGTCGAACGTATCGTCCGCTACTACGTCCACACGGCGAACATCGACGCGGTGGAGTTCTTCGACAATAACTTCTTCGTCCACCAGGCCCGCACGGTCGAGTTCTCGGAGAGAATAGCCGATCTGGGCCTTGCCTGGTGGGGCGAAGGGCGGATCGATACCCTGCTGCGCTACCGCGACGAAACGTGGAGGTCGATGGCGCGAGCGGGGTTGAAGATGGTCTTCATGGGTGCCGAGTCTGGCTCGGACGAGACACTGCGCCGCATGGACAAGGGCGGGACGATGTCGGCCGACAAGACACTTGAGATAGCCGAGCTCTTCGCTCGGTACGGCATCGTCCCCGAGTTCTCGTTCGTCCTCGGGAGCCCGCCGGATCCGGAGAGAGACGTGCTGGAAACGATCGAGTTCATCAAGAAGGTGAAGAAGGTCAACCCGAAGAGCGAGATCATCATGTATATGTACACGCCGGTGCCGCTGGCCGGCGAGCTCTACGACAACGCGCGCGCAACCGGTTTCGCGTTTCCCCGCACGCTCGAGGAGTGGTGCAACCCATCGTGGGAGGCATTCTCTCTCCGCCGGAGCGCGTCGATGCCATGGGTAACGCGCGATCTGCGGCGTCACGTCCGCAATTTTGAGCGAGTACTCAACGCCTACTACCCGACGTCGACGTTCCCGCACCTACGCGGCGTGCGCTCGGCGGTCCTCCGCACCGTCAGTCGGTGGCGCTGGGCGACGGGACGCTACGAGTTTCCGTACGAGCTCCAGCTCCTGCACCGGGCGTTCCACTACCAGCGTCCCGAGACGACGGGTTTCTGAGCGTGGCGGATATCCTCTTCGGGCAATCGTACTTTTTGCGCTTCGATCCCAAACTCTGGGAGGCGATGCAGCCGTACCCGCCGCTCGGGACGCTCTACGCTGCCTCTTACATTCGCGAGCGCGGCTACGACGTTGCACTCTTCGACGCGATGCTGGCGGAATCGGAGGCGGAGTGGGCAGCGGCAATCGATCGCGAAAAACCGCGGATCGCCGTGCTCTACGAGGACAATTTCAGCTACCTATCGAAGATGTGCCTATTGCGCATGCGACAGGCGGCGTTCGAGATGATCCAAATGGCCCGCGAGCAAGGGTGCGAAGTCATCGTCGCCGGCTCGGATGCGACCGACCATCCGGATCGCTACCTGGCGAGGGGAGCGCGGTTTGTTCTGCTCGGTGAGGGTGAGGTGACGTTGGGCATCCTTCTCGACCGGCTAACGGATCGTACCGACGCCGACTTCGCAGAGATCGACGGCCTGGCGTTCGTATCGACGAATGGGGCCACCGTTCGAACACCACGACGCCCCGTTATCCGCCGGCTGGACGATCTCCCCTTCCCGGCCTGGGATCTCGTCGACGTCGAATCCTACCGGGATGTCTGGTTGCGTCACCACGGTTACTACTCGATGAATATGGTCACGACTCGCGGCTGCCCATATCGGTGCAATTGGTGCGCGAAGCCGATCTGGGGCCAAAGATACAACAGCCGGAGCCCGGAAAACGTCGTAGCTGAGATGGCCTGGCTAAAGGAGACATACCGCCCCGATCACGTCTGGTTCACCGACGACATCATGGGGCTGAAACCGGGATGGTTACCCCGATTCGCCGATCTGGCCGAAGAGCGCGAGGTGCGCATCCCGTTTAAAAGCTTGCACCGTGCCGATCTCATTGTCCGGCGAGACTCGGCGGCTGATCTGGCTCGCGCCGGCGCCAGGACAGTATGGCTGGGCGCTGAGTCCGGATCCCAGCGAATCCTCGACGCGATGGACAAGGGCACGCGCGTCGAGCAGATTTACGAGGCAACGCGTCGTCTGCACGATGCGGGCGTCGAAGTGGGATACTTCCTCCAATTCGGTTATCCGAGCGAGACGCGGGCCGATATTCGGAAGACACTGCGAATGGTGCGCGACTGCCGGCCGGATGACATCGGCGTGTCGGTTTCCTACCCGCTACCGGGGACGCGGTTTCACGATTCTGTTCGCAGTCAGCTCGGAGTGCAGCAGAACTGGCTCGACTCTAACGACCTCGCGATGCTTTACCGCGGGCCGTATCCGACCAGCTTCTACCGGAGACTGCACCGATCCGTCCACGCGAGGTTCCGGGCGCGGAAGTCATGGGACGGCTTGCGGCCAATCATGCATCGGCCGTGGCGAGCGAGACCAGGTGACGCTCGACGCGCCGCCGGCCTGGCCCGCGCTTTAATCGCGATTCCCTGGCACCGCCTGCAGCTCGAGTGGGAAGCCGCGCGGCCGGCCGCCGCGCGCCGTCCCAGCGGAAACCGGCCGGTGATTCTGCGGACAGGATCCAGCGAATGAGCGCCCCGTCCGCTCTCGCGCGGTTGGACCAAACGCGCCAGGCGTTCCAGGCGCTGGCCGCCGGATACGATCGGTCGGAAGAGTCCAACGAGCGGCTCGTTTCGATGCGGAACGACGTCTGGCGCCGTCTGCTCGAGCTGTTTCCGGCCGGTTCGCGGCTGCTGGATCTGGGCTGTGGGACCGGAATCGACGCCGTCTATCTGGCGGTCCGGGACCGCGTGGTCGTTGCCACCGACATCTCTCCGGCAATGCTATCGGCCACCCGCGAGCGCGCGCTGGCGGCGGGTGTTGGACACCGGATCGGCACGTTTCAGGTTGCCATCGAGGAGCTGGACCGCCTGCCGGATCAGCAGTTCGGCGGGATCTACTCCAATCGTGGCCCGTTCAACTGTGTCGACGACCTGCGTCGGGCGGCGGATAATTGCGCCGATCTCTTGCCGTCCGGTGGTTACTTTGTCGCGACGGTCATTGGTCGGTGGTGCCCATGGGAGATGGCATTCTACGGTGCGCGTGGCGACTGGGGACGAGCGTTCCTGCGATTGCGACGCGGGTTTGTGGAGGTGCCGCTGGAGGGTGAGATCGTACCAACGCGGTATTTCTCGCCACGGGAGTTTTATGTTGCCTTTGCAGATTATTTCGAGCTGGTGACGTATCGGGGGCTGGGACTGTTCGCGCCGCCGAGTTATCTGGCTTCGGTCGTCCACAGGGGTGATCGCCGCGCAAAGGCGGACAGAGACGGAAGGTCGGGTTCCAACGGAGCTACAGTCCCTACGGCAGGTGGTTGCGCGTCTGAACGACGCGCGGCACGGTTAAGACCGGCCCCTACCATCCCACCTCGCCCAGTGAGTTCGTTCGGTATGGCGGCCGAATGGATGGATGCGCGATTCGCCGGTTTGCCGGTCTTGCGAAGTGCCGGCGACCTGTTCTTGATCGTCCTGAGGCGCCGGTGACGGTCCGAGTAAAGGATCTTGCGGATTCCGCCCGGCTTGCCGATGCCTACAACGCTATCGCGGGTATTTACGATCGCGGCGTGGAGCATTCGGCGTGGATGAGGGCTGAGTTGCGCAGGGATTTTCTGGCAACGTTCAGGGCCGGTAACCGCATCTTGGATGTGGGTTGCGGCACCGGAACTGAAGCTGCGTTCCTAGCGGCGAATGGGATGCGCGTTACGGCGATGGATGTCTCGCCCGACATGATCGAGCGAACGCGCCGCAGGGTCGACGGGCTTGGGCTGGCGGATCGGGTCGAGTGTATCGTCGCTGACGTGCGTGACCTCGACACGTGGCCAGTCGGCCAATATGAGGGAATCATCTCCACGTTTGCCGCGCTCAATATGGTGAATTCGCTCTCCTCGTTCTCCAGTGACGCTGCCCGGCTGCTCGCTCCCGGTGGCCGGATGGTCCTGCATCTGTCGAATCGCTTTTGCATTCAGGAGTTGATGTCGCTTATGAGCCGCGGCCACCCTCGACAAGCGTGGCGCCTCGGAAAAATGGGCGATCGATCGTTCATGATGGCAGGACGGCCAATGGTGATTTACCTCTCGGCTCCTCATGAAACGTACGAGTGGTTCTTTGCGCGAGAGTTTGAATTGACGCGGGCGTACGCGCTGGGCATTGTGCGGCCGTATGCCGATCAGAAATGGATGCCGGGGATTCTGCGAGACTCGATGGGTCTGATCGAGCGCGGGGTGCGCAATCGGAAGCCATTCGTCGGTTGGGGCAGGTTCTTCACGCTCAGGTTGATAAAGCGGGATTAAAGGAATACGACTGCGGACGGGACGACTTCGAGCAGGCGCTCGCGGTAGTGGCCGAGGATGCGCTGCCCGTGGGCGTTGGAGTGGTGCTTGCAGACATCGGCGGTGAATTCACACTCGGTTGAGGCGCCGACTTCACGTGTCAGTTGGGCGATTTTCCGGCGGCGCTCCCACGCCTCGAGCCGATCCCAGAGGCTGCCCCGGAGACACGTCTCCGCCGCGCGTTTGAAGAGGCGCGCGACCGGTGACAGGTCGTCCGAGGCGAGATCGACGTCGAGGCGGGCGTTCGGGAGAAACGCGACGGTCCATTGATTGGCGCGGGACAGGCGCTCGGCAGTTCCGCGCCCGTGAAGTGGTTTCATCTGGACGAATTCCCGCGCCGTGTAGAGGTTTATCTGGCGGATGGAAAGAGCATTCGACGTGATGAGGTAGTTGGGGCAGAGGCGGGTGCCGAAAATCCTTGCCATTCGCCAGGTTAGTAGACAGAGCGCGCGCGTGGTCCAGAGACGGCCGGGGTTGACGACGATGAGAAAGTCGATGTCCTGACCAGAGATCATGCTTCCGGCTGCCAGCGATCCGGTGACGGCAACCATGCGCACGAAGGGTAGCGCCCACACTACGCCGGCCCATCGCCGCGCCTGCCGCCACGCCGCACGGGATGTTGCTTCACGATTGCGGCGGGCAATGATGGTATCGGCTCGACCGGCAAGAAAGACGTAAGGCCCGTGAGCTCGTACGGTTCCACGGGCGATAAGGGAATCGACGGCAGCGGAAACTTCAGCCGGAGTCATCGGCGCGAACGGAGCAAATCGAGCCATCTCGCGCCTGGTGACCGGAAAATCAAAGAGATCGGAATAGGCCAGGCCCGCCAACACGGCGGCTTCGTTTCGGGATATGCCGGGCGACGTGATAGCCGGAGGAACCAGTTGAAAGCTAACAGTTGCCATATATAACTCCGCGCGAGTGCTACCGCCCACGCGTATCTATCTACGGTGTCCGGATACAGTGAGTGCCAACCGGGGGCAAAGGACCCGGTGGGCAGGGAGGCGATCGGCTCTAACCTCTGGCCGCCATATCCGGTGAGATGTGGGCGGTACGAAGGTTGTTTGTCACTGGGCATTCGATGACATTCGGGACACGATTCCTGCGGGGGCGCCACATGTCGCTGCTGCAGCGATTCGCGCTGATCAGTCTGCTGACGTTCACGCTTCTGGGCGTGGGAATTACGTATGTGCTCACGCAGTCGATCCAGTCATCGGCGCTTGCCGAAGCACGACAGAGCGCGTACGATAACCTTCACGATCAGTTGCTGCGCGAGCTAACCCCCGCGGATCTGACGCGCACAATGACAGGCGCGCGCTATCGCCGGTTCGATCGATTCGTTCATGACGGCATCCTGTCCGATCGCACCGTGCGCGTCAAGATCTGGAGCCTACGCGGCCAGGTTCTGTTCTCGGACGACAAGCGTGCAGTGGGACGATCGTTCCCGATCGACGACAAACTCTCGGACGCGCTGCACGGGATCCTCGCCTCTGATGTCTCCGATCTGACCGACGCCGAGAATCAGGGCGAGCGCGCGAGGTTTCACCGGCTGCTCGAGGTCTACATTCCGATCCGGTTTCGTCCCGGTGGCCCGGTGCGTGGAGCATTCGAGATTTACCAGGTCTTCGGCCCGGTGGCAAATCAGATCGCGATGCTGCAGCGGCGGGTCATCGCGACGACGATTGCGGGACTCCTGCTCCTATACCTTCTGCTCTTCTGGATCGTGCGGCAGGGGTCGAATACGATCGTCCGGCAGCGCAAGCAACTGGAGCGCTACACCGCGGAATTGGAAGACAGCTACAACCAGACGATCCTTTCGCTGGCAGCGGCGGTGGATGCGCGCGATGCGTCGACCGAACAGCACGCCGAGCGGGTCACGGCGCTCGCCAAATCGTTCGGCAGTTACCTCTCGCTGCCGCGGGTCGCAATGAAGGATCTGGAGCGCGGCGCGCTGCTGCATGACGTCGGGAAGATCGGCGTTCGCGACGCGATTCTGCGAAAGCCGGGCCGGTTGAGCGAGGACGAATGGGCGGAGATGCGACAGCACCCGGAGATCGGGTATCGAATGCTGGCAAACGTTCCGTTTCTGGCGAACGCGATGGAGATCGTAGGCTATCATCATGAACGCTGGGATGGAACGGGCTACCCGGCGGGATTGAAGGGTAAGGAGATCCCGCTGGTGGCTCGGTTATTCGCGATCGTCGACGTGTATGATGCCTTGACCTCAGATCGCCCGTACCGCGCCGCGATGACACGCGAGGTAGCGTTAGCCCTGATGCAGCGCGATGCCGGGACGCATTTCGATCCCGAGTTGTTGGCAGCATTTGAGCAGATGATGAGCAGCCGTGGCGTGCTATCGGTCGATTCTGTGAAATACGACATGCCTGCACGGATTCGCGGTGAGCGGATCGCGATTTAAACGATTACTTCCCTAATGCAAGCAGAACTGAGCCCGTGGAGGCGACGACGCGCAGGAAGATCTCGCCGTTGGCGACCATCAAGCAATTGGGCGCGTAGAAACCGGCGTAGCCGGGCGAGAGCGTAACCGTTCCTAGCCGTTTGCCCGAGGTCGCGTCAAAGACCGTGATGGCGACCGGCGCGGTCGGTCCGAAGGTGAGCGCATAGAGGAGCTTGCCGGCCACGACGATGCGGACGATGTTAGGGAGCGCGCGGTGCCAGAGCGTGACGCCGTTCTTGGGATTGACGGCGGTTACGCCCTCGCTGGGAATGTAGGTGCCTACGTATATGGCGGTTGACGTCGCCGCCTCTGGCCAGGTGGTGCCGGCCATCGGCGGGCCGAGGGAGCGCTGCCAGAGCCAGTGTCCTGACGGATTGGTGGCGTAGAGCGTCGTCTGCTTCGTCTTCGGGGCGACGCCGACGGTGTATGCCTGCTTTCCGTAGGCGAACCAGGCGCTCCGAACCCACCACTTGCCGACTTGTTTTCCGCTGGATTCGTCGTAGAAGGCGCTGGTCGTGGGCTCGACTGTGACGGCGCGGCCCGAAACAACGGTCGCCTGGGCCGTTTCTGATGGCTGGCGCCAGAGGATCTCCTGGGTCGACGGGTCGATGCCGTAGAGAGCGTTATAGGTGCCGGAAGTGGTGCTGGTGTAGCCGGCCAGGAGATATTTGCCGTCGATGAGCGGATCGAGGAAGGTACCGTGGGGCGCTTTGGACGGCGGGACGACAACGCCGGTGGTCGCGCCGGTTGCGGCGTCGATGGCCTGGAGCTTTGATCCGGCAGCCCAGAGGGTCGAGCCGTCCATCAGCATGCCGCCGAGCGCGTCGCGGGAGAAGTTACGAACGAATGAGCCGGTCTGGGCCATGTACTCCTTGATGTGAATGTGACGCCCGGCGATCACCGGGTCGTAGACGCGCCCGCCGGCGACGATCGGGTAGGAGTTGTCGGCGATCGGCCGGCTCCAAAGGACCTTGACCTTGAGGACATTGGACGCGGTGAGGGTCGATTCGTTTGGATTGTCGTTCGTCTGGCCGGCGTCGTAATTGAGCGCCGGCCAGTCGGATGGCGGTGGAGTTGCCGCGCGGCCGGCTGTTAGCGGGAAGAGAAGGCCTAGAATGGCCAGAAATATCAGAGTACGCATAGCGCCCGCATGATACCCCCTCGGGAAGCGCAGGAGAAAGGACGCCCATGGCGGTCACTTTCGATCCGGCCTCTGTCATCGATCTTACGCGAGACCTCATTCAACTCCGGTCGGTCAATCCTCCCGGCGACGAGCAGCCGGTTGCCGAGCTCCTGGCCGGTGTCATGGAGTCGTACGGGCTTGAGGTGGAGGTACAGGTTCTAGCCGAAAATAGAGCGAACGTGATCGGCCGGCTGCGCGGAACCGGCACCGGACACCTGGTCCTGACGGGGCACCTCGACGTGGTGCCGCCGGGCGAGCAGGCCTGGCGGCACGATCCGTTTGGGGGTGAGGAGGAGGACGGGCGGCTTTTCGGACGCGGGAGCGCCGACATGAAAGGCGGGGTGGCCGCGATGGTCACGGCGGCCGGGCTTCTCGCTCGAGACGGGTTCAAGCCGAAAGCTGACCTTATCGTCGCTACAACGGCCGGCGAAGAGGCGGGAATGCTGGGCGCCAAGGCGATGGTCGAGCGCGCGTCGCTGGCCGGCTCCGCCTATCTAGTCGTCGGCGAGCCCACCGATCTCGATGTCTTCATCGCTGAGAAGGGGGTTCTCTGGGTTCGGGTCAAGGCGTTCGGGCGCACCGCGCACGGCTCGATGCCGCATCTCGGGGCCAACGCGATCAGTGTGCTGGCTCGCCTGATTCCGCCGCTCGAAGAGTACCCATTCACCTTTGACGAGCATCCGCTGCTCGGCAGCCCGACGTTTGGAGCCAACGTCATCCGGGGTGGGAACAAGACGAACGTCGTGCCAGACTACGCCGAGGTGGAGCTGGATCTACGGACGGTGCCTGGACAAGATCACGAAGATATGATTGCGAAGATCCGATCGATGGCCGAGGAGGCGGCCGCGGAAGTGCCGGGGGAGATCCGCATCGAGGTCGAGGCGTTCAACGACAAGGGGCCGGTGGAAACGGCAGCCGAGGAGGAGCTCGTCACGGCGACGGTCGCGGCGGTCGGCGACGTTCGAGGGCAGGAACCGTTCGTCGGCGGCGTTCCGTACGGAACCGACGCGGCGTTCCTTGGACCGGGATTCGGAATCCCGATGGTTATCTGCGGACCGGGCGCGCAGGGGATGGCCCACCAGCCGGATGAATCGGTGGAAACGAACCAGCTGGTGCAGGCAGTCGATATCTACCGCGATATCGCGCGCCGGCTGCTGGGCTGAGAAGAGGGACCCGGTTTTACCGGGTCCCCGTTACCGTGTCTGGGTGGGTCAGGAAGACGCGCTTTCGACGCGATCCTCCCAGTACTCACCGATCTCGTCGTAGACCTTGTCGGGGAACTGGAGATGGTCGTAGACGTTGCAGGCGTTGGGATCGTCGGACTGCGGGCAGATCGAGAAATCCTGCATCTGCTGCCACTGCTGGATAGTCTGGGGCTTCGGCGGCACGTACTTGTGGGCCTTGACCTCGGCGACGAGCGCGCGGGCGTCGTCATTACTGACGTCCCGCTCCTTCTCCAGTAGCGAGACAATATCATTGTCATCCATGAACCACTGCGCGACCATGACGAAGGTGAGACGGCCGTAGTGGCCGATGTCCTTACCGGCTTTGAGCGAGTCGAGTAGGTGTTGCATCAGCGGCGAGTCGGTGAGATTGGTGCCGCGGGTTGTCGTGGTATTGGTGTTCGCCATTCGTTTCCCTCCTAGAACGGATGTTCGTGAAGGAGTATCGCAACATGCGTGCCACGGCTGATGGCAGGCTTGGCATTTGTGCAGAATCCGCAGTCTAGCGCTAATCACTTTTCACACTGACGACGGGGAAGCGATGGGTAGCGTAGGGTGGGACCGCGCCTCCCTCGCGCGTCCCGTCACCGACCCGGGAGGCGGGACACTGCTTCGCGGTCCCGCCCTACGTCGACGGCTCGGCCTGACGAGCCGTACCCCTCCCGATTACCTGTCTCCATTGTGAAATTTGATTAGGGCGTTCTGGCCGGGCGTGCGTTAGTCAGGCAAGCGGACCGAGTCGGAGTCGATGTCGTAGGTGACGAGGCCCTCTTCGTGGAGGGCGCGGACCAGGCCGCGGACGCGCGTCTCGTCGCGATTCTGTTCCGGCAGGACGTCGACGAGGTCGGAGAGGGTGAGGCCGTGGGCGCGGCGGAGGGCGTCGATGATACGCCCGCGCCAGAAGCGATTCGTCGTGACGAACGGGCCTTCGCTGCTGGGCCGCCGCCTGGGCTTCGCCTTATAGACGAGCGCTCCGTAGTCCATCAGGGCCTGGTTCCAGTCAGACGCGCGTCCGGCGGGCAGGAGGCGCTCCGCCAGCTCCTCGGTCTCCCGGGTGGACAGTTCGCGACCGGCGAATCCGGAGAGGACACGGCGCACGTTGGTGTCGACGACGGGCGTCTGGACGTCGAAGGCGAAACAAGCGACGGCGCGAGCGGTGTAGCGGCCGAGACCGGGGAGCGTCTCCAGAGCGGCGATGTCGGAGGGAATCTTGCCGCCGTGCTCGCGAACGATCGTTTCGGCGGCACGCTTGAGGTTCAGGGCACGGCGGTTGTACCCGAGACCCTCCCAGGCACGCAGAACATCGGCGGTCAGCGCAGTGGCAAGCGCGTCGACATCGGGAAACCGGGCTAGAAATTCCGGGTACTTTTGCAGTACTCTGCTGACACCGGTCTGTTGCAGCATGACCTCGCTGACCAGGATCCGGTAGGGATCGCGCTCGCCACGCCACGGCAGGTCTCGGCGGTGGGCGTCGTACCAATCGAGTATCTGGCGCTGGAAGGCGGTTTCGTCGGTCTTCACGGCGCATTGTCCCGCAAAGGCCAGTCCACGTGGCGGGACGCAGGAGGTGCACATGGCGGGGCTGTCGGAACAGGATTTCGAAGCGGCGAAGGGGGAGATCCTGGCTGCATGGGAGAAAGCCAAGTCGCGCGATGCCGGATTCGCGGTCATCGTGGAGTACGGGCGTAAGTACGGTTACAAGAACGTCATTGCCGCAATCCAAGGCAGGACGCCAAAGCGGTTCACACGGGAAAAATCGGTCTCGGAATGGCTTGACGACCGCCACGAAGAGGAAGCCTCGACGTAGTTCGATCGTTTTTGGCGTGTTCGCGCCGAAAATTGGACGCTTTACAAAGCGCGCAATGGTATCATAAGCTGCACGTTCGCCAAGGAGGTACGGCATGGCCATTGGGAAGACCGAGTTGACCCAGCAGGTGGCGGAGGAGGCGGGCCTCAACAAAGCTCAGGCAGGCCGCGCTATCGACGCGGTGCTCAACAGCATCACACAGGCGCTGCAGAACGGCGAGGAAGTACGCTTGACGGGATTTGGCAATTTCCGCGTCACGCAGACTGCCGCTCGCACCGGGCGAAACCCCCGGACCGGCGAGCAGATCCAGATTGCGGCTGGCAAACGACCCGCGTTCAGCCCCGGTTCGCGACTCAAGCAGGCGGTGAGCGGTCAGTAGGGTATCGCTCGCAATAAAAAACGTCGGGAGAAGGCTCCCGGCGTTTTTTTGTTGCGCGGCTTTCTAAAAATAGCTGTTTGTTAGAATGCGGCGCGCCAAAACGGGCGGGTAAAGAGGAGGGCGCGGTGGTCGATTTTTCGCTGACGGCGGACCAGCAGATGCTGGTCGAGACGGTGCGCGACTACATGGCAAAAGAGTTCGCGCCGACCATCCAGGAACACGACATCAATCACTACTACGATCCGGCTACGTTCTCCAAGCTGGCCGAGATCGGGCTTCCCGGCATCTGCTTCCCTGAGCGGTATGGCGGCACCGGGATGGACTACATCTGTCTCGGGCTGGCGTCGGAGGAGCTGGAGTACGTCGATACGTCTTTTCGGACGATTCTCTCGGTTCATATCGGACTGTGTGGCTGCGGCATCTACGTCTGGGGTACCGAGGATCAGAAGCAGCAGTTCCTGCGACCGCTCGCGTCCGGCGAGCGATTTGGCGCCTTTGGTCTGACCGAGCCGAACGCCGGCTCCGATGTCGCGGGGATGCAGTCGACGGCTCGGCGTGACGGGAATGACTACATCCTGAACGGTGAAAAGACCTGGGTCTCCTATGCCGATTACGCCGATACGTTTTTGATCTTTGCCAAGACGGATCCGGAGGCGCGTCACCACGGCATCTCGGCGTTTATCGTAGAGCGCGAGCAGGCCGGGCCCGGCTTCCAGACGATGCCGATCAAGCTGAAGGCGGGCATCCACGCCGGCGACACCGGCAGCATCAGCATGCAGGATGTGCGGGTGCCGGCCGCCAATCGACTGGGCGAGGAGGGCGAGGGCTTCGCGATCGCGATGAGCTCACTTGAGAACGGGAGGTACACGGTTGCCGCCGGCGCCGTCGGAACCATTCGCGCCAGCCTCGATCACAGCACCGGTTACGCGACGGAACGTCAGGCGTTCGGGCGGCCGATTGGCAAATTCGAGCTGGTGCAGCAGATGATCGCCAAGATGTACGCCGGCTACGAGGCCGGGCGCGCGCTCTATCTCAAAGCCGGCTGGCTGAAGAATCGGGGTGAGTCATCCAATCGGGCGGTGTCGCTCGCGAAGTGGTTTGCCTGCGACGCAGCGTTTGAGGCCGCCAATGACGCGGTCGAGATTTACGGCGCGTACGGGTATTCGGACGAGTACCCGGTGTTCCGCTTCCTGCGAAATGCTCGCGCGCCCGTAATCTACGAGGGGACGCGCGAGATCCACCAGGTTATCCAGGGCGAGTACGCACTCGGGTATCGTGGCCGCGAGAACCCGCGCTGCACGCTGCCGCCCTACGAACCGGCCCGGGAGACGGTTTCCGCCTCGTCATAAACCGGCGCCAAACGGGAGAAGGAGTTTTATTGTGGCCTACCGCGTAACGCTCATACCCGGCGACGGAATTGGGCCGGAGGTGACCGAGGCGACCCGGCGCGTGATCGACGCAACCGGCGTGCCGATCGACTGGGAAGTTCAAGAGGCAGGCAGCGATGTCATGGAAAAATACGGGACGCCGCTGCCGGAGCAGGTGATCGACTCGATTCGGCGCAACAAGGTGGCGCTGAAGGGCCCAATCACGACCCCCATCGGCACCGGATTCCGGAGCGTCAACGTTGCGCTCCGCAAGGCGCTCGACTTTTACGCTAACCTCCGACCGGCAAAGTACTACGAGGGCGTGCGGTCGAAGTATCCGGGAACGGATCTGGTGATTGTGCGAGAGAACACCGAGGATCTCTACGCCGGGCTGGAGTTCGAAGAGGGCAAGCCCGAAACCGCGGAGCTCATCAAGACGCTCGACGACCTCTCCGGCGTGAAGCTCCGGCCGGACTCCGGTATCAGTATCAAGCCAATCTCGGTGACGGGGACCGAGCGGATCGTCCGTTTCGCTTTCGAATACGCGCGGGCGAACAAGAGGCGCAAGGTCTCAGGCGTGACGAAGGCCAACATCATGAAGTTCACCGACGGCCTGTTCATGCACGTGGCGAAGAAGGTCGCCGACCAGTACCCGGATATCGAGTATCAGGAAGTGCTGGTCGACAACATGGCGATGCAGCTGGTACAGAAGCCGGAGGAGTACGACGTGCTCGTCCTGCCGAACCTGTACGGCGACATCCTGTCCGACCTGGCCGCGGGTCTAGTCGGCGGTCTGGGAGTGGCGCCGGGAGCAAATATTGGGACCGAGGGGGCGCTATTCGAGCCGGTGCACGGGAGCGCTCCCAAGTACACCGGTCAGAACAAGACGAACCCGACGGCGACGCTGCTTTCCGGGATCATGATGCTGCGGCATCTGGGCGAGCAGGCAGCGGCGGATCGGGCGGAGAACGCCCTGGCTGCGGTCATCAAGGAGAACAAGTTCGTTACCTACGACCTCAAGCCGGATCGCACCGGCGGTGTCGGAACATCCGAAATGGCGGACGCCATCATCGAGCGGATGTAGTTAACAGTCAGCGCGTGGCACGCCAGAGGCTGGCGCCAAGTACCAGGATCACGATCACGGGGAGGAGCCACCACGGGCCGTGGTTCAACGCCAGGAGAAGTATCAGCGTCAGCAAGACGACGACGGCGACGAGCCAGTCGTCGCCGATGATGAAGTCGTACCAGAACCGAACGAAACCGGTGACGTACCCCATGGGTTAGGCCGCTTGCTGCAGTTCGGTTGAGGTCCGCTGGTGACGCAGGACCGCGACGTAGGCGACCGAAACGATGATGAGCGCGGCCAGGATGCCGAGGATGTCCAGGTCGGAATTCGGCCAGCGCACGCCGGCCCCCTCGGCCGCCCAGAACGTGCCGAACGAGGAAAGCATAAGGCCGACGGCGAACTTCAGCAGATTTTCCGGAACCCGCGCCAGAGGGCGGTGCAGGACGACGCCGGCCAGCGTGACCAGGATGAGCGCTGCGGCGGCGCCGACGGCGGCCAACCCGACCTGGTGCGCGGTCGCGCCGAAGGTGAGAACGATGAAGATGACTTCCAGACCTTCGAGCAGCGCGCCCTTGAACGAGAGCGTGAACGCGTACCAGTCCAGTCCTGCTCGTACGGTCCGGTGTCCTTGTTCCGCATCGGCAAGCTCTCTCTGGTAGATTGCGGCTTCGTCGTGCAGCGACTTATAGCCGCTTGCTCGCAGGATCGCCTTACGTAGCCATTGCAGGCCGAAGACAAGGAGCAGACCGCCGACGACGAGACGTAAGCCGTCGATCGGAATGAGCGTGAGCGCCGGGCCGAGTATCGCGGTAACGGCCGCCAGGACGACGAGAGCAGCGCCGACACCGACGAGGGCCGACTTCCACCCGCGAGTAATGCCGGCAGCCAGGACAATGGTCAGAGCTTCGACACCCTCGACGGCCGAGGCCAGGAAGCTGGCCGTGACCAGAAAAATGCCGCTCATCTAGTACCGAGTCTCCGACTTGCCG
>Ga0070739_10004174_pt1 | contig 17331 bp, 22 predicted proteins | sample Coa_R1_7_FD_66445 | JGI IMG/M metagenome (GOLD analysis project Ga0070739, IMG submission 66445) | Surface soil microbial communities from Centralia Pennsylvania, which are recovering from an underground coalmine fire - Coalmine... | ecosystem: Environmental > Terrestrial > Soil > Unclassified ... | reverse complement strand
TGGAATTCCTTCTCGATCGTGCTGACGATCCTGGCGGTGGCGGCGGCCGCGGCGGCGGCGAAGGCGCGGCCGACGAAGTCGTTGGGCGGCACGCTGCCGCCCCCGCCCAACGCGCGGGCGAACCGCCTGGCCGCGCCGCGCACGCCCTTGGGCGTCCGCTTGCGGTGCCCGTGGGCCACGAACGCCGGGTAATAGACCGGCGGGTAGATCGTCTTGAACGCCGCCGACCTGGGCGCCACGAACACGCGGACCAGCTTCCCCTTGCGCTTGCCGGGAATGACCCCGATCGACTTTTTCAGCAGGCCCCCGCCCTTGCCCGCCACGCCCTTGTCCCGCCGGTCGCGCTGCCGCCGCGGCGCCTCCCCCTTCTCCACCGGCACGATCACCCGCGCCCCGGCCGTGAGCCCCTTGCGGATCACGCTCCGCTGCACCCCCTTGCCCAGCGTCGAGAGCTGCGCGAGCGTCTCACGCAACCCCGTCAGTTGCAGCGATTGGCGGGTGCTCATGCGTCGGCTGGCGGCTTCGCACTTCTTGGGATCCAACGACTTTCAGACGCGGCGAAGGTGCGAAGCCGCCAGCGGCTCGCTTCGGCGAGCTATCCCACTTGCTCAATGACGCACGTCAGCGGGATCGTCAGGACCTTGTATTTTTCCAGGTGATCGCGCACCCAGGTTCCCTCCGCCCATTGCACCTCGACGATCGCCGCGTCCGCGACGGTGGGCGGCTCGGTCTGTCCGCACAGCAGATCCGCGATCGACTCGGCCAGCGCCAGGTACGGGTCCAGCTCCGATGCCTTGAGCGTCTGCGCGTGGTACTGGAGCACGACGTCGATCGTCGGCTTGCGCTCATTCGTCTGGCCGTCGAAGGTGAGCAGGTCGTGCCCCATCGACGCCGGGATCACCAGCAGCCGCGCCCCGGCGAACGTCTCGAGGTCCACCGTCGCTTCGTAGGCCGCGGAGGCCGTCACCGCCGGCGTGAACGGCGCAGGGGGCGCGTTCAGCAGGTCCACGATCGCGTCACGGATGTTGGCGATGATCGGCATGGGCAGCGCCGGCGTCCCCGCCGGCTTGGTTCATGCCGACGTGGACGTCGGCGTTCCGAGAGGCCTCGCACACGGGGCACCGCACGCCCACGAAGATCAGCACGACGCTCAGCGTCAAACACGCCGCGCTGAGCAGCAGGCACACCAGGTCGGGTCCGATGCGCATTTCCTACTGAATCCTCACGCTGTGCAGCCGCAATCGCTGGCTGTGATGGTCCGAGGGCGATGACGGCGGGGTCATCAGCTCGTAGACCTCGCTGGTGCCGTTGACCTGTCGCTCGATCCGATCCCCCTTGGCCGGGGTGAACGGGACGCCGGCGATCGCCAGGTCCGCGGCCATGACCAGAAAGTCGTGACCGATCACCTGCACGATCGCCCCATCCGTGTTCTGCACTTCCCGCGGCGACCGCGCCAGCACGGCCTCGAGTTTGCGCAGGACGGCGCCGGTGTCGGAGCGGGTGTAGGTCACCAGTTCGCCCTGCACCGCGAACGTGGCCGCGTGCAGGGCGGCGATGGCGCTTTGAGCGATCGACATCGGAACTCCGTCCGCTTGCGGCTTCGCACGTCACCGGTCGAGGAAGACTGCGAATCCGCCAGCGGCTCGCCTGCGGCGAGCTATCCGGCCTTCTGCGAGACCAGCGACAGCTTGGCCGTCGCCGCGGTGGCCGCGGCCGACGCGGACGCGACCGCCTTGAAGCCCCAGTATTTGCCCCCCGCGTTCTTGGGCCGGCAGCCGAAGACCGCCGCCGCCGCCCCGGCCCCGCCCGCGCCGCTCTGCACCCCGAGCTGCGTCGTGCTGATCGGGCTGGACAGGTCGGCGTTGTTGGATTCGAGGAACGAGTAGGTGATCGTCTCGCCGTTGGGCAGTTGCGCGGTCGTCAGCGCTGGCGCGTCCAGGACGGCGACGATGTCGCCGGCATGTTCCGGCAGCGGCGTGGCCGCGCCGTCGATCAGGGCGGACGTGCTGGTGCCCCCGCCCGCCGGCAACGACAGCGTGCGGTTGTGCAGGGCCATTTTGGGGTGTTGCGACATGAATGTCTCCGCAAAGGATGTGAATGGCGCCGCTCGCGGCTTCGCACGGTCCCGACCAATTCGCAGCGTGCGATCGGCGGGAAACGTGCGAAGCCGGCAAGCGGCTCCCGCTCCTAAAGGTCGCGGGAGGCTTCCCCGCTAGAAGCGGGGAAGCAGCGTATACGACGACGCGGCGCAGTTGGCGTTGCCGTTGGCGCCGGTGGCGCGGATCGCCAGGTAGCGCAGCGTCGAGTTCTGCCCGCCCGGCTGGAACGGCAGGCGGAAGCGGGCCGTCGCCGCCGCCGCCCCGGCCCCGCCGGCGCCGGTCTGCTGGATCACGTTGTCGTAGATCAGCACCGGCGAGCCCATGTTCGAGCTGGCGCTCATCACCACGGCGTAGCTCATCATGGCGTTGTTCGGGAGCTGCGTCGTGTTCAGCGCCGGCGCGTCGATCTCCCACTCCATGCGCTGCGCGGTGTCCGCGTAGCTGGAGTTGAGCGTGTCGGTCGCCGCGCCGGTCACGGCGGTGTTGGCGCTGCTGGGCAGCGCCGTGGTCGTCGAAAGGGATGCGTCGGTTAAATACGGTTGCATTTGTTTTCCTTCGTCGGTTGAGCGCCGCCGCTTGCGGCGGGTTGGGCGCTCCTCTGGGTTCGTTCGGGAAAAACCGCGATCAGCGCGGGGCGAGCCCCGCCGCTAAACGGAGGCGTTGACTAACGTCAACGCTACGTCAACGCCTCGGTGTTGCTGATCGAGTCCGTGACCAGGATCGGGATCCCGTCGTACTCGGTGGGCACCGGGGCGATCGTCCCTTCCGAGCCGCGGAACTTGCCGCCGGCCTGCCCGAACAGCGTCACGGTGCGGCTCTGCTGGAGCTGGCGGCGGGCACGCCGGTTCATCAGGATCAGGTCCGGCCGCCAGCCGACCTCGAACAGGGCAAGCCATTGCGCCAGCAGCGAGTCGGTCAGCGTGTGGCCGTTGTCATCGGTGATCTTCTTGATCCGGCCGACGCCGCGGATGTTGCCGATCTGGAGGCCCGGCCGGGCGAGGATTTCCTGGATGTAGGCGGTGTACGGCTTGGCCGGCGTGTTCGAGTCGGTCACCCGCTGGACCATCACGTCGGAGGGCTGGAACTGGCCGTTGGCGCCCCACACCCACTGCACCAGCTTCTCGCCGGTCTTAATCCCCCACACGCTGGTGCCGGTGTTGGCGGTGGTGCCGCCGGCGTCCTGGGTGTAGGTGGCCGAGACCATGTCGATCAGCCCGGGGAAGCCCTTGGCGTCGTTGGCCCGGCCGTAATAGAACTGCTTGCCCAGCGTCTGGAAGCTGCTCTCGAGGGTGCCCTGCATCTCGTAGGTCAAAAACGCCGCCGCCCCGTCCTCGTCCGCGTCCGCGACCGCCTTGTCCACCTCGATCCGCGGGTTGAAAATGTAGGTGTCGATCAGCCGGTTTTCGTACTGGCTGTGATCGACGATCCCGCCTTCATTGGCGTTGCGGAAGCCGGTGGCCGGCAGGCCGGTCCGCACCCACGTCTTGAATGAAATCCCCTTGATCGTGCGGGCCGCGACGGCCGTGATCTCGGGATGCGCCTTGGTCGTTTCGTCCACGAGCCCGACCACCGGGTCGGACCCGTTCTTCTTCACGATGTCGAGTAGCGTAGGAACTGGCATGGATGTCCTCGTGTGTGGGGACACCCGTCTGCGTCGGGGTCATGAATTGACGCTGCGGACTTCCTGCAAACGCCCAGGGAACTCGTTCCCTGGGCTTTCATGTCGGCGCACGGGAAACCACCGCAGCGTGGCTTGTCGGGCCGCGAACCCTATCGCCGTGCGTTATTCGGGGAATGTTTAGCGCCGTCGCTGGCGACGGGCTTTCAATTCGACTTGGGCAGCACCAGTGACCGGGCCCACTGTTCGAGGGCCTGATTGGTGGTGCGGACGGCGTCGGGGCTGGCACCCGCGCCGCCGTTGGACTTGCCGTCCTCGCTGCCGATCGCGAAGCTGGCCGGCTCGTTGCCGCGCGACATCAGGCCCAGCCGCGTCTTGAGCGACTCGTTCTCGCTCTTCAGCGCCGTCACCTGGCCCTCCAGCGCCGCCTTCTCCGCGGCGTGAGTCGCCGTCAGGTGCTGCACGTGCTGCGCGGTCGCGTCCGCGAACGACAGGTCCTTGCCGAAGTAGACCAGGCCCTTGTCCTCGCCGAACGCCTTCACGAAGTCGGCCTTCGAGTAAATGGCCGCGGAACTGGGTCCGTGGGCTTTTGCAGACGCAGGAGCGTTCTCCTGCTTCTGCGGGTCGGTCTGGTCGGCGTCATCGTCGTCGTCGTCGCCGTAGTCGTCCTCGATCATGTCGGCGCAGCGCTGCGCCTCGGCGGCGGTGGCCCGCATCGAGGCGATCGCCCGCTTGGCGGAGGCCTCCGTTTCGGCGTCCGCCTCGTCGGTCATCTCCGTGTGCGCGTCCAGCGCCGCCCGCACGTGCTCGCGGTGCTTGCCCGCCGAGTCGGCCGCCTTGTCGAAGGCCTTGCGCGCCTTCTCGTTGCCCGTGCCCCCGCCGCCGCCGCCGGGATCGGCCGGTTGATCGACGGGTTCCTTGTTGTCGGCGGCTTGAACGCCCACGGAACTTGTTCCGTGGGGCTTCTCAGCGGGCGCCGCCCCCGCCGTCGCAGTGGGCTTACCTGCCATTGCGGACTCTCCTGGGGCGGTCGCCCCGTTGGTAACGAGCTGGATCGCCGCGTCGAACGATGACGCCAGTCCATCGACCAGCTTGAGTGACTTGGCTTGCGGGCCGAGGAACGTCCGTCCGTCGGCCAGCGTCTTGACCAGTTCCAGGTCCAGGCCGCGCCCGCGGGCGACGGCCTCCACGAACTGCTGATAGGTGCCGTTGATGATCCCCCGCGTCTCGTCGATCAGGTCCTGCGTCACCTTCCCGTCCGCCCCCAGCCCCTTGAACCGGCCGCTGGCGACCAGCGTGAAGCTGAACCCCAGATCGTCGAAGAATTTCGATTGATCGACCAGGACGCTGTACGCCCCGATGTTCCCCACCAGCGCTTCGGGGCGGGCGATGATCGAATTGCACTGGGAGCCGATCCAGTACATGCCGGAGCAGCACATCCCGCTGACGTAGCAATCGACGGGCTTGATGCGGTTGGCCGCGGCAACCGCGTCGGCCAGCTCCACCGAGCCGTTGACGAAGCCGCCGGGTGAGTCGGCGTCGAGCGCGATCCGCTCGATGCTGGCGTCGTTCACTGCGCTCTCGAGATGCTGGATCACCGAGTAGCACGGACACAGCCCGAACCACTGGTCGATCCGGGGATCGGGGGAGGGATATTTGGTCAGCACACCGACGATCGGGATACGGGCGATGTTGCCCTGCTGTGTCACGCCCCTGTCAACGCCCGGGGAGGTTGTTCCCTGGGCCTTTGCGGGTGTGAACGTCTTGGCGCGGACGATCAGCTCCCGCGCGTGCAGCTCGTCCAGCAGGATCACCCGGTCGGTGAACAGCGGCGCCAGAACCGATTCGATGGGCGGGTGGGTTTCGGTCATTTGCGTTGTCCATGAGGATCAACCGCGAAGGCGCGAAGATCAGCGCCCTTCCTCGCGTCGAGCAGGCTTGCCGGTCGGCTTGCCTTCGTCCTTCTCCTGCTCTTCCACGTTCTGCACTTCCGTCTGCGTGCGGCTGTTGGCCGGGTCCACCGCGGCGATGCTGGGCAGCGCGGTGCTCAAGACCACGCCCCTGGCCTTCGCGGCGGCGATGAACTCGGATTGCTCCTCGAGCAGCTCGTAAGCGTCCACCCCCAGCTTGTGCGCCTCCCGCGGCGTGGACGACAATCCCGCGTTGATCGCGGCGACGCTGCCGGCCATGTCCTTGAGCACGTCGTACATCGGCACGCCGGCGTGGGTCCACTGCCAGCGCAGGTCGTCGATCGTCATCCCCTTGGGCAGCTCGATCCGTGGGCCGTACGATTCGTCGTCGGGATCGGTCAGCCGCAGGGCCAGCCGCCAGTGCGTGATCCGGTCGAGCAGGCTGCGGTTGTCGTTTTGCTTGATCTTCGCCGATTCGACGTACTGCACCCGCGCGAGCTGGGAGCCGGAGAAGTTGGTGTGCGATTCGTCGTAGAAGCTCATGGGGATGTCCAGCGCCTTCAGCGCGACCATGATCATGAGCTTGGCGAACTCCTGGGTCTCGGTGCTCGGTTGCTTGCTCTCGAGGATCTCCGCCTTGTCGCCCGGATCGAGGTCGAGGCTCAGCGGCCCGCGGCCCATGTCCACGTCGTAGCGCTGCTTGGCCGCGTCCGTCTCGGGGAACGTCTCCTGCTCGTTGATCTCCTGCTGGCCCAGCGGGTCGCTCTGCTCGCGATTGAAGACCATCGCGAAGAACTGGGCGACCTTGGCCTTCACCACCGCGTAGTCGAACAGCTCGTAGGTGTCACGGAGCGTGTTGGCCGCGGCCGCCAGCGGGCTGATGCCGCGCACCTGGTCGATCCGGTCGAAGTAGCCGTGCAGGTCGGCGTGGCTGGCCCAGACCATCCGGTCCCAGATCAGCCCCGTCCACCACGGCATCCGCTTGAACACGGCATAGCCGATGTCGCGCCCGGTGACCTGATCGACCCATACGCCGTTGACCACCCAGCGCGGGTCCTCGATCCCCAGCTCCTTGAACGGCACCCCGCCGAACGTCTGAATGCGATCGCCTTCGATCGTCTGGATCGTGCCGTGCCAAACGATCCGTTGAGCGCCGCCGCTGGCGGCGGGCGCCGCCAGCCGGTTGACCAGGACATCCCCGTCGATCGCGCGGCGCATCTCCCACATGCGCATCAGGCGCTGGAGGTTGTGCCGGCCGGCGCAATCGCAGTTCTCCTTGCGTCCCCACCAGGTCATGAACCGCTCGATCTGCCGATCGAGGTCGGGAATCCCGGTCTTGGATCGGAAGTGGAACGTCGCCACGTAATCGAGGTGGCGGCGGATCAGCCAGGCGGCGATCGCGAAGTTCCGGTTCAGGTCCCGGAGGTTGGTCGTGAGGTTGCGCCGGGGGAGCTGGCGGAGTTCCTGGTCTTCCGACAGCACGCGGGCCATCGGCGTGGCCCGGCGCCCCTTGTGGTGCACCGCGTCGTAGCCGATCCCGAACCACGAGCCGCCGCCGATCCCGCCGGTGAAATCCGAGTTCGCGCGGCGCGTGTCGAGTCCACCGTTGAGCGGCACCGCTTGCGGTGCGCTGCGCCCGCCCCGCGGGATCGGGGCCAATGACGTCTCGGTGTAATTCACGGCCAGCGCTTCGGAGGGATCAGTCCGGGGCGAGCCCCGGCGCTAAACGGAGTCTTCAATCGGCCACGTCCCCTCGTGCTCGAGGTTCCCGGTGACCTGGTTCACCATGTACCAGACCTGGAGGATGCGGCCGCTGGCCAGCACGTAGGGCCATCCCACGCGGCGGATGTCGGGATGGACCTCGACCGCCGCCCCGTCGAACGGCCCGCGCAAGAGCTCCCTCCGTATGACGGGCTCCGGCATTCCTTGACCGCTTGCGGCTTCACGAATCGGTTCACGTGCCCGACGGTGGTCACGCCGCGGTCAGGCGGGTGAAATCTTCGTCCCTTGTCCACGTCCCCCACGCCGATCGCGTGTGGAACTGCTCGAACTCGTGAATCACCGCGATCTGCCGCGTCGCGTACACCCGCGCCCCGGCGTCGCGGGCCTGACGGGAGAAGTCCCAATCCTCGGGGATCGTCGCCGCCACCCGCCGGCCCTCCCGGGTGCGGAAGATGCGGTCCTGCTGGCGGAAACAGACTTGATCGCACCACTCCCCCAGCCGCGCCACCCAGCAGCCGGTGTTCACCAGCAATCCCTCCTCCGTCCACGTCGGCGGGCGGCGGAAGACCTCGGCCAGCGTCAGCCGGCGCACGCACCAGGGGTTGTCGCCGTCGATGGCCGTGCTGGTCAGCCCGCGATCGTTCTTGATCGGCACCACCACGCTCAGCAGGTCCGCGTCGTGGTCTTCCTGGATCGAGACGAGCTGGTCGAGCCACGGCTGGCCGTACGGCAGCGGGATCACGTCGCTGTGCAGCATCGCGAAGTGGGTGAACCCGTATTTCTCTCGGTCGTTGAGGCACTGCCCCCAGGCGCAGTTGAAATTGTGGGTCAGCAGACTGCTCTGGATCGGGTGATGGGCGACGCGGCAGCCGTCGGGGGCGCACGCCAGCGCCGCCGACATCGTCGCCGCCTTCACGCTCGTGTGACCGTGCGACGGATGGGTCAGAAAAATGTAGGGTCGCTGATCCATCGGTTTAGCGCCGCCGCTGGCGGCGGGTTAGCATTGCCCGATCCAAATGTTGCCTTCGGTCACGGCGTCCGGGAAAAACTCCCGCACCGCGGTGATCACGCTCGGATACGTCGCATCGTGGCCGGCCATGACGCCCCCATCCATGAGGCGCGGCTTCCACGCTTCGATATCGGCCCGCACCGCCTCATACGTGTGGGACGCGTCCACGAAGACCAGCGCCAGCGATCCCGCCGCCATCGATCGCGCCGCGTCGATCGTCGAGGCCCGCAGGATTCGGGTCTGCTGATCGATCCCGAACGCCCGCAGGTTCCTGGCGAACGTCGCCGCCAGGTCCTCCCGCCGGGCCAGCTCGATCAGGGCCGGCTCGTTCTCCGAGCCCAGGAAGCAATCCACCGCGAGCACGTTCAGACGCTTGGATCGAATCAAGTCCGCCACAGAGCACAGGGACCTGCCTTTCCACACCCCCAGCTCCGCGATCGTCGAGCCCTCGGGCACGGCCGCGACCAGCCGCCGGTAGCTGGCGATGTCGGACCCGCTGAACCAACCGTCGGGGAGTTCGGGGTAAAACATCCTTGGATTACCGCGAAGGCGCGAAGGCGCGAAGAAATTCAAACACGGGGATTTACTTCGCGCCTTCGCGGTAAATCAAAACCGGTCCAGTCGAATCGAGCTGACTCGCCGCCTCGTCTTGCTGAGCAGCGCGACCTTCCGCTCCCAGAACACGATCGCCTTCTGCACGCTGTCGGGGTCGCGGAACTGGACGGTCTGGCCGTCCACGGCCACGCTCACGAATTCGACGTTATTGCCCAGCAGCTTGAGCTGGGCGTCGTAGAGCTGATTGAGGATCGCCTGCGCCGTCGCCAGCGACGTCTGCCGCGTGGGGAGCTGGATCGTGTGATCGCCGGGCCCGCCGGCGTCGCGCAAGGGCGCGAGGCTCTTGATCGCCGCGCCGTCCCATTCCAGGGCCAGCGTGAAGCGATCGACGTCGAGCTGCGTGTCCGTGCTGGCCGGCGAGCCCGGCACGGTGAGCTGCTGGTAGACGCTCAGCAGCGTCACGCCGACCGGCAGCGGGCCCGGCGGCGTGCCGAAGTACCAGCCGTTGCGGTTGCTGTTGGCGAGCTGGCTGGTCGGGTCCGACGGCAGCGGCACCGGCTCGACCAGCGGGTTGACGTAGTTGGCCCAGTTCGAGACGTTCTGCGCCTCGTAGGCCTGAGTCGCGCGGTTCCACCACAGCCCTGCGAGGCTGATCCTCACGAAGTACAGCGTCAGGCCCGTGGGCGCGGTGATCTGAATTTCGTTCATGGGAGCGCCGGCGTCTCCGCCGGCATCTCGTGTCGTGCCGGCGAGGAGGCGGCCGGCGGTCCCTAATCATCGTCGAACGGATCCACGTCCACCGGGTACACGCCGTCGAGAAGATCGGACACGGAGAGGGTCCACGAAGGACATTCAGCATTCAGCGTTCGTTTCACACGTCCCACTGCACGCTGACCGGCGAGAGCTTGGTCATCGTGACGCCCTGGTAGGTGGCGGTGACCAGGGCGTTGTAGCTGCCGGCGGTCAGCGGCAGGGAGTTGGCCGGCACCACGCCGCGGTAGTTGCCGTCCGCGTAGGTGAGGCCGTTGACCGTGAGCGGGCCCGGCACGTTGGTCAGCGTGATCGGCGAGCCGACGTTATTTTGCAGCTCGTCCTGGAGCTGCACGGTGACGGTGGCCGCGGTGACGAACGCGCCGCTGACGACGTCGTGCAGACCCAGCAGGTAGAGCAGGTTCGCGCTGCTCAGGTACAGGACGGGTGACGGCGCCATTCCAAATGTGTCCGCTTGCGGCTTCGCAGGTCTGCGGCCGCCCAACCGTGTTGGGATCCCGGGGAGTGCGAAGCCGCGAGCGGCTCCCCTCGCTTCACGCGGGGAGCAATTGCGACTGAAACGTCCCCTCCAGCACGAAATCCGATTGATCGAAGTTGGCCGACGGCGCCTGCACCGAGGGGAACAGTTGCGCCAGCCTCGTGAAGTACGGCCCGTCCACCGCCGGGTCGTACACCCGGCCGTAGCCGGCCAGCACCCACAACTCATCCCCGCGGGCCGGCTGGGCGTGGGGCTGGACGAATTCGAGGATCGCCGACCAGGTGTCGCCGTCCATCAGGGTGGTCGTCGCCGGCTCCCATTCCGGCTGCACCAGCCACACCCGCGGCACGGACGCGCCCCAGGCGTTGAAGACGGTGTCGCAGCCGTTGAGGACCGCCTGGCAATACTGGGCGACGGTGCCGGTGCCGAACGAGTACGGCGCGACCTGGAGGGCGACGATCCCGAAGGTGAGTTGGGCCACCAGCCCCGCGGCGATGATCTGGGTGTTGGCGTTGATCGTGCTGGCGATCGAGTCGGTGGCGAACGGCTGGATGTACCACCCGCGCCGCGCCGCCGGATGACGGCTGGCGCAGGTGCTGGCCAGGTTCACCGCGGCCGACAGCACCGCGGCGTTCAGCGTCGCGCCGCCGGTGCCGTCCAGGCCTGGGAAGCCGGTGGTCGGGTCGGCGGTGACCTCGCCGTCGATGAGGAACGGCGTCGCCTGGCTTTGTCCCGCCGGGGCCCAGCAGGCGTTATCCGCGAGCTGGTTGATCGTCGCCTGATTGGCCGCCAGCAAGCCGCTCTGCCCCTGGCCGAGGATCAGGTTGTTGGCGCGAAGATACCCCAGCGCGTCCCACGGCGGGGCCGAGGGCGTGTCGGCGTAGATGCCGAGCGTGGCCTTGCCGATGTAGCCTAATTGCCGAACAGGGAGATTCATTGGCCGCTTGCGGCTTCACGAATCGGGAGGCTCTACGGACGCCGGGGAGCGGCCTGCGGGCGCTATGCCCCCGGCGCGACCGTGAACGTCGCGCTGAACATCGACCACGCGACCGATGAGGGCGCGGCGGCGGTGAGCCAGAAGAACAGTTCGTGGGGAAGGATGATCATCTCATCTGCCCGATCAGGACGAACGTGTCGCCGTTGGCGGGCGCGGCGCTAAAGCCGCCGCCGGTCAGCAGCGTCACTTTGTGCGCCACCGTGTCGAAGGCGACGACGTGCGCCCATTTCTTGTAATTCACGCCGCTGGTGAACAGGAGGACCTTGTCCACCCAATCCAGGGCGTTGGTGAGGTTCAGGTCGGTGGAGGCGACGACGAACGACGTGGTGGTGGCGGTGGCGTCGCTCACGCTGCCGCCGGGCAGGGTCACCGCGCTGGTCACCATCGGCTGGGGGACGGTGCCCACCACCAGGTCGAAGGCGTCGCCGTTGGAGGGCGCTCCCGTGAACGGCCTCGCGATCGTGATTTTCCTGCTGCTCGTGCTGTAGCTCAGCACGAACTCGCTCTGCCCCGCCAGCGCCGTGCCGGCCCGCCAGACCAGGATCTTGCCGGTGTAGGCATCGGTCGCGCCCAGGTTGGTGATGAAGGAGGAGGCGGTCGGCGCGGCGTCGTTGACGGCGCCGGAAAGGGGGACCAGGGCGGCCAGCGCTGGCGCCGCCACGATCTTCGTCCCGTCCCAGAAGAACGCGCCGTCCGGCTCGGAGATCGGGGCGGCGCCCGCCGCCGCGCCGTCGTAGGCCTTGGCGATCAGCAATAGGTTCGCCGGCAACGCGGGCGCGAGCGTCGACAAATCGAGCTTGTAGTTCCCCAGCGCGTTCGGCTCACTCATCGCCAGGAGATGCTGTCCCCAATTGGCGGCGGTGAGCGCGTCGAACGCCGGAGTGCTCGGGTTCCACGCCGACAGGTCCGGTTGATAGAGGATCACGTTGACCGAACGGCCGGACGTGTACGCGATGGTGATCGTGGTGTCGTTCATGATTTAGGGAGCGCTGGCGATCACAATGTTTTTCATTTGCAGCCCGGTGCTGTCGGTCTGGCTGGAGTTGAAGAACACCCCCGCGACGCCCGGTCCGGCAAGATTGGTGTCGGTCACCGTGTAAATCGCGGTGCCGTTGACCTCGTAGGTCAACGTGGTGCCGCGGATCTTGGCGTGGAGCCGGTACCACTGGCCAGCGGTGAACGTGTTCGTGTGGGTCGTCCAGCTCGCGACGGTCCCCCCGGCCACGACCGCGAAAATGTCGAACTTCCCCGACGTCTCCGCGTCGAACAGGTAGAGGTTGCGCCCGTCGGTCGTCCCGCGAAGGAAGATGCCGCACGAGCCCGTCACCGAGGCGACGTACAAATCGGCGAAGACGTCGCAGTCGGCCGACCGCGGCATCACCGTGTTCCAGTAATAGGTGTTCGCCGCGGCGTTCCCGCGGATCGTGGCCCGAATCGTCGAGGCGACCGAGCCGGATGCGAACCCGCTGGCCTTGACCCATGAGCCGCCGAACTCGGGCGCGAGGTTCTCCAGCAGGAGCCCGGTCGTATTGCCCGCCGTGTTGACGTCGAACCCGTAGGCCGAGTGAACCTGGAGCGGCGTGCACGCGAGCGTGAAATAATTCAACGGGATTCGGTATCCGGTGCTGCTCGCGTTCTTGCCGTTCACCACGGCCTTCAGCGTGTGCAGACCGGGAGGGCAAGCGAAATACAGGGACTTGCTCACGCCCTGCGTGTAGGCGGCGGAATACCAGTCCTGGCCGGGGAAAATGAAGTTCCCGTCGAGGTACCAGTCGATCATCCCGCAGTCGGCCCCGGTCGAGCCGTTCACGGTCAGGACGTACCCGCCGCCCTCGCCGGCGAATTGGAGGCTGAACGTGTCACCGTTCGCCAACGTGCTCTGGTAATACTCGCCGTTGGTCCACGTGGTCAGGGCGCCGCCGGTCACGATCGTGTCGTTGGCGTGGTAGATTTTGAAATTGACCGGGCGGCCGATGATGTTCGGCGTCCGGACGTTGACGTCGACCAGGTCGGCGGCGGTGCCGCGGGAAATAATCAGGTTGTCCTGGCTGCTGCCGATCGTCGCGCGGGCCTTCGCCCGGATGTTGAGCTTCCCCGAAGGGTCGTACCAATCGGTGTCCTGGACCGCCCAGACCACGTCGAAGAGGTCGGTGGGCGTCCGGTGCTCGATGTCGAGGGTGCTGATGTCGCCCCAGTGCTGCGTCACGCCCTGCCGGTCACGCGCGTCGAGTTGGCCGGAGACTGACGTCACGCACCACTGGATGAGCGCCTTGCCGATCCACGATCCATGCATTCCCGCGACGTAGTGGATCCCATCGTGACAGGCGAACACCCGAAGGTTGCGGATCGCGGTATGCTCGTTGATGGCGACGCCGGTGTAGAACCCCTGAACCATCACGGTGTTGATGTCGATGACCGCGTGGTTGTCGAGGCCGGGCGTGATCAGGCCGGTGGTCCACGTGTACTGCGGGTACTGCATCCCGTTCATCGCGCGGCGGGGCATGTCCACGCCGATGTCCAGGTGCCCGATCCGCAGCGGGCCGCCCTTGTCCCATTGGAGGCCGCAGAGGCGCGGATAGTCATCGCACCCCACGCTGATCTTGATCTTGTCGATGGCGAACGGGGTGAAGCTCGTGTTCGCGTCATATCCATCGGCCCCCGCCGGACTCTCGACGTTGTTGTAGGGCCCGCCCGCGATGACGCTGGGGTAGTACGCCGAGTTGGCGGCGCCGTCGGTGCCGCTGGACCGGATCACCACGCCGTTCCGCGGCTCGTAGCTGGTGGCGATGTAGAACGTGCCATCCGGCGCCCAAAACTCGCCGACCAGCTCGATCGCGTGCCCCAGGTCGGGCTTGGTGCCGACGGGAAGGATATTGCCCGCATCCAGCCGCGTGTAGGGGATTTCGAGGACCGAATTGTATTGGTTCGCGCCGGTGTGTTGGAGGCCCTCCACCTGGTACACGCCCGCCGGGAAGAAGACGATGCCGCCCCCGGCGGCGTAGGCGTCGTTGATCGCCGCCTGGATCGCGTTGCGGTCGTTGGTCCCGTAGTGGACGCCGGTATAGCCGGTCGTGTTGGTCGCGGTGAAGCTCACCGTCACGTGCTGCGAATCCGTGAACGCGGTGATGGTCCCCGAGCCGGTCGTCCCGGAGCCGAGCGCGTCGCGAACCGCGACGGCCTTCCCCACGTCGGCCGCGGTGAAGGTGCCGGCGGTGTCGCAGTTGAGGACGGCGCTGCCGCTGTTCATGTAGGCGTTCGAGAGCGACTTGCCGTCGCCCTTGGCGCCGTAATCCTTGACATTGAATACGCGAGGCAGGTGCGGCGAGACCGTTGGTCGTAAATTCATAGAAAAAAAGTAGGTTGGCTCACGAGTGCTTCTGCGTCAGCACCGCCGCCAGGGCGGTGACGACGCCGCCCAGCGCGCCGAACAGGGACGAGCGGCCGCGGTGGAAGGCCAGATCGCGGCGGACCTTCTGGAGGTCCTCCGACAATTCCGTGCGCACCTTCACGATCTGTTTTTCCAGCGCGTCCAGCTCGGGAGAAATCGCTTCCTTGATGCGCGGGATCAGCGCGTCGCCCAGCTCTTTGGCCTGGGCGAGGGTGAAACTCTGCTCATGGCTGTGTGCTTGCGGCATGGGGGACGAGTTGCCAGTTGCCAGTTGTTAGTTGCCGGTGCCGGAAGCGCTCCCACACTGGCAACGGGTCACTGGCAACTGGCAACTTACTTCTGAATGAGCAGCGGCGCCGCCGGCGTGCCCGCCTTGGCGGTCAGCACCTTGCGCTGAATCCGGCTCACGATCGCGTGGAACAGTTTCGGGATCCCCAGCGTCACGAGGTGGAACAGCCCCGCCGCGGCGGCGCCGATCGGCGGGGAGAGCGGCGTGGCGAAATACAGGACCGTCGTCACCGCCAGCAGCGACCCGACCGCGATCGAGACGACCAGGAAGAGTCCCCGCTGCCGCGGCGACCAGAACTGTTTCTCCAGCGTGTTCACCTTCGCCTGGAGCGGCGCCACCTGGGCCAGCCCCGCGTTGATCGCCGGGAGTTTCGTTTTCGCGGCGGTCACCGCGGCGTCCGCCGATTGGAGGTGCGCCTGCCCGGTCGCATCCGCGTGGGGCTGGGTGGCGACGATCTCCCCGTGGGCGGTCGAGAGGTTCTCGGCCAGTCCCGCCGAGGCGTTGATGCCCGCGCCCGCGATGCGGGTCGGGCTCGAGCAGCCGGCGAGCCAGCAGAGCGCCGCCCCGGCCATCGCCGCCCAGGCGAACCAGACCAGTCCCAGCGCGACCCGCTCGAACAGCGACGGCTCGGGATGGATCGACGGCGCGCGGCTGATCAGCGGACGGATCCACGTTTCACGATTTTGCACGTTCATTCTCCTTGGAGCGCCGGCGTCCTCGCCGGCATGGGGGCAGGGCCGACGCGGACGTCGGCGTTCCGCACGTCCTCGACCTTGATGCCGTAGGCCCGGCCGAGGGCTTTGAAAAAAACGCTTGGCGTTGGTGCCCAGCGGCCGGTCATTGGCCGTCCGCGCGACGATCACCCACCGCTCCTTCCCTCCGTCCTCCGCATGCGCGGTTCCCGGCATTGGGCACGGACTTGCCATCAGCGGAGAGGAGAGGCCGTATTCCTTGGCCGCTTGCGGCTTCGCGAATCCGGCGAAACGCCGGCCGGGAGCGCGTCCCGCCGGTCGGAGGGTTCCCGATTCGTTAAGCCGCGAGCGGCTCGGTCGCTTACCGAGCGACCGCCGCGGCGAGCGATCGAACCGCATCGACCAGGGACACTTGGACTCCCTTGATGCGGCTGACGCGCAAGGCCGGCGTGTTGGTGGTCTGGAACGAAATCTTGGCCAGCTCGTCGCGGCCCAGGGCATCGAGGGCGTGATCGCGGCGAACGGACAGCGCCGCCATGAACTGGGCCCGGGTGATTCTGCCGGTCTCGTACAGCTTGACCCAGCGCTCGGGGTTGACGGTCTGCGTGGTGCCCTGGACGAGCACGGCTTCGAACGACTCGCCGCGGCGGCGGTCTTCGTCCGCGCCCAGCATGTCGGTCTTCACGACCGTCTTCAGGTCATCGGCGAATTGCTTCTGGAGCTCGGCGACGAAGCCCAACTGATCGACGCGGGGATCGAACGGCGACGTCGCCGGCTCGTTTAGCGTCGCCGCTTGCGGCGGGAGTTGCACCGCTCCCCCCAAAACCGGGCCGGCCGGGGTAGGGTCGGCCGACCCGGGGGGAGGGGAACTGCGGGATCGTGTGAGTGATTTCATCAGGGGGAGAGTTGCCAGTGACCAGTTGCCAGCGAAGGCAGCTCTGCTACTGGCAACCAGCAACTAGCAACTAACAACTTTCTCCACCGGAGCCGCCGGGCACGAGAGCTCGATCTGGCGCGGCAGCACTTTCCGGTAGCCCAGCAGCTTCACGATCGCCAGCGTCTCGCTGAGGGACGGCGAGGAGCGGCGGTTGAGCCGCTTCCACTCCTGCACGGCCATGAGGAATTCAAATTGCGCCGGCGTGTGCTCGCCGTGATACGCGGCCGCCTGGTCGGGATCGGCGTTGTGCCCGTGGCCCGAATCGAGCCGCTTCTTGAGGCTCGTGCGAACGTAGGGCGTCGCCGGCTTCTCCGGCGCGGGCGTGGCGCGACGGCCTTTGGTGGGTTCGTTCCGCAGGAGCTTCACCGCTCCCCCCGATCCCGCTGCTGCTGCATCCACCCCTTCCACGTGCCGCGGCGGCGCATCGCCCGGCGGCGTCCGCCGAAGCGACCTTGCGGCGGAGACAGCGTCGCGTCCGCGCGGCACGTCGCGGCCAGCATCGACAGCACCGCGCCCAGGAACGGCGCCGGCCGTCGCAGCGGCTTGTCGATCGCGTTGTGACTGGCGTACGCGGTCACGGAGGTTTCTCCCGCGGCAAGCCGCGGCGCTAAACGATCAGAGCGAGCGATATAACTCGTCGCTGAGCTGCACCTCCCGCGCGGCGACCAGCCGCGGCGGATCCGGCAGCTTCTGCCCGATTTTCTCGCAGGCGATGCGGACGAACCGCAGGTCCCGCGCCACGGTGGCGCGGTCGATCCCTTCCTGGCGGGCGATCTCGTCCTGGGTGAGCCCGTCGAGCCAGGCCGCGGCGATCGCGACCTGCCGCACCGACAGCATCGTCAGCAGCGCGCGGCGGGCGGAATCGT
>Ga0070739_10004173_pt1 | contig 17331 bp, 13 predicted proteins | sample Coa_R1_7_FD_66445 | JGI IMG/M metagenome (GOLD analysis project Ga0070739, IMG submission 66445) | Surface soil microbial communities from Centralia Pennsylvania, which are recovering from an underground coalmine fire - Coalmine... | ecosystem: Environmental > Terrestrial > Soil > Unclassified ... | reverse complement strand
GTTCCCGCAAACCTACCATATCGAGTGCATAGCACTTCTGGCCCGCGTTGGTATGAGGTAACTATGATTCGTCGCTCATAGCAGCCATGATAAGAGTCAGGTCGTAGCGACCTGACTCTTATCATGGCTGCTATGAGCGACGAAGACAACCTATGGCAGTACAGGTTTCTTCCCTAACATCACCTCAATCGTACTCCCTTTATGCATGATCGTCCCTCTCGGTGGGTTCTGTACAAAGACACAGCCAGGTGGAACCTCTGTCGTCTCCATCACGTCAGGATTGATAGTGACATCCAACTCGTATTCTTGTGCGATAGCTATCGCTGCAGACAAATCCTTGCCACGCAAGTCCGGCACTCCCCTGGTCTCCACTGTACTCTGCACATCGGCAAGCACCATGCTAAACCACTTGTCCAGATTCTGCTTCTGCTCGTTCTCGTCCTTGATCTTCTTTGCTTTCTCTCCGAAGTCCTTGATTTCATTGATCTTATCCTGTAACTTGAAGGGATCATGGACATAGTCGAAGATGATATCAGGGTTTGTCCCAGGGGTCTCGACAGAGACAGTCCCGATATTCAGGATAATGCCGAGCAGACCCGGCACCTTGACCTTGATATCTTTGATGTTTTTGTACTCGATCTCTATGCGCTTCTGGGAGAAAATGACATAGCTGCGCTCGATGTCAATGATGCGTTTGCTTGTCAGGATATAGACATCATCGACATAGTTGATCCAGATGATCGCCGCCCAGAGGAATAAGCCTGGGACTGCAAAGTAGAGCAAATACTGCCATACTCTCCATAGGCCGCCGGAGAGAGTTCCTGTGTTTGGCACGATAAATGTTACTACTAACACCAGCACAAACAAGAGAATTGGCAGTGCCTCCCTTGCCAGGAGCACCCAGCGCGAACGTTGAACATACTTGACAGTCTGTTCTCCAGATGTGTACCGTACTTCGCAAGGAATGTTCAGTATCCACCCAAAGGTCCTTCTGGGACGAAGACGGGCAGCAGAATCACGAGGAGGACCATATCTCTCTTCATCTTCATTCTCTAGCTTGGGTACATCCTTCGGCTTCGCTAACTTTTCGAGTGCGCCAGCTATTACAGGGTCCTTTGGCCTGGCAACCGGTGCTTCTTTCGGCTTACTCGCCTTGAACTCTTTGGTTACACCCTCAATAGCATCTCGTATTTTCCTGGGGTCTGCTATGTCCTGGATGTAGAAATCACTTCCAGCCAGGTACATATGTATCAGACCATACCTCAATATATATCCCCACGGTTCCTTAAACTCGATACCAATCTGCTGGATTTTCTCAAGCGGGACTACCTGGCGCTTAGGATTCAGGAAACCTTCATACTTAACAACACGTTTATTGGTGATGATGTAGCAATCATTCCACCAGACAAAACCGTCCTTGTAGATAAAGTACCCTCCCAGGATGAGAACGAAGAGGAGGATCACTCCATCCACGAACCACCAAAGAGCGCCTAAAGAAGAAGGAAAAATGGCGTGTATCCAGAGCACTCCTGCCAATACGAGAAGAGAGAGGACAAATGGCAATGCTGGTCTCACCAGGAATAACCAGTACTTGTGCACAACCAGACGAACCTCCTCACCATCTTCTTGCCCATAGAAATGCCATTTTCCATCACGACCGCGGCGAATCTGTTGCATACTGAAAAAGCTTCGTCTTAGAGATCGTTGATCAGCTTTGCCTTTGGATTTGTCTGCCATGTTGTCACCTCAGTGCATCTCGTCTTGTGACACTACCTTACACATCTTTGCCAGACACTTCTGCACGCACTACTTCTTTCCTGCGGTCTTCTTGGCCCTCGTTGCGATCAACCCACCTATAACGACGAGAATACTGATGACAAGCAGTACTGGTACAAACTGTCCTGGATCAGGGGGCTGTAGCATGATGGAGAATACCGAATGCCCTTGTGGATCTTTCGCAAAAAAGTTGCTCGAATTGAGAAAACCGAGGAACAGGGCACCGGCAGTAATAGCGGGAAGAATACCTAAGATTCGCTCTGTGGGTGAAGCAGGTTTGGGAAATGCCTTTTCGCCCAGGTAATAGCCTAGAGCTGCAATGAGCAGGAAAGCCAGAACTGGCCCTAAAGGCCCCAAAAACGCGTTAGTGGGGGCAGGTCCTGAAGGTGGTGAGACTGTCCCAGTCAGTAGGTAAGAGATGGTTGCTGGCAGACGGGCTAACATTTCAGTAAAGCCACCACCGCTACTTGGACGCACCAAAAAAGCCGCTATAAGGATAAATAACAGTGAAAGTACCTCCTTCTTCCATCCGCGATAAAAACCCATCACAGCAAAAGCCAGGATGGCGAAGAAGAAACATTCCGAGGCCGTAAATGGTAATGTCGCCATGTGCTTGTCTCTCCCCTAGGGCATCGGCGTATGCAGTGCGCCATACGCCTACAACAACTAAGTCTCCCGAAAATCCCGTTTCTGCTTCTAATAATATCACATGTTCTTTCTCATCAACAAGAGGTTTAGCAGCAGATTGTTCATATCTGGACTAAAATAATACAGAATGACATGTCCATGCTGCTTGCCAACATCTGACCCAAAAGGACAAAAACTCGCGCCAATGGCCCAAATGTGCTATACTATAGAGGGCAAATGTTCTAAGCTCCCCCACCTACTTATATTGCTACATTTCAACCGATCCGATATTGCCACGCGGCTATGTCTAACGTTCTGTGAGGACTATGTATGATGGAACTGGGCAATGTGAAGCCAGTCAGTATTGTTGACGAGATGACAGGTGCATACCTCGACTACTCGATGAGTGTGATCGTGAGCCGTGCGCTTCCTGATGTGCGCGACGGGCTGAAGCCTGTTCATCGTCGTATACTCTATGCTATGCACCAGATGGGTCTGCAATCGACCAAACAATTTCGTAAGTGCGCAGGCACCGTCGGTGAAGTCCTAAAGAGTTATCATCCACACGGCGATGTCGCCGTCTATGACTCCCTTGTCCGCATGGCCCAGCCCTGGTCGATGCGCTATCCACTCATTCTGGGGCAAGGGAACTTCGGTTCGCAAGATGATGATCCTCCTGCTGCCATGCGATATACCGAGGCGAAAATGGCTGCTATTGCCGATGAGCTCTTGCGTGACATTGAGAAAGATACCGTCGATTTCAAACCAAACTACGACAATCAGGCCGAGGAGCCAACCGTGTTGCCCGCTCGTCTGCCCAATCTGCTACTCAATGGCTCTACCGGGATCGCTGTCGGTATGGCAACAAACATTCCACCACATAATCTTGGAGAAATATGTAACGCGATCTCCTACCTGATTGATCACCCCGATGCTACCACAGAGGACCTCTCGCGGATTGTACGCGGCCCAGATTTCCCCACCGGCGGCATCATTCAAGGACGCGAGGGGATCCGTAACACCTATGCCAATGGGCGTGGTCGCGTGGTTTTACGCGCACGCACGCACTTTGAGGAATCTGAACGGGGGCGTGTGAGTATTATCACGACAGAACTTCCTTACCAGGTCAACAAAGCTGACCTGGTCAAAAAAATTGCCGAACTTGCCCGTGACCGCAAAATCGAAGGGATTGCTGAAGTGCGTGACGAGTCCGACCGCCAGGGTATGCGCATGGTCGTTGATCTGAAACGCGATGCTAACCCCAAAAGCGTTCTCAACGCACTGTTTAAGTATACGGCCATGCAGAGCGCTTTCAACACGAACATGCTGGCCCTCGTTGATCGTCAACCACGCACGCTGACCCTGAAAAGCTTTTTACAGCACCATATCAATCATCGTGAGGTTGTGCTCACACGGCGCACACGCTTTGAACTTGCCAAAGCAGAGGCACGCAAACATATCCTCGAAGGCTTAAAAAGGGCTCTCGATTCCCTCGATGCGGTGATCTCTACGATCCGCCAGTCTCCTTCATCAGAAGCAGCACTTACGCATCTACAGGCACAGTTCGCTTTCTCAGAGGAGCAAGCGAAGGCTATTCTGGATATGCGGCTGGCTCGTCTGGCGGCTTTGGAGCGCCAGAAGATAGAAGACGAACTCAAAGAGGTCCTCAAAAACATCGATTATTACCGCCTGCTGTTGAGTGATATCAATGAAATGCGCAAGCTCATTAAAGAAGACTTGCAAGAGCTGAAAGAGAAGTATGGCGATAGCCGCCGCACGGATATCACTGAGGCGGAGGCCGGAGAGTTCACAGAAGAGGATATCATCCAGAACGAAGAGGTTGTCGTCACGCTCACTGAGAAAGGCTATATCAAACGGCTCCCTTCAAGCACCTACCGCGCACAACGCCGTGGTGGTCGCGGTATTACAGGGATGGCAACACGTGAGGATGATACAGTACGTCACCTGCTGGTGGCTCATACTCACGATAGTCTGCTCTTTTTCACCGACCGGGGACGCGTCTTCCAACTGCGCGTCTATGAGCTACCTGATACCGGGCGCACAGCCAAAGGCGAGCATCTGATTAACCTGATCGCGATTGAACAACGTGAGCGCGTCACTGCCGTTGTTTGCGTTCCCAAGGGGGTCAGTCGCGACTTCATGATTGTTGCTACCCGCAAAGGCGAAGTCAAAAAGACCCCCATGGAAGAGTTTGAGGCGGTACGGCGTGCAGGTCTGATTGCAATGAGCCTGGAAGAGGATGACGAACTGATTGGAGCAAAACTCGTACAAGCCCACGAGGATGTGCTGCTACTTACTGCTCAGGGACAGTCGATTCGCTTCAATGTCGAGGATCTACGCGCCGCCTCACGTATGAGCGGCGGTGTGCGTGGCATTCGGTTGAGCGATGGTGATACTGTCGTCTCGCTCAACCTCGCGCTCCAGGAGAGCGAACTGCTCATCGTGACGGAACAGGGCTATGGCAAGCGCACACCCATCGATGCGTATCCTACACAGAGCCGTGGCGGAGCCGGTGTCATCGCCGCGAAAGTTACCGATAAGACAGGACCGATTGCTGCCGCTCGCCTCATTACAGAGCACGATAACGACCTGATGATTATCTCTGCTAGCGGTGTTGTCATTCGGCAGAACGTCAACAGCATTCGCCAGCTCGGTCGCGCCACTCAGGGTGTCATCCTGATGAACCTGGGCGAAGGAGATAGCGTTGTCGCTGTGGCGACGACCAACGGGAAGAAGATAGATATAAGCAATGGCACAGGCACCGAGGAAGTGGAAACCGGAGAAACCGAAGAATAAAGGGGGCCGAAGGCAGTAGCGGGGGCATTCGTGAACCCCGTCCAAAGCACAGGCAGTGCGCTCTGGACGGGGTTCACGAATGCCCCCGCTACTGCCTTCGGCATGAAGGTTGATTCACTTTGTTGTACCTTTTCGGCAAAAAATTACCGACAAGCCTTTAACGTCCGTCTTGGATCGATTACTACGCACCCACCGTAGTATACTAAAATAGAGATAGTTTGTCATGTCCTCCTGCAGTTTGGCATAAAAGGGATAGTTTATGGTGAAGAAGCAGTCTCAAGCGGATGTACGTTTTCTTCATTCCTCGCGTCAGAAAGGCGATCTTGTGTATTCAGTACAGCGGGCCTTGAGTGTGCTCAATCTCGTTGCTGAACATCCACAGGGACTCTCGGCACGTGAGATCAGTACGAGGCTCTGTCTGCATATCAGCACTTGCTATCACGTCCTCAACACCTTGCTGGCAAGTGGCTATCTCGATCGCCATCCATATCGCCAGGTGTATTTATTGGGGCCGCAGATCCCCTTTTTGAACAATGCGTTTGTGCAGAGTCTGGCCAAACAAGAAGATGTGACAGTAGTAGGATCAACAGGAGAAATTCTTACCACTGCGTACACCTGCACGACGCTCATCAACCGGATACGTCCAATTCTCTATCGCCTCACTCAACAGACCCAGGAGCCCTCCTACATGGCCTGTTGGCGGTATGGAGAGATCGTTTTGCAGGCTATCGTTGAAGCTCCACAGGTAGCGAAAATCACCAAGCTCTATGTTGGCTATCGTGATCAGGCCCACTCACATGCCCTTGGAAAAGTACTCCTGGCATACAGCGATCCTGCTTTTGTCAACTCATATTTAGACTCTCATCCTCTCACTGCTTCTGGACCCAATACCATTATGCAAAGGTCTCGTTTTATCGCTGAACTGAACGATATTGTGTGCCAGGGCTATGCTATTGACCGTGAGGAGTTGCTTCCTGATACCTGTTGTATTGCTGCCCCCATCTTCGCTCCGCAAGGGCAGATTGTAGCGGCTCTCGCGATCTCCTTGACAACCAATTCTTTGGCCAAACGTGCAGAATGGCTCATTGCTCAGGTCACCGACGCTGCAAACCACGCCCGTGCTGAGCTGCGTGTGGCTTCAATTTCTCAGAATAGCTCAACGAGCCAGGTGGCGGGAAAGTTTGTGGATGGAGGGGCAACTGGGTAGCTCCTAGCGGAGCAAAATTTCCCCTATAGAAATCATCCCCTTGTAATCGGCAAAACTGCAACTTATCCTTTCAGTAGAAAGGATATTTGGTCTGTATTCAGACTATCCACTTCCATAAAAGGGGATAGGTGTTTACAGGATGGTCAGGTAGCAGCAGTGGAGGGATTGAAGCAGTGAAGCTGCTCCCAACTTCACGTGACCCGCTACTGCTAGACAAGGAGGTACTCTGCTAGACGGACACTCCTCAACGGGAAAGATGAACTCTTCTTGATAGTGCTTACTCTTAGGGCGTCCCAAAACTGCTATTTGCTCACCGCTGAGCTCTCTTATGTAACGTTGTTGTTGGCGCATCTGCCTTCCGGGAGTATGACGCTGCTGTTTCCGACAAAAGGTAAAGTACTCGATACTTTGCCCCTGTGCTGACTAAGTGAAAGGATCGCGCAATGAAGAACGGATCATTTGTATTTGATGCACACACAGGATTTTGGGATGCCAGTAAGGAAAATTGTAAGAATCGCTTTGGCGATGCTTTCATCGAAACCTTCTATGCCTTCCACACTGGCTTCAATCCTCCTGAGAAGCAATGGCTGATGGACTATGAGACCCAGTTCCGCAAGGTCGATCCCGATTGGTATTTGGAAGAGGTCTTTATCAAGGGCGATGCGGACATGTCCATCCTCTCCACCCAGGTGCTTAGCGACTTTTACAACACAGGCTTTTGCAACGCAGACCGCAACATGACCATGCGGGCGCGAGCCCCCGAGCGCATTATTTCTCTGGGTGCCGTTGACCCTCGCATGCCCAATGCGCTTCAAGAGATTGAACGGCAGGTCAAAGACTGCGGGGTGCGCGGGTTCAAATGGTATACCGCCGAGTGGCGTGGCCCCTCACGCGGCTGGAGTGCTAACGATCCGATGGTCTTCCCGCTCTATGAGAAGTGCATCGAACTGGGTGTGAAGAATATGCACTTCCATAAAGGCCCGGCCGTCGAGCCACTCTCCCTCTCCAAGTTTGATGTGCGCGACATTGACGAGCCGGCCTGGCTTTACCCGGAATTGAACTTTATCATTGATCATGTGGGCTTGCCACGCCTCGATGATTTCTGCTGGCTGGCTGCTCGCTGCCCCAATGTGTATGGCTCTCTAGCGGTGGCGCTGGCCTTCGTCCACAACCATCCGCGCTTCTTTGCCGAAACGATGGCCAACCTGCTCTTCTGGATCGGTCCAGACCGCATCATCTATGGTACCGACTTCCCCATCTGGCACACGCGCTGGCAACTCGATGATTTTATGGCCTTCCAGTTGCCCGACGATCTCAAAGCCGAATATGGAGTGGATCTGACCGATGAGATCAAGCAGCGAATCATCGGTGGCAATATTGCCCGCCTCTATGGCATCGATATTCCTGCGAAGCTGAAAGCGCTTGAGAATGACGAGATTGCCCAACGCAAGCGCGAATACGCCACAGCGCATCCAGCGACCGACACCGGAGTAGCAGGGACGGCATCACGATGAGCATTGATGTAGAAGCCGTCCGAGCCGCCGCTGGCTCGGTCCGCGACCCCGAAATTCGCAGGTCGCTCGGTGACATGGGGTTGCTCGATGAGGTACAGATTGAAGGCAGCCAGGTGACAGTCCATTTTCACCTGACGAGCCCGCTCTGTCCCTTCAAATTTGCTACCAGTATTGGGCAAGAAATCCGTAAGCGCGTCGAAGCCATTGCTGGCGTGACCTCCTGTGAAGTGGTGCTACGTGACCATTTTCTGCGGGAGAAAATCCAAGAGCGTGTCAACGCGAGAGGTAGTCGATGAACGCAAGACAAGTATTGGCTGGCCGACGGGAAGGCGAACTGCTGGCCTTCCCGTCGGTACAGCGCATGGCAACCATCCTCTCCGAACGCTGTCGTGAACCGTCATGGATACGCACTTCAGTCGCCAGTTTAGATCGGTTCCGCACCATGACGGGACACAGCGATCTTGAGGCCCTACTCCACCAAGCCAGGGCCGAGCCAACTGTGGCAGAACAGGCGCTGATTGACTTTGCGGCTGCCCTGGCTGGCTATACAGAAAGTCAGGTCTCTGGCCTGGCCATGGGAGCGAAGATTTGGTTTCGCTTGAATGGGGTAGTGGTTTCCTGGCGACCACTGGCAGGCAGGGCCTCTCCTCCTGCTTTGCCCACCATCAGCCAGCAGGCAGGAGAGCAGGTCATTCTGTTAGCCCTCATCGGCAGTGGACTGCAACTGGCCGAATTGCTCCGGCTGCATCTGGGCGATGTCGGCTCATTGGACTGCGAAGGGTGTCTCATTCCCGATATCGAAGCCGATCCTCTGGCGGTGCAGTTTACCCCTCATCGTGGGAAACGCACAGAACGCATTACCTTCTTGACATATCAAGCTCGACAGGCCCTGCTGGCCTCCCTGCAACACTCGATCACTGCTGGACAATCTCTCGATCCCACCATGCCACTGATAGCCCAACGCGATGGTTCGAAGGCAACCAGTGCGAGTGTACATCAAGCCAGACGTCGCAGCAGGTCCTTGATTGAAACGTGCAGCAATACCAATGTCGCGCTCTGTCGTGCAACCGGGGACTTCTTCCGTCAGTGGGGATTACCAGGGTCACGCTTCGAAGGGCCAGAAGAGCTCAATCTAGAGGAGTACATATGAAAGCAGTACGAGTTCACCACTATCATGAACTTCCTAAAATCGAGGAAGTCGCTGAGCCAACGATTACGGGGCCATGGGATGTCATTGTGCGCATCGGTGGTGCTGGGCTCTGCCGGACCGACCTGCATATCATTGAGGGCCAATGGGCTGAGAAATCCCAGGTGCGCCTGCCGTATACGATTGGGCACGAGAACGCCGGCTGGGTAGAGGCGATTGGCTCAGCAGTCAGTAACGTAGCGGTGGGCGATACGGTGATTATGCATCCGCTCATCACCTGTGGCCTCTGCCGGGCCTGCCGAGCAGGCGATGATGTGCATTGTACCCATTCAGCTTTCCCCGGCATCGATACGGATGGAGGCATGGCCACCTTCCTCAAGACCAGTGCCCGCTCGGTGGTCAAGCTGAATCCCATCCTGCATCCCAAAGATATTGCTGCTCTGGCCGATGCTGGTTTGACCGCGTATCATGCCGTCAAGAAGGCCGCTCGCCAACTCTATCCAGGGACCAAAGTCGTGGTCATTGGAGCTGGTGGCTTGGGTCACATCGGTGTCCAGTGCTTGAAGGCGATGACGCCCGCCCAGATCATCGTGCTGGACCGCTCAGCCGCCGCCCTCGAATTGGCCAAGGGCTGGGGAGCCGATCACACGGTGATCGCCGATGGTAATCATGTAGCGAAGGTCAAAGAGATGACCGAAGGACAAGGGGCCGAGGCCGTGATCGACTTTGTGGGAGAGCAAGGGGCGCAACAGGAGGCGGCCGCCATGCTACGTCGTGCCGGTTCAGACTACATTGTCGGCTATGGCGGCAATCTCAATGTTCCGACGATTGACATTATCTCGACCGAGATCAACTTCATCGGCAACCTGGTTGGCAGCTACAATGACCTGGTCGAGTTGATGACATTGACGGCTGAGGGCAAAGTGAAATTGCACACCAGCGTCTATCCCCTCGATGCCGCCCTTGATGCCATTCACGATCTAGATAGCGGCAAGCTGCGTGGTCGAGGGATTCTCGTTCCTCAAGACTGATTGCCCTGTAGGGTAATCAATGGTGCTGCTGACTGATTGAGCATGCATTTCTTCGTCTAAACATCCTCATTTGTTCGCTAATACCTGGTACTAGCCCAAATGAGGATGCTTTACCAGGGGACTCCGTGTAGGTGGAAAAGATGATCAGTAAACACGTAGCGTCTTTGGCTCCCGCCGCACACGCCGTCCCTGTCTCACCTGTTGAGCCGATAAGCGATCCTTCTGGGCCTCTAGCTTTATCAAAGGGAATGGCCGATGAAATTGCCTATCAAATGCTTCCGCCTTCTCCTCTGAGATCTCCGCCCGCCGCTCATAAGCACGGGCAAAGATAGCACGCTTCACCTCATCGGACACATCAATCAGCGACAAATAGGCCAGAGCGAAATCAGGCTTCCCTTGCTCGGCATAGATATCGGCATAGGTCAGTCCATCGGCCCCCTGCTCTAACTCTTTGCGTGCAAGATCAAGAAATACATCTTTGAGCAGACTTCTATACTGTTCTGCAAATGTAGCCGGCATACGTGACTCCTGATGTGGTAGATGCGAAAGCTATGAAAAATGACTTGCTTCAAGACTATAACATGGTCGTTTTCATCTTACCATATCCAGAGCATTTGTCCAACAAGGGCAGCATAAAGGCTGCCCTCTTTATGCTCACCACCCACTTGTCTTATATTCAGCTAACTGACGACAGCGCTCCCGTTTCTCTTCATCAGAGAACAAACAAGTGAGTCAGCTTCCTGGGCAACGCTCGATAAAAGGCTGTATCGGCACAAGCGTGACAGGAGAGGAAACAAAAGAGAGGTAGCCACACGACAATGTTATGTACCTATTGTCACAGAGAGAGCATAGAAAGTGAGACCTGGTGTCCGTACTGTGGACTATCTTCACCACCCGTCGGTAGCCTGCAATCTCCATCAAAAGATCAGCAGTACTCGCTCCTCCCACTTCCATATCATGGAAGTGGAAGAGAACAAACCGATCCACTATCTTCCGATGGACAAAGAACATTGCTGCACATGATGCCGCTGCAAGATACAGATTATGATCTCTCTACGGCGGTTGTGCAGCCCGAAGAATATAGCATTACCTATATTCCACCTCTATACACAAATCCCCGACCCATTATCCCGCGCTATCGTATTATTAGCGGCTTTCTCAGCATGTTGATCATGGGCATACTGCTGTGTACAGGAGCGGGCTACTATGCCAAGGTAAGCGGTCAGCTCGATTACCTCAGCAGAGCATATGGAAGCCGCCCACCCAATTTACTCCCAGCACCTACACCCCCACTTCCTGATCCGCAAGGGAAAGTTGATCATGGGCCAGCGTACCTTATCATTCCTTCAGCAAGCATGACCACCCACCTCGATACGAAAGACCCCTTTTTTGTGCCCAACCCTGAAACGATCTTCAAATCGGATCAGATCTTCTATCTTATCTACAGTGTACACCCACCAGCACAGGGCGCAGTCATCATTAAGTGGTACACCAATGGCATGCTCTACTACTCTACTCCAAAGGTGACTATCCCCAGTGGACACGACGTCACCGGCAAAGCGTCTATGCAGTACGCAAAGGCAGCGGAAGGAAAAGTAGAACTCTATTGGAACGACCAGCTAGCGCTTACACTTTATTTCGTAGTACGAGGATAGCACCTTCACTCATGATGAATTGGGAACATTCACGAACCCACTCCAGAGCGCATGAGGTGCGCTCTGGAGTGGGTTCGTGAATGTTCCCTCTACTGCGGCATCCTATTGGGCGGTTCGCTTCTCTTCTTTGTGCCATTTGCAGGCGTAAAAAAACATCTCACGGAAGGCGCGGACAATGACAGCAGGTTTCGCACCCGTCGCCTTGCCGCCTCTACGCGGTAAATGACGGACGCCGACCTCAACGTAGGTGTAACCAGCACGCCTGAACTTATACAAAATCTCTGTGTTGATCATTGCACCGCGGGTCTCTAAGCGATGCTGGGCGAAGAACTTTGCACGGTACAGCTTGAACGCACAATCCACATCGCGCACAGGCAATTTGAACACCAGCCAGACCAGCATCTTCCAGCCCCAGGCGTTGAGCTTACGTACCCAGGTATCCTGACGGTTGATACGATAGCCCAGGACAGCATCATAGTGCTCGATGAGCGGAAAGAAGCTCTCCAGATCATGAATATCGAATTGCCCATCAGAGTCCATAAAGAAGACAAGCTCTTTGGAGACCGCCTCAAAGCCACTGACCAGGGCCGCTCCGTAGCCTTGATTAACTTCGTGATTGATAAGTCGCACCCGTGAATCCTCTGTGACAATCTCCTCCACAATCGCCCGTGTGCCATCCTTGCTGCCATCATTGACCACGATCACCTCAAAGTCCTCTGTCCACTCCGAGATTGCCTCTACCACTGAGCGGACAGTTGTCGCAATAGCCACCTCTTCGTTATGTGCTGGCATCACTACGGAAAGACTGTACTTCGTCCATCTGCTTCTTTCTTCAGCTTCTCCCTGCTGTTTCCATGCACCAACCGAGGTCTGGCTCTCAAATAGCTTTGACAAAAGCGGCTCCTATTCAGTTTCAGAAGAACATGTATCTGAACAATGTAACGCGCATTTGATTATGCTTGTAACAGATGTGAGAATATATCGTCATGCTGTTACTTCCGATAGCACCTTACTGCTGAGGATACAACATGAAACAGGCTTTTGCAAATTGATACACCATTTGGGCGGTGAGTCTGTTAAGTCCACACATGTTCCACCGTTCCCCTCTGATACTCGACGCCCTCTATCCTCCTCTGGTATAATAGTGCGGCACTGGTACATAAAGGAGATCTATTATCATGCCTGAACAACAATACCGAGCCTTACAAGGCTTTCGCGATATTCTGCCGGATGAACAACCGTATTGGCGCTTTGTCGAGAGCACTGCCTCTCGCGTCGCAGAACTGTATGGCTACCGGCGCATCGAAACTCCTCTGCTCGAAGAGACGGCCATCTTTCGTCGCACAGCTGGTGAAGGGACCGACATCGTTGAAAAAGAGATGTACAGCTTCGATGATCGCCCAGACAAAGAAGGGCACAGTATGAGCTTGACTGTGCGGCCAGAGGGGACAGCAGGGGTTGTACGCGCCTATCTCGAACACGGCATGTTCAAATTACCGCAACCCGTCAAGCTGTATTATATGAGCGCCCCTATGTTCCGCCACGATAAGCCCCAGGCGGGCCGCTACCGTGAACATCATCAGTTCGGTTGTGAAGCTATAGGGGAAAACGATCCAGCCGTCGATGCCGAGATGATTGGACTGCTCTACCAGGTCTATACGGAGCTTGGGCTGAAGCATATCCGTGTATACATCAACAGCATCGGAGATCCCAATTGCCGTCCGCAGTACATCGAGCGGCTGCAAGAATATTATCGACCCCTCCTTGAGGATTGCTGTGACGACTGCAAGGTGCGCTTCTATAAGAATCCGTTGCGCTTGCTCGACTGTAAAGAGCCACAGGATCAGGCGAAGATTGCTGCTGCACCCAAGAGCTCCGAGTATCTCTGTGAGCCATGTCGCGAACACTTTGCCGCAGTACAACGGTTTCTTGAGTTCTATGAGGTACCGTTCTCCATCAATCCGTTGCTTGTGCGCGGCCTGGATTATTACACGCGTACCGTCTTTGAGTTCACCTCCGAACTGGATAAACTCGCGCTCAATGGCGGCGGACGTTACGATGGCCTCGCCGAATTACTCGGCGGTCCCCATACACCTGGCATCGGCTTCGGAGCGGGAATTGAACGCATCATCCTCGAACTCAAGCGGCAGAAGGTCGCTCCACCATCTGAGGAACATGCGCAGGTCTTCGTGGCCTACCTCGGCAAGACAACCGAACTCAAAAATGCCGCTGTGCAGGTAGTAGCCGAGCTACGTCATGCCGGTATCAAAACCGAAATGAGCTACGGAGACCGCAGCTTCAAGGCGCAGATGAAGCGTGCCGATACCTCCGGTGCCACCTATGTTGTGATTATCGGTGAGGATGAGCTTGCCAACGATTCCGTGACAGTTAAGAGTTTTGAGGAACGCGCTTTGGTGAAACGGGGAGATCTGGTTGAATACTTGAACAGAGTCTCACGTTAGCACATAATCCATCATCATGCTTATAACTTGTCGTTTTCATGAGCCAGCAGCGCTAAGCGTTGCTGGCTCATGAAAACGACAAGTTATAAGCCCAACCTTCTGCTACTGCTGCTGATGAATGATCTTCCACAGTCTTTCGGCTCTGAACGGCATATCGATATAGGCCACGCCCAGCGCATCCGCCACGGCGGCCGCTACTGCCGGAGTCGAGCCAATCGTACCCGCCTCACCGACTCCCTTCACACCCAGCGGGTTGACATCTGTCGGCGTCACGGTATGGTCAAGCTCGAACGATGGCAGTGCTGAGGAGAGGGGCATAGCATAATCCATGAAGGACGCCGTGAGCAATTGCCCATTCTCGTCGTAGACGACACCCTCGAATAGGGCCTGACCAATGCCTTGCGCAAGGCCGCCGTGAACCTGACCGGCGACGATCATGGGATTGAGTTGGCGGCCACAGTCGTCAACTGCAACGTAGCGGGTGATCTCCACCTCGCCTGTATCCTTGTCTATCTCTACTGCACAGATGTGCGTGCCGAAGGGGAAGGTAAAATTTTCCGGCTCAAAGAAGGCTGTTGTCTCCAGTGCAGGTTCGAGACCTTTTGCCAGCAAGTTTGAGTTATTCGCGGTCAGCGCAACCTGATCGAAGGAGACTGATTTTTGCGGCGAACCTGTGACGAAAAACTTTCCATCTTCCATCGTCACATCAGATGCACTTGCCTCCAGTAGGCTAGCGGCGATGAGCTTCATCTTCTCCTTGATCCTCTGCAAGGCATGGAAGAGAGCTGCCCCACCAACAGCCGTTGAGCGGCTCGCGTAGGTACCCCGGCCTTCGGGGGTTGAGTCGGTATCACCATGCAATATCACGATTTTTTCTATTGGGATACCAAACTCATCAGCGACAACCTGCGCGAAGGTCGTCTCCGATCCCTGCCCATGAGGAGAGATACCGGTGTACACTATCACGGTACCTGTCTGCTCGACGCGCACACGCGCACCCTCAAAGGCTCCGAAGGACGTGGAACCTTTGGGACCAAGACCGCAAATCTCCACGTATGAGGAAAGACCCACACCCAGCAGCCTCCCTTGGGCACGCTTTTGGGCCTGCTCGGCACGTAAGCTCTTGTAATCGATCAGGGCCATCGCCTTTTCGAGAGCGGTTGCATAATCGCCGCTGTCATAGGTGGGACCGGCTGAGACCTTGTGCGGGAAGGAGTCCGGTTTGATGAAGTTGGTCAAGCGCACCTCTGCCGGGTCTTTACCCAGTTCGCGGGCTACCAGGTTCATCGCGTGCTCTATCAGATAGGTGGCCTCTGGACGGCCAGCTCCTCGGTACGCATCGGTGGGAGTTGTGTTGGTAAAGACAAGATCAAGGGCCGTATAGGTATGGGGAATGTCATAACAGCCATCGACCATTGGCAGTGTCAGGGCCAGGGCGATGATATCGGTGAAGAACTGGAGATAGGAACCAAGGTCTGAGATAACATGGACTTTCAGCCCTGTCACCTTGCCATCCTTCGTGGCAGCAACCTCGATGTTGTCAACCTGGCCTCGCCCATGAATGGTGGCAACGAAGCTCTCGCTGCGATCTTCTATCCATTTCACGGGGTGACCAGTTTTCATGGCAGCGAAGGCGACCAGGGCTTCTTCGGGATAGATATCTTGTTTGCAACCAAAGCCACCACCAACTTCGGGAGCAATCACACGCAGCTGATGCTGCAGTAGCCCCAACTGCTCAGCAAGATAATTGCGTAGCACGTGAGGCAGTTGTGTTGAGCTCCACAGCGTCAATGTCTTGTCAGCTTTACGAAACTCGGCAATAGCACCGCGTGTCTCCATTGGTGCAGGGATGAGTCGTTGATTGACTAGGCGTGCCTTAACGACGATACCACCCTCAGCGACAGTCTGCTCGAAGACCTTGTCTATCTCATCGGTCGGTGGATGCTGAGAAAAGGCTACATTCGTGCCAAATTCCTCGTACAGCACTGGAGCATCAGGCTGCATAGCCTTCTCAAGATCGATAGCTGCTGGCAGGGGCTCGTAATCAATGTCGATCAGATCGAGAGCATCCCAGGCGATATATTTGTCTTCCGCGACGACAACGGCGACGGGATCACCATAGAAGCGTACTTTGCTCTCGGCGAGCGGGCCACGACGGCCCATACCTTTCTCGATGTAGGGAGGAAGGGGAACACCAATGGACATGTCGCCGACCTGGCCTTTGAGATCCTCGGCGGTGTAGACGGCAATAACGCCAGGATGTTTGCGTGCTGCGTCAGTCTTGATGCTCTTGATACGTGCATGTCCATACGGACTACGGAGAACGCTCATATGGAGCATACCAATCAGTTTAATATCATCAACATACGTTGCCTGTCCTGTAATCAGGCGGGGATCTTCACGGCGCTTGATCGACGCGCCAACCATAGCTGCAATGCCCATATGCGTGTATCCTTTCTCAGACGACGAGATAGAAACGGAAGCAGTATGTTCAAGAGAGCAACACGAGGAATGCCTAAAAGTCGCGCTTAACAGACGATAGCACACAGCAGATTACGTTGTCAATTGCTGGGTAAGCAGTTCTTGTTCACGAAACCAACAATGGGCACCGCGAGCGGTGCCCATTGTTGGTTTCGTGAACAAGAACTGCTTACAGATCCTGGCTCTTGGCCTTGATAATTCCTTCAATACGCTCCAGGAACGTCGCAAGTGGCATCGACTTGAGGTCCACGTTCGTGCGTAGGCGCACTGATACCGCGTCTGCCGCAGCTTCCTTGTCGCCGACGACGAGCATATACGGTATCTTTTGCAGTTGAGCGTCGCGTATCTTGGCGTTCATACGCTCACCACGTGCGTCCACCTCTGCACGCACGCCCGCAGCTTTGAGCGTCTGGCGTACCTTTTCAGCATACTCACGATGGCGGTCCGCGATGGGAATAATCATGGCCTGCACGGGAGCGAGCCAGACCGGGAAGGCACCGGCGAAGTGTTCAATCAGCATCGCCATGAAGCGTTCCGTTGATCCCGTGACGGCGCGGTGAATCATCACTGGGCGATGAGGCTGACCGTCTTCCCCAATGTACTCAAGCTCGAAG
>Ga0070739_10004172_pt1 | contig 17332 bp, 17 predicted proteins | sample Coa_R1_7_FD_66445 | JGI IMG/M metagenome (GOLD analysis project Ga0070739, IMG submission 66445) | Surface soil microbial communities from Centralia Pennsylvania, which are recovering from an underground coalmine fire - Coalmine... | ecosystem: Environmental > Terrestrial > Soil > Unclassified ... | reverse complement strand
CGGGCCGCGGGAACGGCACCAATGCGTCGATCAGTCAGGTGGGAACCATCGCTCAGGCGACCGATCCCATCGTCCAGCAGACGAGCACATTCAGCCACACCACCTCGCCGCAGTTCAACACCGTCCAGAGCGGGCAGCAGGCCCTGGTTTCCGCCACTCATGTCTACACCAGCTCCTTTCAGCAGGGCTACGACCTCGGCGGCAGCGCCACGCTCAGCCTGAGCGAACACTATTTGAAAGAGAACGCGCCCACCGATTTTTTGAACCCCTCCGTGGCTCCCAGCCTGTCGCTGTCGATCCGGCAGAATTTCCTGCAAGGATTTGGGTTCGCCGTAAACCGCCAGACTATCGAAGTCAACAAGATTAATCTGGGCGTTTCCGATCTCAACTTTCGCGCGCAGGTGGAGAACGCCGTCGCCAACGTGGTGACGATGTATTACGCGCTGGTTTCCGATTACGAAGACCTGCGGGCGAAACGCGCCGCCGAGGAAGCCGCGCAGCAGTTCCTCGGCGAGACCCGGCAGAAAGAGCAGCTCGGCGAGCTTGCTCAACTCGATGTGACCTTGGCCGAGTCTCAGTTGGCCGCTTCCCAGGCGGACGTGATCGCCTCGCTGAACACGTTTGAGCAGCAGCAATGGCAACTCAAGAATCTGTTCAGCCGGCGCGGCGTTCTGGACCCGGCCCTCGCCACGCTCGAAATCGTTCCTCTGGATCGCATTGTGATCCCCGAAAAGGACGACCTCGCGCCGCTGCCCGACCTGATCAAGGAAGCGCTGGCAAACCGGCCCGATATCCAGATCGATCAAGCCAACTTGAAGAGCGCCGAAATCTCCACGGTGGCCACGGTGAACGGTCTGCTCCCGACGCTTCAAGTCACCGCGACGCTCAGCAATTCCGGCCTGGCCGGCACGCGCGCCAGCGACCGCGTGGATCCTTATTTCGGCGGCGGCTTCGGCACCGGACTCGGCGAGATTTTCCGCCGTAATTTTCCCACCGAGCGCATCTCGCCTGTGTTCGTCGCGCAGATCTATGACCGGCAGGCTGAGGCCGACTACGGCATCGACCAGCTCCAGCTTCGCCAGCAGCAGCTTCTGGCCCATAAGACCCAGGCGCAGGTGCAGGTGGATGTGCAAAACTACGTGATCGCGCTGCGGCAGGCGCGGGCGCGGTATCAGTCCGCTTCCCAGAACCGCGTTCTTCAGGAAAAGCTTTACGAGGGCGAGCGGCAGAAATTCGATCTGGGCACGTCGACGCCGTACAACGTGGTGGTGCAGCAGCGCGACCTGGAGGCGGCGCGAGCCAACGAAATCTCCGCCGAATCGAATTACATCAATGCCCGGATTGCTTTAGATCAGGCGCTCGGCCGGACCCTGGCCGCGAACAACGTCTCGATCAACGAGGCTCGCGAGGGCCGCGTAAGCCGGCCCTCGGCGTTGCCGGCGGCTCTGCCGCCGCGGCCGTGAGGCGGCCAACCTTCGGCCATCCGGCGGCCATTCCCCGGGCCTCGCTCTCAGGCAGAAGGCCTTCCGGCGGGTGTCCGTCGAACAAATCTTCTCTCGTTTCCGCAGCGTCAATTCAGAGCGCGCAGGGAGTGAGTGCGCCGGTCCACATTTGCCGGCCCCCTTGCGTTATTTGCCGGCCCGCTTGCGTTCATCGCGGCCGGAAATTGCCGGCGCGGCGCGCGGCGCTACTCCGCTTTATCCGCCAGCACCCGCACGTGGTCGCCGCGCACCTCGACGTAGCCGCCGGTGACGTGCAGCGTACCGGTCTTGCCGCCCAGCGTGTAGGAGAGTTCGCCATCCCCCAACTCACTCAGCAGCGCGGCGTGGCCGGGCAGAATGCCCATGTAGCCGTCCTTGCCCGGAATCTGCGCGGAATCCGCGCGCTGGCTGACTAGCAACTTCTCGGGCGTCACGATGTCGATCTGAAAAGTATCGGCCATAGCGGCTGCGCTACTTCTTCATCTGGGCTGCGGCTTCCAGCACGTCCTCGATGGAGCCCTGCATGTAGAACGCCTGTTCGGGAACGTCGTCGTGTTTGCCTTCGACCACTTCCTTGAAGCTGCGCACCGTGTCGGCGACCTTGACGTACTTGCCCTTGCGGCCGGTGAAAGCCTCCGCCACGTGGAAGGGCTGTGACAGGAAGCGCTGGATCTTGCGCGCCCGCGACACCGTCAGCTTGTCTTCTTCGGAAAGTTCGTCTACGCCCAGAATCGCGATGATGTCTTGCAGGTCCTTATAGCGCTGGAGAATCTGCTTCACCGCTTGCGCCGTGTTGTAATGATCCGCGCCGATGACGCGCGGGTCGAGAATGCGCGAGGTCGAGGCCAGCGGGTCCACGGCCGGATAAATTCCCATCTCCGAGATCGAGCGTGAAAGGTTCGTAGTCGCATCGAGGTGCGCGAAGGTGGTTGCCGGAGCCGGATCGGTGTAGTCGTCGGCGGGCACGTAAATCGCCTGCACCGAGGTGATCGATCCCGATTTGGTCGAGGTGATCCGCTCCTGAAGATCGCCCATCTCGGTGGCGAGGTTCGGTTGGTAGCCCACCGCACTCGGCATGCGGCCCAGCAGCGCGCTCACCTCCGAACCCGCCTGCGTGAAGCGGAAAATATTGTCGATGAACAGCAGCACGTCCTGGTGCTCTTCGTCGCGGAAATATTCGGCGACGGTCAGCCCTGTCAGGCCCACCCGCAGGCGGGCCCCCGGCGGCTCGGTCATCTGGCCGTAAATCAGCGCGCACTTCGATTTCGTATAGTCGTGCGGATCGATCACGCCCGACTCCTGGAACTCCAGCCACAAGTCGTTGCCTTCGCGCGTGCGCTCGCCCACGCCGGCGAACACGCTGACGCCGCCGTGCTTGGTGGCCAGATTGCTGATCAGTTCCTGAATGATGACGGTCTTGCCGACGCCCGCGCCGCCGAACAGCCCGATCTTGCCTCCCTTCAGGTAGGGTTCCAGAAGATCGATGACCTTGATACCGGTCTCGAACATCTGGAGCTCGGTGGATTGCTCCTCGAACGGCGGCGCAGGACGGTGGATGGGATAGCGCTTGTGCGCGTTCACCGGGCCCATCTTGTCGACGGGCTCGCCGATCACGTTCAGCACACGGCCCAGCGTCTCTTTGCCCACCGGCACGGTTACCGGCTCGCCCAGATCCACCGCGCGCATGCCGCGAACCAGGCCTTCGGTAGGCTGCAGCGCGATGGTGCGCACGCGGCCTTCGCCGATGTGCTGCGCGACCTCGCAGATGATGTCGATCGGTTGTGGAACCTGGAAGCCGTTGCTGGTGATACGCACGGCGTTGCGGATGACGGGGATCTGCCCCTCGGGAAATTCCACGTCGACGGCCGGGCCGGCGACCTGGATGACTTTGCCTTCAACCATAAATGTTTACTCCAAGCGGCGACGCGGCTTTATTCTAAAGCGGCGGCGCCGCTGACGATCTCAATAATCTCTCGGGTAATGCTCGCCTGCCGGACGCGGTTCATGTATAGGGTCAGCTTGCTGATCATGTCGGTGGCGTTGCTGGTGGCCGCATCCATGGCGGTCATGCGCGCGGCATGCTCCGCCGCGGCCGATTCGAGCAGCGCCTGGTAAATCTGGATCCGCACATAGCGCGGCAGCAGGCTCCCCAACAGTTCCTCGGGCTTCTGCTCGTAAATGTAATCCACCGCCGAGGCCGATTTGGGCACCTCGATCGGCAGCAGGCGCGTCATGGACAGGTTCGGCGCCACTACGCTCTTGAACTCGTTCACGAACAGGTACACGGCGTCCACTTCGGCGTTGGCGAAGCGCCCGATAATCGAGTTGGCGATCCGCTCGGCGTCCTCCCAGCGGACGTTGCGGAAAATATCGGTGTATTCGCCGTAGATGTTGCGGCTGCGCCGCCGGAAATAGTCGCGGCCCTTGCGCCCGATCAGCTCGAAGCTCAGACCCTTGGCCGCGTTTTCGTTGACGAACTTCTGCGCCATGCGCAGCAGGTTGGAGTTGAAGCCGCCGGCCAGGCCGCGGTCCGCCGTCACCACCACGCTCAGGATGCGATTTTCGGGCCGCACCGCCAGCAGCGGATGCACGTCGGCGCCGCTCTGCGCGGCCGCCTGCGCCACGTTGGCCAGGATCTCACGCAGCGTGGTCCGGTAGGGCCGCGCCGCCAGGGCCCGCTCCTGCGCCCGGCGGAGCTTCGCCACCGAGATCATCTTCATGGCCTTGGTGATCTGCTGGGTGTTGCGCACCGAGCGGACCCGCCGCCGGATATCGATCAGGCTGGGCATCGCTTACCTGGCAGCGGCCGCCGCGGGATTCTTGCTGGCCTGCTCCTGCACGAAGCGCTCTTTGAATTCCTTCAGGGCCGCGTTCATCTGACTCTTCAACTCGTCGTCCAGGTTCTTCTTTTCGCGGATTCCGGTGAGGATGCCCGGATGTGCGTTCTCGACGAAGCGGTACAGCTCGGCCTCGAAGCTCCGGATCTGATCGAGCGGCAGATCGTCCAGCACGCCGTTGGTTCCGGCGTAGATGATCAGCACCTGCTTTTCCACCGGCAACGGCGAATACTGGCCCTGCTTCAGAATTTCCACCATGCGCGAGCCGCGCGTGAGCTGCGCCATCGACGCCTTATCGAGTTCCGAGCCCATCTGCGCGAACGCGGCCAAGTTGCGGTACTGCGCCAAGTCCAGACGAAGGCTGCCGGCCACCTGCCGCATCGCCTTGATCTGCGCGTTGCCGCCCACGCGGCTGACCGAGATGCCGACGTTGATGGCCGGCCGCACGTTGGCATTGAACAGGTCGGCTTCCAGATAGATCTGGCCGTCGGTGATCGAAATCACGTTGGTCGGAATGTAGGCCGAAACGTCGCCCGCCTGGGTCTCGATGAAGGGCAGGGAAGTCAGCGATCCGCCGCCGTTATCGGCGCTGAGCTTGGCGGCGCGCTCCAGCAGGCGGCTGTGCAGATAAAACACGTCGCCCGGAAACGCCTCGCGCCCCGGAGGCCGGCGCAGCAGCAGCGAAATTTCGCGGTACGCCGCGGCGTGTTTGGAAAGATCGTCGTAGACGCACAGCGCGTGCCGCTTGGTGTCCCGGAAGTACTCGCCGATGGCGCAGCCGGAGTACGGCGCGATGTACTGCATCGGCGCGGGATCCGACGCCGTGGCCGCCACCACGATGGTGTACTCCATGGCGCCGTAGTCTTCGAGCGTCTTCACCACCTGCGCCACGGTCGAGCGCTTCTGCCCGATCGCCACGTAGATGCAGATCACGTCGCCGTTCTTCTGATTGATGATGGTGTCCAGCGCGACGGTGGTCTTGCCGGTCTGCCGGTCGCCGATGATCAGCTCGCGCTGCCCGCGGCCGATCGGGATCATGGCGTCGATCGCCTTGATGCCGGTTTGCAGCGGTTCCTTCACTGGCTGCCGGTCCACTACGCCGGGCGCCAGGCGTTCGATGGGGTTGTAGACCTTGGCCTCGATGGGGCCCTTGCCGTCAATGGGCTCGCCTAGCGCGTTCACCACGCGGCCGATCATGGCTTCGCCGGCCGGAACCGACATGATGCGGCCGGTGCGCCGCACCTCGTCGCCTTCCTTGATGCCGGAGTAGTCGCCCAGCAGCACCGCGCCCACCTGGTCTTCTTCCAAGTTCAGCGCGATGCCCGAGACGCCGCCCTTGAACTCGATGAGTTCGCCGGCCATGACGTTTTCCAGGCCGTAGACGCGCGCGATGCCGTCGCCCACCGAGATCACCGATCCGGTTTCGGCCACGTTGACCGCACGCTCGTAATTTTCAATCTCTTCGCGCAGTACGCGCGAAATTTCGTCTGCTCGAATCTGAGCCATAAGATCCTTCTCGCCGGCTGCCGGAAGTGGGCAGCTCAACGCCGGGCTACGCCTTCGCCAGCATCACCCGCAATCTGTCCAATTGCCCGCGCACGCTGCCGTCATACACGGTGGAGCCGATGCGCGCCACCACCCCGCCCACCAGCGCGGGGTCGGTTGAAAATCTGAGTTTCGCTTTCTTGCCCGAAACCCGCGAGATCTCCTCGGCCAGCCGCGCTCGCTGCGCCTCGGGCAGGGGCTGCGCGCTCGCCACGTCCGCCCGCACATACCCCAGGCGTTCGTCGAGCAGCGCCTCGTAGGCTTCCACGATGGAAGCAAATTCGGCCACGCGCCGGTGATCGATGACCACGTAAAGGAAATTCCTGACCGGCTGGCTGATGTTCAGGGGAGCCAGCAGCCGCGTCATGACCGCCCGCTTGCGGGGCGGCGAGACCGCGGGGGAAAGCAGCGCGTTGCGCAGCGTGGGCGAGGCTTCGATCACCTCCTGAATGCCCCGCAACTGTTCGAGGGCGGCTGAGGGATCCACCGGAGATCCCGACCCCGCCACCACATCCACCAATGCTCTTGCGTATCTCGATGCTACAACGGAGAGCATCCTAGTTCTTTGACTCCTGCTGCTTCAAGTCGCCCACGAAGTTATCGATGAGAGCCGCTTCGGCGCCCGCGTCCAGCCGCGCGCGGATGCGCTGTTCGGCCAGATCCAGCGCCAGGTCCGCGGCATACGCCCGCAGTTCGCGGCGCGCCGTCTTTCCCGCGGCCTCGATCTCGTTGGCCGCTTGCTGCTCCAGTTTGCGGATCTGCGCGGCGGTCTCCTGGCGGATGCGGTCGCCTTCCTGCTTCATCTCGGCCTGCGCTTCAGCGCGGAATTTTTCGATTTCCGACCCGAGTGCGTGGACCTTGGCATCCATTTCCGCGGCGCGGCGTTCCGCGTCCAGCTTCAACTGCTGCGCCTCCACGATGCCCTTCTGAATCGAGGCCGTGCGCGAGGCGAAGAATGCCGGTAGCGCCTTCGCCATCAAGTAGCCGAGACCCAGCGCGAGGATCGCGAAGTTGAGCCACTTCCAGATCGCGCCCGGTTCGGAGGATTCCGCGGGAGCCGCCCCCTTCGCGGCCTCTTCCTGCGCCAGCGCCACGGCCGCCACGAACAGGAACGCGAGGATGGTCCGCTTGCTCACAATCCGCTCCCGGCGCGCCGCGCCAGCACCCGGTTGGCAATCTGATCCGCCAGCGTGTTGCTGGTTTCGAGCAGATTCTGCCGCGCTGCCGCGGCTTCCTGCGCGATCTGGTAGCGGGCATCCTTGATCTGCGTTTCGGTCCGCCGGCGAGCCTCCGCCAGTTGGGCCGCCTGGTCCTGAAGCCACACCTTTCGGGTTTCCTCCTGCTGCTTATAAACTTCGGCACGGGCGTCCCGGAAGCGGGCTTCGTACTCCTGCGCCTTGCGCTCGGCCGCGGCGAGGCTGTGCTCGGCCGCGCGGCGGGCCCCGTCCGTCAATTCCTCGCGTTGCTTCAAAACCTTCTGCAACGGGCGGAACAGCATGAACTTCAAATAGAAGTGCAGGAAAATCAGAATGACGATGGTGGGGATCGCGTTGAGGAGAATCCCGCCCAGAGCCTGTAAAGTCTGTTCCATCCTTGTTCTTACTTGCGCACCATAGACTTACTGCCGCGCGTTTAGTTGTTTGAGCTTGGAGAACCCGCTGCGTTGGGGAGACTAAGATACGAGCGATCGCCCCGCTAAACGCCTAACGTAGCATAGCCCGGGCCTCCTGGTCAAATGGCTAAACTGCAATCCTTAGCGCGGGACAAGAACAAGAATCAGCAGCGGGTACGCTTGCAACAGGTAGCCGCGACGCCCGGAAGGGATTTGAGCCGGAGGCTTGAAGCGCAATCAACCTGTGGCATATTGGGGCTTGGCCGAATACGATCACGAACTTGCACAGATCGTCGCGGAATTGACCCGCGCGGCTCCGGGTTTCCGGGAAACTCGCCTGGCGGAGCCGCCCCCCACATCCCGGCGCGGAGTCTTGCCTAGCTCGATCAAATCCTGGCCGCGGCCGTGCGCTCCGGCGCCTCGGACGTTCTGCTGATCGCGGGTGCGCCCGTGACCATGCGGATCGCGGCCAGGCTGTCGCGCGGCTCGGGCGCGGCGTTAAGCGGCGAGGATGCCCGCAATCTGCTGCTCCCGCTGCTCTACCCGGCGCAGATCCAGGAGTTGCAGCGTAACAAAGCCACCGATTTATGTTTCAACCGGGAAGGCATCGGGCGCTTCCGCGCGAACATGCACTAGAGAGGTACGCTCGCCGGGAGCGTGCGATTGCTGCCGGAACGAATCCCGACGCTCGAATCGCTGCATCTGCCGCCGGGCTTGCGGCGGCTTGCCGAGGCGCGCCAGGGGCTGGTGCTGATCACCGGGCCGACAGGCTGCGGAAAGAGTTCGACGCTTGCGGCGCTGGTCGACGTGATCAACACTCAACGCCACGATCATGTCGTCACCATCGAAGATCCGGTGGAGTTCGTGCACGTTAACCGCAACTCGGTTGTAAAGCAGATTGAGGTGGGGCGGGACGCGCCGGACTTTGCAGGCTCGCTGCGCAGCATCTTGCAGCAGAATCCGGACGTGATCCTGGTGGGCGAGATGCGCGACACGGAAACCATCGCCACGGTGCTGACCGCCGCCAAAACCGGCCATCGGGTGCTGTTTACTCTGCACACCAACGACGCCTCGCAGGCCGTCTCGCGGATTCTGGACTCGTTTCCGGCCGGAAATCAGCCGCAGATCCGGCAGCAGTTCTCGCCGGCGCTGCTGGGGTGCATCACGCGCGAGACGGCGCTGGCGCACTGCTTCCGGCCCGAGGATCTGCGGCGCTACCTATAGCCGCTACTTTTTGTCCTTCACCCAATCGGCGATGGTCTGCCAGTCCGGGTCGCTCTGCGACGTAAACTGGCGGCCGCCGCTATGAAATTCATCGCCGCCGGCCTCCTTGGCCAGAGGATGCTTCAGGAGGATGCTATTGGCGGGATCTCCCGGCTTGACCAGCTTCGATACGGAGGAGAAGTTCTGCCGCGATTGCTCTATGGTGTAGGACGTGGCGCCGTCGTGCAAAGGCTGGAGCTTAAAGCCGTTGTTGCTGGCCGAGTGGCAGGCCACGCAGCGCGCGTGGCCCTCGCGGTGCTTCAGAAAGATCGGCTCCACGCGCGAGCGATAGGTTTCGAAGTCCAGCGTCTGCGCCCCTGCAAAGGAACCCAGCATCAACATGGATAGCGAGAAGCGCACAGCGCAGCGTGGTGCGCGATTCCGGCATAGGCGGGTCCAAATCATAATAGGACAGCTTACACCAAACGGGGCGGGATCGCTTTGCGGCGGGCGCGGTCAATCCAGCTCAATTCTCCGCGAGGCGTCGATCCGCAGATACATCAGCGCGCCGAGCGCGCACAGCGCCGACGTAACGAAGAACGGCGTGTTCCAGCCGGCGGACTTTACCAGCACCGGCAGCATCTGCGTGGAGATCGCTCCGCCGAGGTTCCCGCATCCGTTCATCACCGCCGAAGCGGAGCCGGCGAAATCGCCCGCGATATCCAGCGGAATCGCCCAGGAGACCGAGACCGTCAGCTCGAGCCCGCCGAACGCCAGGCAGCTAAACCAGACGCACGCGCGCGGATCGTGAGTCAGAGTCGCGGGAAGAATGCCTCCGGCGGCGATCAGAAATCCCGCCACGCCGACTATGCGGCGCGCTCGCGTGACATTGCCGGTCTGCCGCAGCACCAGATCCGAAAACCAGCCGCCCGCCAGATCGCCGATGACGCCGGCCCACAGCGGGAGGCTCGCATAGAAGCCCATCTGCGCCAGCGTCATGCCGCGCGATTCGTTCAAATACGTCGGGAACCAGTTCAGGTACACCTGCAACGCCCACTGGTAGCACACATACATCATGGAGATCATCCAGATGGTGCGGCTCGAGAGGATCCGCCGCCATGGCACCGGCGCTCCGGCGCGCTTGAGCGGACCGCCGCTGGCGGAATGGATCAGGTGCAGTTCGGCGGCATTGACGCCGTGATGATCTTCCGGGGAATCGCGATAGTAAACGTACCAGCCGATGGCCCACAGCACGCCCACCGCGCCCAGTACGAAAAACGGCATGCGCCAGCCGAAGGCGAGCATCAGAAACGCGGCCACGTTGCGCCCGGCCGCTCCGCCGACGCGCGAGCCGGCGTGCGTGATCCCCTGCGAGAAGCCGCGCTCGCTGGGCCGCATCCAGCGCGAAAGCGAGCGTGTGGCGATGGGGAACGCGCCCGCCTCGCCCATGCCGAAGATCCACTGGATCACGATCATGGAGGCCGCATTCCACCCCAGGGCAGTGAGCGCGGTGAACGCGCTCCACCAGCTTGCGATCAGCGCCAGCGCGCGCCGCGGGCCGATGCGGTCTCCCAGCCATCCGCCGGGGACCTGGAACAGAGCATAGGAGAGATTGAACGCCGATTGAATCGTGCCGAAGGCGATCAGCGAGATGCCCAACTCCTTGCGCAAGAGAGGCCCCGTTGTCGACAGGATCACGCGGTCCATGTAGGTGATCAGGTAGATCACCACCGTCAGACTGAGCACCACGTGCCGGACATGCGAGGGCTTGGCAAGTTCCGCGCCCGGCGCGGTCATTTTCCCGAGTGGACTGGCCATACCTCCTCCACACGATCGCCCCGGCAGGCATGGATGCTCCGGTACAAATTCACGGTGGGATCGCAATGCGGCGGAATAAATTCGATCCGCTCGCCGAGCCGCGGCTTGACGGCGCATTCCTTCACGTCGAGATAACCGAACTCATCGCCTCCCCAGCGGTACGCCGAGCCCGGCAGCGCCGGCGCCTGCGGGCCATAGCCGCGATCGGTCGAAAACGATTTGAAACCGCCGTCCACGGTGACGAAACCGGCGTGATTCGTGCTGACCACCGTGGTCATGACCGCCAGCGCGTGGCGGAACGGCAGGCGGAGTTTCGCGTACGCCATATCCATCAGCACGTAGGAGCCGGCTTGCAGTTCGGTGACGTGAGGAATGCACGTATCGATGTCCCACGTGCCCGTGCTGCCGCCCGTAAGAATTTCAGCCGCCAGGCCGAGCCGCTTCAGCGCGTGCTGCGTCTCTGCGGCGATCTCGAACGCCTGCCGGGAGACGCGTTGCCGCGCCGCCTTGTCCGGCCCGCCGGCATGCGAGCCCTCCACCGAGTAGGCTTGCAGCCCGCGCAGCCGCAGGTTCGCGGCCCGATCGATGGCCTGTGCGATTTCGACGGCCTGCTCCGTGGACCGCGCGCCGGTGCGATGATCGCCCACGTCCAGATCGATGAGCACATCCAGCGTGCGGCCCGCCGCGCGCGCGGCCTCGTTATACCAGGACGCCTGCTGCGCATGATCGACCACCGCCATCGCTCCGGTGGCCGCCAGCCGGGCCATGGCGCGCGGATCGGCCAGTGGCGAGGTCAGCAGAAGATCCGGGATGCCACCCTGGGCCATCGCTTCGGCTTCGTGAACCGTCGCCACGCAGGCCCCGCGCGCTCCCGCGGCGATCTGGCGCTTCGCGATCTCCACGCATTTATGCGCCTTGGAATGCGGCCGCAGATTCTTGCCCGACCGCTCGATCTGCTCCGCCATCCGGGCCAGGTTGGCCTCGAACGCGTCGAGATCCAAAAGAAGCGCGGGTGTGGGAATTTCCTGCTTCGAACGCACCGCACCATTACAGCACAGCGGACTTCCACCGGCTCGCGCATGCTGCAATGGAAGAAGAGGAAGATGCGATACGACGCCCTGGCTTGCGACTATGACGGAACCATTGCGGAAAACGGAGTGGTCAGTGAGGAAACCATCGCCGCCATGCGGCGGCTGTCCCAATCGGGACGCCGGCTGATTCTGGTCACCGGGCGGGAACTGCCCGACCTTCTCCAGGTGTTCCCACGCGTGGATTTGTTTGATCGCGTGGTGGTGGAAAACGGCGCGGTCTTGTACCGCCCGGCATCGCGCGAAACAGTGCTGCTGGCCGAACCGCCGCCGCCGCAGTTCGTGGACTATCTTCGCCGCCGCCAGGTGAATCCGCTGTCCTGCGGGCACGTGATCGTCGCCACCTGCGAGCCGAACGAGATCATCGCCCTGGAGGCGATCCGCGCTCTGGAGCTGGATCTGCACGTGATCTTCAACAAGGGCGCGGTGATGGTGCTGCCGTCCGGAGTGAACAAAGCCACCGGGTTGAAGGCTGCCCTCAACGAGCTGGGCCTGTCTGCGCACAAGTGCGTGGGTGTGGGCGACGGGGAAAACGATCACGCCTTCCTGAGCCTGTGCGAATGCGCGGTGGCGACCGCCAATGCGGTGGACCTGCTGAAGGAGCGCGCCGATCTGGTCACCCAGAAGCCCCGCGGCGCGGGCGTGGCCGAGCTGATCAATCGTATTATCGCCAGCGACCTCAAAGAGCTGGAACCCCGGACCGGCGCCGCCTGCCGGACGCCGGGGCATCCGCGCAGCTAGGGAAATCCGATTCCGCGAATGACCAGCCCCAGCTCGCGCGCATCGCCGGGCGCATGGAACGTTCTGTCCACGGCGAGCGTGACCAGAATGGTTTTCGCCTCGGGCGCGGGCGCGTGCAGCGTGTGCAGGCCGGGGCGGGGAAGAGCCTGCTCGATAGCGGGCCCGCCATTGAAGGAGACGCGCAGCCGCCGCGCGGGCGCGTTGCCGGGGAGATAGACCGCGATTTCCAGCGGCTCCGCATTCCCAGAAGCCTTCAGCAATATACGAGCTTGCGAGGACATCCAGCCATCGGGCGACAGACCCGAGAGAATCTGCGAGGCCGATTCCGGGCGGCGCGGATCGACGTAGCTCAGGCGCGGCTCGATCGCGATTTCGGCCCGTACGCGGTCGATGGGCCCGGCCGAAATTTCGAACGGGAAAAACCCGTGAGCGCCGTACGAGTACGCGGACCGCCCGCTCAGCGAGATCAGGCGTAAGGGAATGCGCGGCGCGATTTCCGCGGCGGCGAAGGGCGCGAGCGGAACGCCGGGGCGCAGCGGATTCGCCAGCTCGCTGGTGACCACGAGGTCGCCAGGCTGGATCGCCTGGTTCTTCGCCAGCGGCAGGCCGCCTCCGGCTTCGAGATACCAGCGCAGCCCCCAGTCGGCGTCGATCCAGATGCGGCGGCCGGCGGCCTCGCGGACGACTTGCGCCGCGAAGCCGCGGTACGCGGCCCAGTGCTGGTAGTTCACGACGGCGAGCATCAGCGAAATGGCGAGCTCCACGGCAATCCCCGCGATGATCCACGGCCGCGGCGCGGCTTCGGCCAGCAGAATCGCCAGGGGCGCGGCGACCGGCAACAGATAGCGCGCCGAGCCGACGAAGAACACTACCGCCGCGCCCGCGAAAAAGATCGCGATCCACCACAGCAGGAATTCGCGCCCGGCAAGCCACGCCCGGCGCCCCCGCACATTTAGGATCGCGCCGCAGAGAACGACCGGCGAAGCCATCCAGGTGAGATTCACCAGCAGAGCCAGGATCGCACGCCCTTTGCGCTGCAGCGATTCGAAATCGTACGCGCTCAGATAGCCCGCGAGCATGCTTGCGGGCAGCGCTCCGCCGGTGGCTCGCTCGAAGGCTTGCCAGGCAAGCAGCGCCCCGGGTGCGGCGAGGGTCACCGCCCAGGCCGCGATCCACTTGCTGCGCTTGCCGATCAAGAAGGCCGCCAGAACCGGCGTGAGGAAGATCGCCTGATACGCCGCGAGCCCGGCGAATCCGGCCGAGAGAGCCGAGGCAAGCAGCGCCGCCCTGGACCGGCGCTCCAGCCCGGCGGCAAACAGCGCGATCGCCGCGAGCCAGAACGCGAGAAACGGCAGATCCGCTTCCAGAGAGTTCCCATTCACCACGAACGCCGGGACCGCGCAGAACAGCAGCGTCGCGAGCAGCGGCTTCAACGTGAACCGGCGCGCCAGAGACCACACAGCCAGCGCCGCGATCAGAGAAAAGATCGTGTAGGCGAGATGAAACGGCGCCTCGCGCATGTCGCCGAAAATCGCCAGGAGGCCGCCGAGAATCCAGGAATCGAGGGGCGGATGCGATTGCCCGCGCATGTCCACCAGATCGCCCAGAAACAGGTACTTGGTGTGCGTCGGATGCAGCGGGTCGATCTGCGCGTGCTCGGCGCCGTAGAGGTAATAAAGGTCGTCGCCCTGCACGGGCTGCCGGAGGAACGGCAGCCGCAGCGCCAGCGCCAGCGCCGCGACCAGCAAGACCTGCTTCACCACTGCACGGGAACGCCGGGCGTGAGGGGCCAGACGGTGGTATCAGGGAGGTCGCGCAGGAGTTCGGCGAGCTGTTCGGGCTTGCCGCTGAGCGCGGGAAATGTTCCGAAGTGCACGGGAATGACGCGGCGCACGTTGAGCATGCGGCAGGCGAGCGCGGCTTCGCGCGGGCTCATCGTGTAGAAATCGCCAATGGGCAGGAAGGCGAGCTCGGGGTGATACAGGCGCTCGATAAGCTGCATGTCGGTGAAGACGTTGGTATCGCCGGCGCAATAGATGCTGCGGCGGTCCGGCAGGCGCACGACGAAGCCCGCCGCCTCGCCGCCGTAGATGATCTGATCGCCGTCCAGGATCCCACAGCTATGCACCGCGTGGGTCATGGTGACCGCGATGGGCCCCACCGGCGCGGTGCCTCCCTTGTTCATGCCGATGGTGTTCTTGGCGCCCTTGACTTCCAGCCAGCGCGCGGTTTCGTAAATCGCCACGATGTGGGGAGAAAATTTCCGCGCCAGCGGCAGCACGTCGTGGACATGATCGAAGTGGCCGTGCGAGACCAGGATGATATCGACGCGGTCCAGCTTGTGATCCTTTGGATAGGAAGGATTGCCGTCGATCCAGGGATCGACCAGCACGACTTCGCCCGTGGAAAGCCGCAGTTTGTAGGTTCCGTGCCCCAGCCAGGTGATCTCGACCATGTATTCGATTTTAGGTCACGGGTCAACGGCGCCGAAGCTCTCGGGGTAGCTCCGGCGTCCGCGGGAAGCGGGATCACGGGCGGGGCGCGAGTTGTATCCCCTCGCCGCGCATCGCCAAGCCGGGAATGGTCACCGGCAGGCGGCCGGTGATCGGGATCTCGCCGAACAGCGCCTTGATCGCCGCGATTTCCGAGGGCACAGTCGGGCTGAAGGTCGCCAGCATCGCCGCGGCCTTGGGAAAGGAAGCCAACAGGTACGGAGTCCCCAGGGAAACCAGCGCCACAGGCGCCGGCCCTTCGGTGAGCCGTGCCGCGAACATGCCCAGATCGCCGCTCATGGCCATGCTGGTGCGCGTGTCCGACGCGGTGACCGAGGTTTCGAGGATGACTGCCGAGCATGCGGAGGCATCGCCGAGCGCCGCCTCCAGCGCGGGCAGCGGGAGAGACGAATCCACCACGACCACTTTGGAGCCCGGGGCTCGCGCCTGAAGCTCCTGCGCCATGCGCAGGCCGGTGGCCGAGACGCGGACTTCGCGCGTGACCACCAGGCAGGGGCGGCTGGAGCGAGCCAGCGGCACCAGGCTGTTCACGTTCTTCACCAGCGTCACGGCGCGATCGGACACCTGCTGCGCGCGCTCGGCCGCCTCAGGCGTGTCGAGTTCATCAGCGATGGCGTCCAGGTCCACCAGCTTCTTTTTCATCAACCCGAGCCGGATCTTCGCGGCCACCACGCGCGCCACGCTCTGCTCGATGCGGACCCGCGGAATGCGGCCGCTCTCCACGGCCCCCACTACGGCCCGGATGGCACGCTCGGGGTCGGGCGGCATCAGCAGGACGTCGTCGCCCGCGGCCACGGCGCGAATCGCGGCTTCATTGTTGTTGAACTGCCGGGTCAGCCCCTGCATGTCCATTGCGTCGGTGACGATGAGGTCGCGAAATTTCAGATCTTCGCGCAACACTTCCACGACTTTCGAGGAAACCGTCGCGGGAATTTCTTGCGGTTCGATCGCCGGCGCCACCATGTGCGCCGTCATGATGGAATCGACGCCGTGGGCGATGGCGGCCTCGAAGGGTTTCCATTCGACCGCGTCTAGCCGCTCGCGCGTGGCCGATAGCTGCGGCAGATCGACGTGACTGTTGACGGCGGTGTCGCCGTGCCCGGGAAAATGTTTCGCGGTCACCAGGACACGGTTCTGGGGATCGGAGTGCGCGCCATCGATGAAGGCCGCCACCATTCGGGAAACCTGCTCAGGGTCCTCTCCGAAGGAACGCAGATTGATCACCGGATTATCGGGATTGATGTTCACGTCCGAGACCGGGGCGAAGATCCAGTGAATTCCCAGAGCTCGCGCTTCGCGGGCGGCCGTGAGGCCCTCAAAGCGCGCATCCGCTTCCGCCAGGGTCGGGTCGCTTTCGGCGGAAAAGGCCATTGCGTAGGGAAACCGCGTGGCGCCGCTGACCCGCATCGAGGCTCCCCTCTCGAAGTCCGAGGCAACAATCAGCGGCATCCTCGCCAGCTTCTGCATCTGGTTAAGGAACACGCCCAGAGCATGCGGCTCCGCATAGCGGACCAGCCCATATTGGCTGGAGTTGGTGAGGATCAGCCCGCCGACGTGCAGATCGCCGACCAGGTGCGCGAACTTGCGGTATTCGGGCGATTGCCGGCTGAAGGTGTCACCGTGGAAGCCCGCGACCACCATCTGCGCCACCTGGTCGCGGAGGCTCATGCGGCGGACGATCAATTGCGCGCTGCGCTGTTCGGGGGAAAGCGGAACCGGCTTGGGCTTGGGCGCGGGTTTGGCGGCGAAGGCGAAAGCGGCGGCGGCTAACGGCAGCAAGCGCCGGAAATGCATCGCCTACAGAATAACGTGCCGGATTGCCTGAAGACGCCGTTCTATCGCCAAAATTAAATAGAACTGGCGGGTTTTGCGATGCCGGGGTCCGCAACCGATGGTTTGGCTTCGTATTTCGAGGCGCATTTGGCTTGGACTTTAGTCGCGTGGAAAACCCCGTTGGCGTCCAGCCTGCCGTCGGCGAGCGCCTGGGCGTGATCCTTGAAGGTGTCAGGCAGAGGATCCACGCCGTTGTACACCACATTTAGGTGAGCCCCGACGTCTTCGGCGGCTTCATTTTCGACGATCGTGAAGGCTACCGAATCGCCGTTATGCTTGATGGAGTTCGGCAGGACATACCCGCTGACGCGGACGCGCTTGGCATGCGCCTGATCACCCATCTGCTGCAATTCCGAGATGGTCTTAAAGTAGGTCTGGCCGTCCTTGATGCCGCCGTAGGCCAGCCATGCCAAGGTTCCCACCACGCCCGCGCTGAGCAGGCCGTACTTCGCGTAGCGATTCATACCAAGCTCCCTGGGTTGATTATAACGCTAAAATGAAGAATCTTGACCATGAAGACTCCCGTAGGCATCCTTGGGTTCCGCGGCTATAGCGGCGCGGAACTGGTTCAGATCCTGGCGCGCCACCCGGGCGTGGAGCCGGTTCTGCTCGAACACCGGGAGGTGGAGGACCGTCCGCGCCCGTTACGACACCCGGGACC
>Ga0070739_10004171_pt1 | contig 17333 bp, 15 predicted proteins | sample Coa_R1_7_FD_66445 | JGI IMG/M metagenome (GOLD analysis project Ga0070739, IMG submission 66445) | Surface soil microbial communities from Centralia Pennsylvania, which are recovering from an underground coalmine fire - Coalmine... | ecosystem: Environmental > Terrestrial > Soil > Unclassified ... | reverse complement strand
TTAGAGATTTATGCGCAGGGAGGGAAGATAATTTGAAAAGAGGATTATAAATAGTAGTGACAGTGGCGGGGGTCGAACCCGCAACCTTATGCTCCGGAGGCATACGCTCTATCCATTGAGCTACACTGTCGTCAAAGACAGTATAGCAGATGGATAAAGCGATGACAAGTCCAGGGCGGGGTTCGAGTCCTGTCGGGGACGCTACAGCTTCATCGTTTTGAAAAAGTTCTTCACCGTATCCTGGTCAATATGTGCCTTCGCGGCATAGGCCAGAATCTCCTCTTTTTGCCGCGCGTACATCTGCTTGATAAGTTTGCGCTTGGAAGGATCGATTCCTCGCGGGGAAGATTGGCTGATCTCGTAGAGAAAAGCCGTCATATCAAGCAGCTTCAGCTCGTTGCGCAGTTCTTGATCTTCTTCAATGCTGAAAGCGCTCAGGATATCGCTCTGAATCGTGTCGATAGCCTCTTTGACAGCAGGCGTTTTGAAAAAAGGTAGGATATCGCCGATGACCGCCTCATGTACGTCGTGAACCAGTGCCAGCGTGACGAGGCGATCTCGCTTCTCCGGCGGGTAAGCGTTCGCGGCGGACCAGTAGAGCGCTAAAAAAGCCACTGCGACACTATGCTGCCCCACATTCCATGTCCCGAATCCTGAGACGCTGTATACTCTGGGAATATTAAAAATATTCATCAAGAAATCCAGATTCGGGTGCTTCGAGACATGACCGAGCATGCCCTGAGGCGTGAAGATGTTTTCGTAATCGATGTGTTCATCCATAGATCGTCTTTCTTATAGCTCCCGGGCCACACGTTGATGCGTTACGCGGCGGCAGCGCTTATGTGCATTATACAACCGTGTGGGCGCTGTCTCCATAACGAGGGAGTAAGAAAGGGGTGGCGGTCTGCGGGGAACTATCGCTATCATCGGGCTAATTTTGATGCTCTACCGGCTTACCGGCCGACCGGATCTCAATCGCGGTCTGGGGATCAATCAATAAAGACCTGTGGGGGGTACTCCTGGTGCTGGTCTTCGGCGTGCTCACGCCTGCGGCGCTCGCTCGATGAATAGTGCGGTGTGGCAACATGCGCGTCGCGCATGTTGCCACACCGCACTATTCGTCCCTGGCGCGGCGGAGTCGCGCGAGCGAGCGCACGGAGAGAGTGCGATGGCGCTGAGAATCGGACACGCTCTAACTTTGCGCAGGGGAGCCGTGCGGCCGCCCGGCCCGAGCGAGCGAGGATGGGGAGAACCTGACACATTGTTAATTAAAAAGAAGCATTTGGGACATCTGTTTGCTGCGGGTCAGCTTGTTGCGCAACCCGTGGGAATAAGGAGACAGGTTCATCGCAAAGCGATCATATCAAATCCGTTTAATACCAGATCTGTTCCAAAAGTGAATAGTTCTGAGACACCCCGGCCCCCGCCAGGAGGGCCGCCGCCCTCCTGGCCCTCCCCTCCCGCTGTGTGCACTCTTCAACCGGATTGGATATCAGTCGTAGTGGATTGGATAGGGCAGCTCGCCCGTATCAGCCTGTTCACGTCCCTGGACCTGGCCTTGCGGGTCGGGAGATCCTGCTGCGGGGAGAATGCCAAGCAGCGCCGTAAAAACCCCTTTATAGGGGTTTTCGTCCGCGAGCTTGTTGTGGATCCGGGTACACACCGCTGCGATCCGGCGCTCCAACTTGCCCGTATCGCCATCTGCTGCAACACTGGCGAGAAATTCAAGTAACATCGGCAAATAATCAGGAAGCTCTGTGCCGGCCGGTTCAAATCCTCTCGCACGCAGCATGGAACGCAGGGCCAGGAGCGCCACCCCGCGCTGGCGACTATCGCCCAGCTCGTGTGCAGTTAGATAGAGGGCTGCTTCTTCACTCAAGTCAAACGTTGCCACATAGAGCGCCGCCAGCTCAGGTGGCTCAAGCCTGCGTATGGCCGTGGCAGCCTGAGCCAGGGCAGCTACGGGCGCTGTCTCCTGCGAAGCGCGCAGATAGGATTCCACCTGCGGAAACAGCAGCCAGAACGCGTCATCCGGGTATCCCAGGAGGCACGCAGCCGCCTTCAGCGCCGCTCGCCGGAACTGGTCAGAACGTGCGTGTGCCCCTGCGATATCCTCTGCAAGCGCAGCCGGGAGGGGAGTCTGTGCCTCAGATGGTCTCTGCTGGTCTCGGGTCATGGTTGCTCCCTCTTCTCCGCTGAGCGCGGTCTTAACCTCAGTGGTCGTAGCCCTTCTGGTGGGGCCAGCCCCTCCAGGCCGCAGACACCCTGCTCATACTCAAGGGCCGGTGAGTCGCGCAGGGCCGTTGGAATCACGAAGCGTTCCTCGTACTTTGCGACGCCAAGGAGGCGGGCCATGTCTTCCACCTCCGTCCCGGTCATACCCGCCTGTTGCAGCAGCATCCCGTCGTCCACATCGCCGACGGTGCGCCTGCGCATATGCATGCGCATAGCGACCAATCGCACCAGAGCAAGGCGCACCACCTGCACATCCTCTGCCGCCAGAAAGGAAGCCAGGTAGGACATGGGAATGCGCATATCATCTACCGCCGTAAGGTATGCGCGCCCGCTCATACGCTCTTCATCTTGAAGGTGATTCATGATCGGGCTGAGAGGGGGAACGTACCAGACCATCGGCAGGGTGCGATATTCCGGGTGCAGCGGTAGCGCGACACGCCACTCCACTGCCAGCTTATACACCGGCGAGTTCTGGGCGGCCTCAATCCATGCATCCGTGATGCCCGCGCGCCGCGCTTCATGAATCACTCCGGGATCGTGGGGATCGAGAAAGACCTGGAGTTGCGCGGAATACAGATCCTGCGGGTCAGGCACCGAGGCTGCCCGGCGTACCTGGTCGGCATCATAGAGGACGACGCCCAGATACCGAATGCGCCCGACGCAGGTCTCCGAGCAGATTGTCGGTAAGCCAGCCTCGATACGCGGATAACAGAAGGTGCATTTTTCTGCCTTATGCGTGTTCCAGTTGAAGTACACTTTCTTGTAAGGACAGCCGCTTACGCAAAAGCGCCAGCCACGACACGCCTCCTGATCGATAAGGACGATACCGTCTTCGTCTCGCTTATAGATCGCCCCCTCCGGGCAGGATGCCACGCAGGAGGGATTCAGGCAGTGTTCACAGATACGCGGCAGATACAGCATAAATGTCTGTTCGTACTCGAAGACAATATGCTCTTGCAGGTGGCGAATGTTGGGATCACGTGGGGCGATGGCGCGTCCACCGGCAAGGTCATCGTCCCAGTTCGGTCCCCAGACCGGATGATCCATGCGCTCGCCTGTCAGGGCTGATTTCGGCCGCGCCACCGGCTGGTGCATGCGTCGAGGACTCTGTACCAGATTCTCAAAGTCATAGGTCCACGGCTCATAGTAGTCGTCGATGACCGGCAGGTGCGGATTAGCAAAGATACGGGAAAGTTCGGTCAACTGGCTGCCGGCCTCGAGGCGGAGTTTCCCGTTGTGCAGCGTCCAGCCACCGTGGTAGCGGCTCTGGTCTTCCCACTCCTGGGGATAGCCGGGGCCGGGTCGAGTTTCAACGTTATTGAACCACATGTATTCCGCGCCAGGGCGATTGGTCCAGACATTCTTGCAGGTTACGCTGCATGTATGGCAGCCAATGCATTTGTCGAGATTCATCACCATAGCGACCTGTGCCTTAATGTTCAAGCCAATCTACCTCCTGTAAGGGCCGGATCCAGGTGAGTGTATCGCGCTGATGTCCCGACGGTCCGTAGTAGTTAAAGCCATAGGAGAGATGGGCATATCCGCCCACCATATGCGTAGGTTTGGGGATCACGCGCGTTACGCTGTTATGCGTGCCCCCCCGATCACCGGTGACCGCGCTCGCTGGTACCCCCACGGTGCGGTCCTGGGCGTGGTACATCATCGCCACCCCTGCGGGCAACCGGTAGCTCACCACGGCGCGTGCCGCAATCGCGCCATTGCGATTGTAGACTTCCACCCAATCATTATCATGAATGCCCAGCGCTTCGGCATCCTCTTCGCTCAGCCAGATCGTCTGGCCGCCGCGAAACAGGGTGAGCATCTGAGGGGTATCGGTATAGGTGGTATGGATGCCCCACTTTTGATGCGGCGTCAGATAGCGTACTGTGATGGCGCGCCCTTGCTGCAAAGGTGCGTGTGTATCGCCTGAGGCAAACGGAGAGAGCGCCAGCGGTGGCCGGTAGAGCGGCAGACCTTCACCAAATTCAAGCATGAGTTCGTGATCCAGGTAGAAATGCTGGCGTCCGGTAAGCGTATGCCAGGGGATGCCATACTCGATATTGGCCGTAAAGGGTGCGTAGCGCCGATCCGGTGCCTCCAGACCGCTCCAGACCGGCGTGGGCAGCGCCAGCCGGGGTTGCGCGGTAATACTCTGGAGTGTGTGGGCTTCGGCTTCGTGTCCTCTGGCGATCTCTATGAGCGAGAGGCCGGTGGGGCGCTCCAGCGCGGTCCACTCTTCGACAGCGCGGCGGCCATTGGTGGCGCCGGACAGGGTGAGAATGGCTTCAACGGCGTCTGCATCTCGGTAGAGCGAGGGACGACCTTCGCCCGGTCCTGATTGCCGGCAGAGTCCGACGCGCTCGCCCAGTTCCTGGTAGGCCCGGCTCCCATCGATGCGCACCCCTTTGCTGACAATCGACTCGCGGGCGAGCGGGCCGAGCGTCGTGTACATCTGGTCCAGATGGGGATAATCGCGGTGAACCACCTGGAGACGGGGCATGGTCTTTCCCGGCACCGGCTCGGTCTCGTTGGCCCGCCAGTCGCGCACTTTGCCCAGAGGCTGTGCCAGTTCGTCCGGCGTGTCGTGCGCGAGAGGCACCATGACCAGATCATCTGTGGCAGGCAGGTGATCCTGGGCAAGCCGGGCTACCGCCGCAGCCAGAGAGCGGAAGATAGCCCAGTCGCTGCGCGCCTCCCAGGGGGGAGAAATCGCAGGATTAAAGGGATGGATAAACGGGTGCAAATCTGTGGTCGAAAGATCGTACTTCTCGTACCAGGTCGCTGCCGGAAGGATGATATCGGAGTACAACCCGGTCGAGGTCATACGAAAGTCGATATCGATAGCCAGGTCCAGCTTGCCACGCGGAGCCACATCGGGTACGCTGACGGTCTCGGGACGCCACGCCTGGTTCTCATCGCCCAGGACATGACCGGAGGCCCCCAACAGGTGGGTCAGGAAGTATTCGTGCCCCTTGCCGCTCGATCCCAGCAGGTTAGAACGCCAGATAAAGAACACGCGCGGGAAGTTGAGCGGATGATCCGGAGCCTCGGCTGCCAGTCGTACCTCACCGGTGCGCAGGCGGCGGACAACCTCCTGCACAATGGCCTCGCTGGTCTGTGCACCCCGCGCCCTGGCATCACGCACCAGGTCAAGGGGATTATGATCAAACTGCGGATAGGACGGCATCCAGCCGAGACGGCTCGAAAGAGCGATCATATCGACCGGGTGCATGGTATGAAAGCGGCGGCTGAGCGGTGATGCAAGCGTCTCGGTCGGCAAGTCCTCGTAGCGGAACTGGTCGGTGACCAGATAAAAGAAGATCGTGCCCTGCATTTGCCGTGCGGGACGCGCCCAATCGAGACCGAAGGCGAGCATCTGCCAGCCCTCCAACGGTCGCACCTTTTCCTGCCCGACGTAATGCGCCCAACCACCGCCGTTAACGCCCTGACAGCCGGTAAGCAGCAGCATGCTGATAATCGCACGATAGATCTGATCACTGTGATACCAGTGGTTGGTCCCTGCCCCAAGCGCAATCATACACTTCCCCCGCGTTCGGACAGCGGTATCGGCAAACTCCCGCGCCACCTGTATGGCGAGATGCCGTTTGACCCCGGTAATGGCCTCCTGCCAGGCCGGCGTGTAGGGTCGCGGGTCGTCATAGTCCACCGGGTAATCGCCAGGCAAGCCAGAGCGCCCGACGCCGCAGTGCGCAAGCAGGAGATCGAAGACCGTCGTGACCAGCAGGGATTTGCCATCGGCCCCCTGGATATGTCTGGCCGGCACTCCCCGGCGCACCGTCTCGCCCTTGCCCGATCCAAAGTAGGGAAAAGCGACGAGAACGGTTTCATCCGCCCGCCCTTTCAGGGTCAGTACGGGCGCAAGAGGGTGACCATCGGAATCCTCCAGCCTCAGGTTCCACTGTCCCGACCCATCCCAGCGGTGACCGAGGGTGCCGTTTGGGAGGGCGACGCCCTCGCGGCGCTCGTCCCAGACGAGCGGCTTCCACTCCGGCAGCCCGACCGCCAGGCCGGCGTCAGATGCATTGAGCAGCCGATCAGGCACCCACGCATCTCCGTGAGGTCTGAGCGTGACCAGAAATGGCAGATCAGTAAACCGCTTCGCGTAGTCCGAAAAGGAAGGCGTCTCACGCGCGACGTACCACTCCTTTAGAATCACATGGGTCATCGCCATCGCCAGCGCAGCATCGGTACCCGCCCTGGCCGGCAGCCACAGGTCGGCGAACTTCTCGTACTCGGCATAGTCCGGGCTGACACCAATCACCTTCGTCCCATTGTAGCGGGCCTCGACCATAAAGTGCGCGTCTGGCGTGCGCGTCATGGGCAGGTTTGTACCCCAGATGATGAAATACCTGGCGTTGTACCAGTCCGCGCTCTCCGGCACATCCGTCTGTTCACCCCAGATCTGCGGGGAGGCCGGGGGCCAGTCGGCATACCAGTCGTAGAAGCTAAGCATGACTCCACCCAGCAGCGAGAGAAAACGGGACCCTGACGCATAGCTGACCTGAGACATCGCCGGAATCGGGCTGAAGCCGACCAGGCGATCTGGCCCGTAGGTTTTGATGGTGTAGACAGTCGCCGCGGCGATCAGCTCGGTGACTTCATCCCAACTGGCACGCACCAATCCTCCTTTACCACGCGCCTGTACATAGGTCGCACGCCGGGCGGGATCGCCCACGATCCGCGCCCAGGCCGCCACTGGATCGCGACCGGCAGCGCGCTCGGCCCTCCACATGGCAAGGAGTTCTCCCCGCACATAGGGATACTTGATCCGCAGGGGACTATAGGTGTACCAGGAGAAGCTGGCGCCGCGTGGGCAGCCGCGCGGCTCGTACTCCGGGAAGTCGCGGCCCAGCGAGGGATAATCCGTCTGCTGGAGTTCCCAGGTGATGATGCCATCCTTGACAAATACCTGCCAGCTACATGAACCGGTACAGTTCACCCCGTGGGTCGAACGCACGATCCGATCATGCTGCCAGCGCGAGCGATAGATCTCCTCCCATGAGCGCGAGCGATGGCTCAGTTCGGTCCATTGTTCATTGATGCGCGGGCCGCGCCGCAAATAGACGAGCCGCTCCAACCAGGAGGGATCTGATGGGGTCGACATCGTTCAACCCTCCTCTCCCACAGGCTGCCATTCTCCGGCCGCGGATGGCGCACAGGTCGTGACCGGCTGATAGCGCGGCCCGACCAGCCGAAAAGCCTGCGGCCCGGCTCCAAGTTCTTCTAGCAAGACTTCCCACCTGGGAGCATTGGCGGCAACCAGGAGCCAGCGTTGCAGCGTGGCACTCTCCTGGCAGGCCATAATCCGTTCACGCATGGCCTCGGGAACCGTCCCGAAGCGCATGGCAATCACCGCCAGCAGGTCCTCGCGATCAATCTGTAAGAAATCGTCTATCAGGTTTTCACTCATTATTGTTCTGTCTCCTCATGAAGAGGGCAACCACATGGTCTGAACAGATTGGACGTTCAGCGTGGGTTGCGCATAAAGGTATGATAATCCGCTTGAGTGACTGCTTCACACCACTGCGCGATGCTGGAGAGAAGCTCATCAGTCGCTGCACCGTTGCCTTCATCGGGAAAGGGCCACTCTCTCTCCTGGGGAGAGAGACGACCGGCAATGGTGTAGAGTGATGTCCCGGCTGCGCTGCGGCGAAGGCTGGCTCGCAGGTCCCCGGGATGCAACCCGTGCGCCCGCAGGCGCTCCACCAGATGCGCATGCAGGGATGGATTCGCGACGATTAATGGGATGAGTTCCATGCATGATTCCGCCTGAGGCGAGGAGGAGAGCAGTTCGTCTGACTGCCCCTCATCGTTAAGAGGCGATGAACCCCTGGCGCCTGTATTCCCCTGTAACAACCGGCGCTCCTCCTCGCGGCTGTGGATCGCATTGATCAGCAGCATCGCCTCGAAGCGCTCAACAATGCCAGAGGTAATCCCGCGAGCAGTAAGAAGGCCCTGGATCTCAGCCAGCAGAATCCGCAGCAGGTCGTGATCGCGGGTCAGCATCGTCACATCCACCTGCCGGTCCGGCTGCGTATCAACGATCTCACGATACCAGCCGGCCTCTTCGGCCTCGGCATGCTGAAGCGTATGGGTTTGCCAGTACTCGATGAGTTCTCCAGCCAGCGTGAGAGCGACCTCGCGCTCCTGCGCGGACACCGCCTGGCGCAAAAGCCGCGTCAAACGCTCGGTCTCATCAAACGCCGCCTGGTGGATGGCATGGTGCGCTTCCCATATTGTCAAGCCCGGCCCTGACATAGACAACAGTTCTCCTTGTGCTAGCACGCAATCTCTTCGCACACGATAACTACGAAGGCTGGCTGCCCTCTCATAGAACCTCTCTTGCCCTGAGTGAGCGCAGGCGGGACAAACTCTGGCCTCACCCGACTGTTCCAGATCTCAGGGAGAGCATGACCCACAACAAGAGACAACATCACAAATATATCACAAGATAAAGCTACTCCGCGAAAGAGAGGGATGCAGTGACTTTAGTTACAGTACCATAAAGCCACAGGCGCCTACACTGAATCTTGAAGGAAAGTTGAGAGAGCGACGCTAGCCAGAACCCGCAATACGTACAGGCATGCGGGAGCCAGCGTCATGGTAGCCACTGGAATAGAAAGAATGGAGCATATAAATATGTCAGGATGGTCATTGTTCTTGTGGAGTGTGTTTCCTTATATCTGCCTGCTCATCCTGGTCGTCGGGACCATCTATCGGTACCACTGCAACCAGCTCAGTTGGACATCAAAATCGAGCGAACTGCTGGAGAAGCGGCTCCTCTCAGTTGGAAGCACACTGTTTCACTGGGGCCTTGTGTTTGTGATTGCCGGTCACGTCGCTGGACTGCTCTTCCCTATAGAGTGGTACTCCTCCATCGGGATCTCACCTGAGCTGTATCATACGGGCGCGGAGGTGCTTGGAGGGTTCTTTGGCCTGCTGGCCTTTGCCGGCATTTCCGTTCTGCTCTACCGTCGGATCACGAACCGGCGGGTGCGCCAGAACTCCGACCTCTCGGACTTCGTGACGGACGGACTGCTCTGGATCGTGATTCTTCTGGGACTGCTGGTCACTATCGGGTACAGCACGATCTACGGGGCTTACGAGTACCGCGCTACCGTTGGACCCTGGATCCGCAGTGTCATTGTTCTCCAGCCCGATGCCGGCCTGATGGCCCAGGTGCCGGTATTGTTGCAAGTTCATATTATCACTGCATTCATCTTGTTTGCTGTCTCTCCGTTCACGCGTCTGGTACATCTCTATAGCCTGCCTCTCACCTATCTCATGAGGGCACCTCTTCAGTACCGGGCCAGAGATCGCTTTATCCGTGTTCCTGTGCAGCCACAACCGATGATCCCTCCAAAACGACCTGTATTCCCAGAAGAGCCAGTCCTTCCGAAGACCGAGAGGGTACCAGAGCCAGTTGCGGCGGCGGAAAGGGAACTGGCGGCGACACGCCGCAGCAGGTAAAGAGGTTCAGAAGGCTCAGCATAACACAGCAGCAGGTGATGATCGCAGCTCCGATGCCGGGCCCGGGACCAGAGAACATGGGGGTCAAGGCCCTGGCAGAAGGCATCCTGCTGCTGCACGGGGAGGTGCGCGGCAGGTTTAAAGAGATCAAGGAACTGTTCCCGGACGAATGGAGCGCCGGAGCCTACCACCGGGCACCGGCGCTGCCCATGCCGCTCGATGCCGCCTGTGCCAACATCACCTATGGCAATGGCGTGCCGCTGGTGACGCCCCCTGCCAGTGACGAGACGCGCCCGGCGCGCCTGGTGCTCAAGCGGGTGACACCAACGCATGGCGAGCGCAAAGGCAATGCCGGTCATCCCCCGGCATGCTTGCAGGCATGAGGCGAGCATACCCTCGCTCTGCCCGGAAAAGAGGTACAGCACAGGCATGAACGCCTGTACCTCAAAGGATAATGAAGGTGCGATTTCGCCTCTGCACCAGAAAATTGCGCACGCGCCGGTATCTGCCAGAGGGCTTGATCTCTATGAAAGGCGGCACAGGAGGGAGCCTCCAGTTTCCGTTGAGCCGGCTGAAAAACGCCCGGCTATGGTGTGCCTCCACGTAAACTACTACCCCATGCAGCGAGGGCATGGCCTCCAGAGTCTCGACAATGCGCCGGCCAGTACGTTCCTGCCCCGCAAAGTTTCAACGCTCTGACTGGTCACAAAGAGCGCCTGTACCCTTTGACCTGTTTCCCTCTCATCTCGAAATGACAGGTTCGTGTGAAAGAGGCTGCCAGCTCTCTCTCCCTCCGCTTGAAGCCTGACCCTTAACAGGAAGCGATTTCCCCTTGACAATGCTTGCATATTTATATTACTATATAGTCATAAAGTAGTCATTTGAAAGGATATCCCATCATGACCTCACACCGGAGCTTTTCGGACATGCCCATTTCACTGGCAAATGCGGGGGTGCCGCTCTCGCCAGCCTGGAAAGAGCGTGACGCGGAGCATGGCTTTCCCGATCCGCTGCTCGATTTGATCGCGGCACGCTTCCGACTGCTGGGAGAGCCGGTGCGCCTGAAAATCCTGGCCGCGCTGGCAACGGGGGAGCGCAATGTCGGGGAACTGGTGATGCTTACAGGTGCGGGACAGCCCAATGTTTCCAAACATCTGGCCGCGCTCGCGCAGGGCGGACTGATTAAACGCCACAAAGTCGGCACGAGCATCTATTATGCTATCGCTGATCCAGTAGTCTACACCCTCTGTGATGTGGTCTGTGCCAGCGTACAGCGGCGTATTGCCCAGGAAGCGCAGGCCCTGGGTCTTGAGACGGCCCCATCCTTTCTCCAGAAGGACCAGCACGCCCCGGGGAGTTGATGCCTGCTATGCCCATGTATGACTATCGCTGCCCACGATGTGGGGCAGCATTTGAAAAACTGGTGAGCCTCAGTAAAGCCGATGAAGTTCCTTGCCCGCAGTGCGGGTACACCCGTACACAGCGCCTCGTCTCGCGGGTCGCGGAACACCGCAGTGGGGAGCGAGGAGCATCTGGCGGGCGTGCATCCTGTGCTCCCAATTCAGGAAGCACCTGAGGACTACGCTAGCGAACCGTGCGCTCGCCCTTAGTCGGATAACATCGGTATCGATCTTGAGAGGAGAAACCTATGACAACCCGGACAGATCCATCGTATGGCTTTGGCACGACTGTCCCTCTGTCCTTTGATGAGGCCATTGCGCGCGTGACCGAGGCGCTGAAAGCAGAGGGCTTTGGCGTTCTCACCAGCATCGATGTGCAGGCGACGATGAAGAACAAGCTTAACGTCGATATCGCGCCGTATACGATCCTGGGCGCGTGCAATCCTGCGCTGGCCCACCGCGCGCTCGCCCTTGAGCCAGAAGTCGGCTTGCTCTTGCCCTGCAACGTTGTGGTTCGCGAAGTGCCCGATGGCGGAGGACGGTCACAAACGCGCATCGAGATTGCCGATCCTGTCGCCATGCTCGGCATTGTGCAGCAGCCCCTGATGCAGGACCTGGCGAACGAGGCGAAGGCCCGCTTGCAGCGCGTGATCGCAGGGCTTGCCTCTGTATAACCTTGCGGCTGCGACACCGGTGCAGTGCGTTCTTCCTGTAATACCATACCGCCTGGAAGAAAGGCGCTTATGCATGATCCAGGAGTCGAAATGAACATCGAACAGTTTTTTCTTGAAGGATTAGGACATCAATCCTATCTCATCACCGATGAAGCGGGCGGCTGCGCTGCCGTCGTTGATCCACGGCGCGACGTGGATGTCTACAGGGAGGCTGCATACCGCGCCGGTGTGCGGATCACGCACATTCTGGAAACGCATATCCACAACGATTATGTCACCGGCGCCCGCGAACTGGCGGCCCAGATCGGTGCAAGCATCATCGCCAGCGCCGGGGATCCGCCTCACTATGCGCATCGCCTGGTGCACGAGGGAGACGACATCCAGGTTGGCACACTGCGTTTCCGCGTTATGGAAACGCCGGGGCATACACCGCATCACGTCAGCTATGCCCTCTATGAGCAGGGTCGGAACGAGCCGGTGGCGCTCTTTAGCGGCGGCAGCCTGCTCGCCGGCAGCGCAGGCCGCACCGACTTGCTCGGCGATGGCTGGACGCTCACTTTGACGCGCCAGCAGTACCACACGCTGCAACGCCTGCTCAACACCCTGCCCGGTCAGGTGCGTGTCTACCCCACGCACGGTGCCGGCTCGTTCTGCACGGCCAGTGCCACTACGCCCGTACATTCCACCACTATCGCCCAGGAGCGGCTGGTCAGCCCCGCCGTCATGGCTCAGGACGAGGTAGATTTTGTCAGGCGACAGCTTGCCAGCTACATTGCTTATCCCGCCTATTACAAATACATGCACGACATCAATGTGGGAGGCCCGGCCATTCTGGGCAGGCTGCCAGAGCCACAGGCACTGCGTCCCCAGGAGGTGCAATCGCGACTGGAGCACGGCATCCCGCTCGTCGACGGGCGCTCGCGCTACGCCTTTGCCCGTGAACACATCCCTGGTGCGCTCAATATCGAACTCGACAGCTCCTTTGGCACCTATGTGGGCTGGTTGCTGCCTTTTAACCAGCCGATCATGCTGCTGATCGAGGATGAGGCGGGCAGGCGGGAGGCGGTAGTACAGCTGGTGCGCATTGGCTACGAGCAGTTCGACGGCTACCTGGACGGGGGACTCACGGCGTGGAAAGCAGCGGCTCTGCCCACCGAAGCGTTCGAGATGATCGATGTCGAGACGCTCTACCGGCGCTGGCAGGCACATACGCCCATGACGGTCCTCGATGTGCGCCGCGAGGAGGAATGGCGCGCAGGACACATTCCCTACGCCCGGCACCTGCATCTTGCAGAACTGCCGCAGCGTATCGAGGAGGTCCCACATGAGGAGCCTGTCGCGGTCGTCTGCCGCACAGGCCATCGCGCCGAGATCGCTGCCAGCCTGCTTGCTGCGACCGGGCGCAAGGTGATCGTCGTCGGACAGGGTGGTATGGCCGATTGGCTGGAGCGCGGTCTACCTTCCGAGGTGGAAGAGCCGCCGCAAATCGACCTGTCTCGACTGCCTGAGCAGGTCAGCCATGCGCATCCATAGCGTATTGCATGCGTATGGCCCATACAATGCAAGGCCGCATATAAGCTACGGGACGTGGCGAATCCACGTCCCGCTATATTCTGTGGGATAAGGGGTAATCATGTTTAAAAGATTGTTTGATACCGGGAAGAGTATTCCATCCATCACAGTTCAGGAAGCATGGAAGCGCATCGCTACGCCCAAAACGAAATCGATGCTCATTGACGTGCGTGAGGCGTGGGAGTTCAAGCAGGGCCATGTGCGAGAGGCATGCAACATCCCTTTGAGCCAGCTCGGGCAGCGTTTTCGCGAGGTACCTTCTGATCGCGACATCCTGCTCATCTGCCGCAGCGGGCATCGCAGTTTGCAGGCGGCGAAATTCCTGCAAGCCCGGGGCTGGGAGCAGATTACGAACGTGAGCGGTGGAATGGTGAGCTGGGAAATGCATCGCCTGCCCATAGAGTAAGGGAACACCGATGGAACAGATCAGCCTCGTGCAACAATTGCTGGTCGTGCTCTCAGGCGTCATTGTCGGCTTCTCCCTGGGGCTGATCGGTGGGGGCGGCTCCATCCTGGCTGTGCCCCTGCTGCTCTACGTGGTGGGCTATCACAACCCGCACGTTGTCATCGGCACAACGGCGCTGGCCGTGGCTCTGACGGCCTTCATCAACCTGATCCCGCACTGGCGCGCGGGTAATGTGCTCTGGAAGCCTGCGATCCTCTTCGCCATCCCCGGCGCGTTGGGAGCCACGCTCGGCGCGCAGATCGGGAAAATCTTTCCCGGCAAGGAGTTGTTATTCCTGTTTGCCCTGCTGATGATCGGCGTAGCTGTGTCGATGCTGCGGCGCAACTCATCTGCACAGAAGCCGGTACGCGAGGGCCGTGCGATGGTAGTCGCGCTCGTGCTGGTCAGTTTTGGGGTCGGTCTGCTCTCTGGCTTCTTCGGTATCGGCGGCGGCTTCCTGATCGTGCCAGGGCTGATCTTCACCACCGGCATGCCCATCCTGAACGCTGTTGCCTCCTCCCTGGTATCTGTAGGCGCATTCGGCACGATGACCGCCATCACCTACGCCTCCGCCGGGCTGGTGCATTGGCTGATCGCGTTCGAATATATCGGCGGCGGGGTCATCGGCGGTCTCGCCGGTGCACGCCTGGCAACGCATCTGGGGGCAAAAAAGAAGGCGCTCTCCCGTCTCTTCGCCGGGGTGATCCTGGTCGTCGCTATCTATATGCTCGCCGTCAATATTACCGCACTCCACCTGTGAAGACAAAGCAACAGGTCCCTCGTGCGAGGGACCTGTCTCCTTGTGCTCTCACGCAGTCTTTGGGGGACGCTCGCAAGGGGGAGGCCCGGGTTTCGTCGTGATGAGGAGGGTGGCCTGTTCCGCGCTGCTCATTGCTGCGCGAGCACGGTCCTCATCCTGAACGAGGCACCGAAAGCCCCAGGCGACCAGGGCCAGCAGGGTCACGACCCCCAGGACGGCCAGTCCATACGCGGTCAACAACCTCCGGTCTGAGACCTGACTTTTATACACAATTTACAAAGTGCCAGGTAGGTTTCCGTAAAAAAAAGAGAAAAGCGGAGACACCCCGCGCCCCGCCAGGGGCTGCCGCCCCTGGACCCCGCTGCTAACTTCTTTTGCCTACCCACTTGGAGAGGAACCAGATCCGTACACCATTCTATCACGCCGCCTGCTTCCAGAATCTGCAAGTGTGGCCGTGACCAGGCTGCGTAATTTCGTCGCCGAACCCTCTTCAGGGCTACACGCTACTTTACATACGGCCAACCAGTCGGCGACCAGCCGAGCAGATTGAGGCCCAGCGTGGGGCTTCCATTGTTATTGCTATCGTAATAGTGATACACGAGCAGAGAGCCGTCCCTGTCGGTCATTACCGTTTGCCCGCCGGGTCCGACGATGTTACCGTGCGCGCTGAGAATGATCGTGCCGCCCCCGTCGAGCATGTTTACGCCGCCCTCATCTATGTACGGCCCGGTGACGCTGGTTGAGCGCCCCACAATGATATGGTAGGTGGCGCTGGGAGAACAGCAGGTATCAATAGAGGCAAACAGGTAGTAATACCTGCCATAGCGGTAGATGTAAGCTCCTTCCAATCCTTTAGAGATGTCCAGGCGTTTTGCCAGGTGATAGATGGTCGGGTTAGAAGAGAGCTGTTTGCCTGTCGATGGATCAAGCTGGATCATATAGATGCCGTTCCACCAGGAACCGAAGGAGAGCCACCAGTTGCCAGCAGCATCGACGATCAGGCCCGGATCGATGGCATTATATGGCGAACCGGCGCTGGAGGTAAAGACTGGTCCCTGATCGATCCAGCTTCCAGGCGCGGCGCTGCTGCTGGTAGCAAGACCGATGGCCGAAACCTGCGAGCCAAAGGATGAGACGGCATAATAGAGCCAGTACTTGCCGTTATGATAGGAGACATCGGGTGCCCACATATCGTGCGTACCGCCGTTATATGTACCAATCCAGGAGGGGAACGTATTGAACACAGGAACGGCATTGCTAAAGTGGATGCGATCCGGCGAAGTGTGCACCTCGATGCCATCGCGCGGCTCCGCCAGGCTGGTGCTGAAGAGATAGTAGGTGCCACTGGCCGTCCTGATCATCGATGGATCGTGGACGGTGACATTTCCGATCACATAGCCAGGGTTGGGATACGCCGGCACGCCCGTGGAAACCAGCTTCCAGAGCTGGTCGCTGGCCCCGGTGTACGCGGCCTGAACGATGCTGGCGCCCGGCGTGGTGGCGGCGCCGGCGACATCCAGCACCAGGCCACTATTTTCGTTCAGGATTTCATAGGCGCCGCTGCCGTTACTGAGAAATTCCCAGAGGTGGTCGTTGGTACCGTTATCGGCCCACTGGAGCACGCTGGCCCCCGCCGAGGTGGAAGCGCCGCTCACCCCCAGAATCTCGCCGCTGTGCATATTCAGGATCTTGTAATATCCGCTGCCAGCAGGAATGAAGTGCCACAGGTGGTCCGGCTGGCCGTTATCGATCCATTGCCGCGCGGTTGAGCCAGCCTGAAGAAAAGGAGCAGAAATACCGAGAACCAGCCCGCTGCGTTCGTTGACAATCCTGTACTGGTAAATGGTGTCGAGCGTTGCGGCGCTTGCCGCTCTGGTCTTGTGAGGCCATACTGTAAACAGGCCGACAAGTGCTACGGACAAGAGCATGATAGCTACCAGGCATTTCACAAGTCGTTTCATAAGAGTCCTTTCTCCTTTAAAATAACCTTCTGGCCTTGAGTAAAATAACCTTCTGGCCTTGAGAAGATCAGCTATTTAATTGCTTATAGCAACGTCTTCCGCGTCTTTCGCCTTTCAGTCTGCATCTACAACCGGAGAAGAGGTGAAGCCAGTCTGCCGGCCCATCGTACTTTCACGCACGATCAACTGGCAGGGAACCTCGACGCGCTCAGGCGGCCCGGTGCGCGTTCCATTGATGCGTCCGTAGAGAAAGGCCACCGCCAGATCGCCAATCTTCTCCTTATCCGGCGAGACGGTTGTTAAAGATGGAATAGAATAGCGCCCGGCTTCAATATCGTCGAAGCCCACCACGGCGATATCTTCCGGTACATGGTAGCCGGCATCGTAGATAGCGCGTATGACGCCAAGCGCAAGGTAATCATTGAAGCAGAAGACCGCATCAGGAGGGGCATCCAGCGCCAGCAACTGGCGCATAGCGCGAGCGCCGCTGCTCAGGCTGTAGGAAGGAATGCCGCGTATAACCAGGCCAGGGTCAAAGGATAGCCCATGAGCGGCCAGCGCTTCGCTATAACCGCGCAGGCGCAGGTTTGATGTTTGCGTAGGGCGCGAATCCAGTTCTTGCACGCCGATGGCGGCGATGCGCTTTCGTCCGAGGCTGATAAGATGCCGGGTAGCCATATAAGCAGTCGAGACGTTATCGTAGGTCACATGATCGTAAGGAACGTCGTAAACGCGGTCTCCCAGTAAAACGATAGGAATGGTTCCTTTGTTTGGCTGCATATCCTCCGGTTCCAG
>Ga0070739_10004168_pt1 | contig 17344 bp, 10 predicted proteins | sample Coa_R1_7_FD_66445 | JGI IMG/M metagenome (GOLD analysis project Ga0070739, IMG submission 66445) | Surface soil microbial communities from Centralia Pennsylvania, which are recovering from an underground coalmine fire - Coalmine... | ecosystem: Environmental > Terrestrial > Soil > Unclassified ... | reverse complement strand
CGGGTACGAGGAAGACAGCATGAGTCGAACCTCCTGATGGGGAACGCGGTTCTGATGACGACTCAGCCAGCCCGAACAGGATGAGCCCAAGGGTTTGTAGAGCCTGTATGTGTTAAGTGGCTGATTCGATGAAGGACTGGATCGCGGTGGCCGCGGCGCCGCGGGCCCACTCCTCGAAGGAGAGTGGGCAGGTCATCACGTCGCACTGGCCCGCAGTACCGAACGCGGCCGTGGCGAAGGCGTCCCGGATCCCCTCGGCGAACAGGTCGTAGGCGGCCAGCCCCTCGCCTGAGATGATCACCCGGCCGGGCCCGAAGAGGTTGACCACGGCGCCGATCGCCTTCCCGATGGCCGCGCCGGCCCGCGCGTAGACCTCCCGGACCCCCGGCTCGCCGTCCAGGGCGAGTGCCAGTGCTTCCGCCGCGCTGGCCACGGGCTTGCCGGTGACCGCGCGCACGTCGCGCACGATCGCCGGATCCGCCGCGATGGCCTCCACGCATCCGTTGTTGCCGCAGTGGCAGACCGGACCGAGCGGATCAATGGGCAGATGCCCGATCTCCCCGGCCACGCCGTGGGCGCCGGAGACCACCCGCCCATGCACCACCAGGCCGCACCCGATGCCGGCCCCGACGGTCACGAGCGCGAAGTCGGACACGCCCACGCCGGCACCGAACCACTGCTCGGCCACGGTCAGCGCGCGCACGTCGTTCTCCACCGTGACCGGCAACCCGGTGGCGGTCGCGACCATCTCGGCCAGCGGCACGTCCCGCCACTCCAGAAAGGGGGAGTAGCGGACCATGCCTTCGGCGCGGTCTACGTCGCCTGAGACGGCGAGGCCCAGTCCCCGCACCCGCACGCCGAAGCCGTCGGCCTCGGCCAGCAGTTCCTGCGTGAGCGCGGTGATCGCGGGCAGCACCGCGGTGAGTTCGTGATCGGTCACCGGCACGTGCCGGGCGACCCGGACCCGGCAGCACAGGTCGGTCAGGACGGCGATGATCTCGTCACCGGTCACCTTGATGCCGATGAACAACGCCTTGCCTTCGTTCACCCGCACGTGGTTGGCCGGGCGTCCGAGCGCGGCCGAGGCCCGCACCCCGTCGTTGAGGTCTTCGACGAGGTAGCCGACCTCCATGAGCGGGCGCACCGCCTTGGTGACCGCGGCGGCGGACAGCTCCGTGCGCCGCGCGATCTCGGTCCGGGTCAGCGGGCCGTGCGAAAGCACGGTCGCGAAGACCAGCGACGCGGCTGGCGTTGTCACCGGGACCGTCTCATCGGCGAGGATCGGCTGCACGGCCGGAAACATAGGAGCTTTCTTTTCTGTTGTCAATGAAAGAAGTTACCCGACTGGCAATGTCGGCCAACTAGCCCGCCTGACTTCAGAATCATAGGAGAATTACAACTCTGACCTTCGAATAGCAGTCCGCGCCTGCGGCTCGCTTGCCCAGCAGGTTCAGCCGATAGCCGCCGCGAAGACGAGCAGCGGCGCGGACCCGCCGCCCGGCAGCGGCAAAGGACCCGAAGAGAATCCGGCACACCCAGGAATCACCTGCGCTACGGTCGCCTCAGTTCCGTGTGCGGCGACGGCGGCGGACATCAGGATGGCCGACGGGCTGGTCATGACAGGCTGGATCCCGTTCGCCGGCGTGGAGGGTCCCTTGATCGACATCATCAGAACGCTCGTCGATGCGCTAGTCCATGGTCTGCCGAACCTCATGGGACTTCGGGAAGACAAGCGTCGGCGCAGACTCGGAGCGGAACTGTTCCTGCTCTACTCGAAGATCAATCAGGTCGTGCTGACAGCTGAGGCCATAGTCGGTTTCCTAGAGACCTACGCGGAGAGTCAACCCGGCCCATCTCAACGGTTCTGGCCCGGTACATCTATCGTGCCGCTGCTGCAGAAGCAGGCTGAAGACCTGCGCAAGGTCTACGAACTGCTTTCCGGGAGCAGGCGCCACGCAGTGGTCATGCAGATCCTGGAACCCGACGCGCACAACCGCCTCGCCATCTTGCTCGGGGTGAAGCAGGGAGCGCTCAAGTGGCTCATCGCCATGGTCCGGGTCGCTGACGAGTTACCGCTTGAGCCGTCCCTGGACGAGCTCGCGGCACTAGCGCGCGAACTGCCGGCCCCGCCAACGCCTCCCACCGAGGATAATCCGAGCACCTACGGATTCCACTGGCTCATGGCCGACGGCCTTGTGAGGCACGCCGGGTCCCGCTGGGAAGAAGGCGCCCTGCCCGGCCGCGAGCACTGGGACGCTCAGATTCACGCGCGCGTGACGCGCTACCTTGCCGAGCGCAAGCCCCGCGAGCAGGTGAAAGAGATGCGCTCGTGCCTCAGCATGCTCCGCTCGACGTTGCTGGAACACTTCACCCTGGCAGAGGTGATGCTCGAGGTGGGCGATGCGCGGCTCGGCGAATAAGTGCGTGTCTTTGAACCTCGGTGATCGATGATCAAGGAAGTATGCGGCTCCGGCCGTGCCGCTGGCATCTGATCCCGGAAGGGGAACCTTCGCCGAATAGCCGACAGGCCGTGGCTGTCCGCGGCAGAATCGCGGCAGCACTCAGGACACTGCATCGTTTGTCGCAGGTGGCGGAGGAACGACGTGTGGCAAGGCGCATTAGCTCTCATCCCCAGTTTCGTCCTGACAATCCTGATCGGTGGAGCGTACGCGAGCTACCTGCAACAACCGTGCCCGGGGCAAGGGGTCGGATGACGAGCTTGGGAAACGGCGCTCCGAATACGAGCAGGCGCTGGCCGACTGGAACGATCAGCTCACCACGCGACTGGTGAGCGTGGAGGTCTATTTCGGGGGCGATGCGTACGACCAGCTCGACAGCATTGACCGGCGTTTCCAGGAAGCCGACAACGAAATTGAGAAGCTTTACCGGCAACTGACGGCCGCTACCGACACGGCCGCCGGCATCGACACCGACGACGTGGCCGCGATGACAAAACTGCTAGACGTCGTGCGCGAGGAAGCCCACGAGCTCGGCTTCGGCATGATGCTGCACATCAGGCGCGGTGAGATCGGACGCACTGCGCGCTACCCGCGATCAGCAGCAGGCCGTCGACCTTCAGCTGACGATCCCATGTCCGGGGACACCGATCCAACCAAGCCTGGATTCGGCTGCTACCTGGGCGTCGGCGCGGCCGCCTCCCAGCACCCGGCAGCTGTACTCGCGGCGGCCATGCGTAACCAACGAGAGCACGCCGAATAAGCCGAGCCAGTTGCTCCACAACTCCAACGGCACGATCAGCCTGCTCGCCAAGGCCAACAACATGCACATGACTGCGGAGAACACCGGCGCGTCCTCGCTCATCGCGAACCGCACCGCGATCGGCACCTGGGAGCAGTTCACGCTCATCAACGACTGAACCGAATCGGGGAAGGAGAGTCAAGGCCGGGCTGCCGCGGGCTGCCGCGGGCGAACGCGGCAGCCCAGCTCGCGAGTCCGGCGCGCGGCGGCCGGAGTCAGGCGCCGTACACCTGGAGTTCGGAGACCTGGCCCGCCGGCCAGCCGGTGTTGGCGGTGATGTTGATCCTCAGGTAGCGAGTGGTGGCCGGGGTGAACGTGATGGTGGCGCAGTTGTTTCCGTTGTTGGGGTCGAAGGTGTAGGTGGCGGAACCGACGATGGTGCTGAACGTGCTGGCGTCGGTGCTGCCGAGCACGGAGAGCGTCTGGGTGCGTGCCGGCCAGGCGGTGGAGGGTGGCAGGCAGAGCACAATGCGCCCGACGCTGCGCACCGAGCCCAGATCGACCTGGAGCCACTGCGGGAAGACGCCGTTGGTGCTCTCCCAGTAGCTGCTCGCGTTGCCGTCCACGGCGTTGCCGGGCACGAAGTTCTGGTTGGTGCTGCTTGCGCTCGTAGGCTGATTCAGGGCAAGGTTCGGGTTCTGATTCCCGCCTGTCGAGCCGGGGTAGATCTGGAACTCGGAGACCTGCCCGGCCGGCCAACCGGTGTTGCCGGTGAAGTTCAGCCGCAGGTAGCGCGCGCTGGTAGATGCCGGCAGCGGAATGGTGACCGTGTTGCCCGTCGCGGGGTTGAAGGTGTATCCGGCTGAGGCCACCACGGTGCTGAACGTGCTGCCGTCGGTGCTGCCCAGCACCGAGAGCGTCTGGGTTCTGCTACCCCAGGAGCTGGACGGCGGCAGCGTCAGCGTGATCGAGCCGAGGCTCTGCGCCGAGTGCAGGTCGGTTTGCAGCCACTGCGGAAAGGCGTTGTTGGTGCTCTCCCAGTAGCTGCCGGTGTTGTTGTCGTTAGCGTTGGACGGTGGGAACCCGGACTGCGAGCCGCTGGCGGTCATCGTCGCACCGAGGGCCAGGTTCGTCGTCGACGTCGAGTTCCCTGTGCCGGAGAGGTTGATCGTCAGGGGGCTGTTGGTGGCGTTGCTGGTGATCGTGACGCTTCCACTGCGCGTTCCGGAGGCCGTCGGGGTGAAGGTGACGCTGACGGCGCAGGAGGCGCCGGCAGCCAGCGACGAGCCGCAGGTGTTGGTCTGCGCGAAGTCACCGGAGGTTGTGACCGAGGCGATCGACGCGGCGGCTGTGCCGGTGTTCGTCACGGTTACGCTCTGGGCGGCGCTGGTCGTGCCGACGTTCTGGCTGCCGAAGGTGAGGTTGGAGGGCGAGGCGTTGAGCGTCGGTCCGCTGTTGTTGATCGGCGGCGCGTTCACGGTGCCGAGGATGTTGGTCAGCACCGCGCTGGTGAACTCGGGTTGCAGGGTGCTGGAGGCGGCGCTCTCCACCTGGAACGCGCCCGGCTGCGAGGCCGCCGGCGAACCGAAGCAGCCCCCTGCGGTCTGGGTGCCCACGTGCCGGGACTGGTCCACGTTGCCGGTCACGGTCCAGTTGCTCACCCCGTTGACCGCGTATCCGTAGCCCATGTATTGGCCTTGGAGGGTGTTGTCGGTGACGGTGCCCCCGTAGTTGGTGCCGGTCGAGCAGTTCCACACCTGCTGCCCCATCGCAATGCCGATCTTGATATACGCGCCCTGGGCATCAATGGTGTTGTGGGTGACCACGGTGCCGGTGTAGTTCCCGTTCATCGGCGCGTAGTCCACCATGTTGATCCCGCCGAACAGCAGCTGCGACTTGGCAATGATCGTGTTGTCCTGGATGGTCGAGCCGGGCGCGCCGAACACGACGATGCCGCCGTCGGTCGCGTCCTGCACGGTGTTGCCCTGCACCAGGCTGTTGCCGCAGGCCAGCGAGATGCCGTCGGCCCAGGTGCCGTTGCCGGGCGCGGAGGGGGTCGCGGTACCGGACGGGCCGATCGTGTTGTCCAGGATCTTCGCGTTCTGGCATTGCGGGACGCTGTTGGTGACGGCGCCTTCGATGACGTGCAGGTCGGACCAGCTGCGGGTGTCGTGCACGTAGGAGTTCTGCACCGTCTGGCCGGTGCCCGCGCCGCCCAGCTCCAGCAGCGCGCCGCCGGTCAGCGCGCCGAGGCCGGGCCTGTTGCCGTCGACCTGGATGTTCTCCACGGTGACGCCGGGCTGGTTGTTGCCGGCGATCGCGGTGGTCAGGCTGCTTCCGGTCACCCGCAGGATCGCGCGGCTGCCGTCCGTGGGCAGCCCTTGGGTGAGGATCTGCTGGTTTGCGGCGGTGAAGGTGACCGAGTTGCTCACCGAGAACACCGCGCCCGGACACAGCACCGCCTGCGCCCCGGCGCCGACCAGGGCGGCGTTGATGTCGGCGTCGGTCCCGGACGGGATACAGGAGGACGCTGCCGGGGCGGCGGCGATCGCTGCCGCCCCCGGCGCAAGTGCGGCGGATAGAGCGAGGGCGGCGGTCGCGGCAAGCAGGGCGCCGCTCCGGGACCTTCTCAGTGCTCTGGCGAACAGGTGCATGGCAGCTCCTGCGGGCGTGGGTGGCCTGAGTCGTGGTCACCGTACAAGCCGCGACGCATTGCTGCAAGGTTTCTACATTGAAAAGCAAAAATACGACAGTCTCACGAGGTATCGACCGGTCACCGCTCGCCACGCTCTCAACTGCGCAGGTCCTTCACTCGTTGCAGCTTGCCGACCGAGCGCTCCAGGCTGTCCGGGTCGACGATCGCGACGTCGACCGTCACGCCGATCCCGTCCTTGACGGCCGCCGCGATCGCCGGGCCCGCCGCGGCGCGCTGTGCGGGATCGGCTTCAGGCCGGGCCTCGGCGCGCACGGTGAGATGGTCCATCCGGCCCTGCTTGGTCAACTCGAGCTGGAAGTGCGGCGAGACGCCGGGCGTGCGCAGCACGACTTCCTCGATCTGACTCGGGAAGACATTGACACCGCGCAGGATGATCAGGTCGTCGCAGCGGCCGGTGATCTTCTCCATCCGCCGGAACGGCGCCCGTGCCGTACCCGGCAGCAGGCAGGTCAGATCCCGGGTCCGGTAGCGGATGACCGGCAGCGCCTCTTTGGTCAGCGAGGTGAACACCAGCTCACCGCGCTCGCCCGGGGGGAGCACCGTGCCGGTGTCCGGGGCGACGATCTCCGGATAAAAGTGGTCCTCCCAGATGTGCAGGCCGTCTTTGCTGTCCACGCACTCCTGCGCCACGCCGGGGCCGATCACTTCGGACAGGCCGTAGATGTCCACCGCGTGCAGGCCGGCGCGCTCCTCGATCTCGGCGCGCAGCTGTTCGGTCCACGGCTCGGCGCCGAAGATCCCGACCCGCAGCGATGAGGTGCGCGGGTCGATCCCCTGACGTTCGAACTCGTCGAGCAGCGTGAGCATGTAGGTCGGCGTCACCATGATGATCTCGGGCTCGAAGTCCCGGATCAGCTGCACCTGGCGCGCGGTCATGCCGCCCGAGGCCGGGATCACGACGCACCCGGCGCGCTCCGCGCCGTAGTGCGCGCCGAGACCGCCGGTGAACAGGCCGTACCCGTAGGAGACGTGCACCTTGTCACCGGGGCGGCCACCGGCGGCGCGGATCGAGCGCGCCATCACGTCGGCCCACATGGCCAGGTCGTTCGCGGTGTACCCGACGACCGTCGCGCGCCCGGTGGTACCGCTGGAGGCGTGGATGCGCCGCACCTGCGACATCGGCACGGCGAACATGCCGAACGGGTAGGTCTCGCGCAGGTCCGCCTTCGTGGTGAAGGGGAACCTCGCCAGGTCCTCAAGGGCGCGGCAGTCCTCCGGCTTGACTGCGGCCGCGTCGAACTTGCGGCGGTAGTGCTCGACGTGCTCGTACGCGTGACGCAGGGTGCTGCGAAGCCGGGCGAGCTGGAGCGCGGCCAGCTCCTCGGCACCCAGGCGCTCGCCTTCGTCGCGCAGCTCGTCAGGCAGCGGATCGCCGAGCCGCCGCGAGCCACCGGGCGGCGCGGACGCGGCTGCGGTGGAGGTGGTTGATTCGCTCGTCATCGCGGCTCCTCCAGGCGACCGGCCGAACGTTCGGTAGCTTCGACCACGCGAGCTGCGCCGTCAAGAGCGGCTGGTCCGGAGGGGTGCGCTCGCCGCCGCGCGTCCTCAGTCGTTGATCAGGTCGAACTCCTTCCACTGGCCGATGGCGGTCCGGTTGGTGACGAGCGGCGAAGAGCGTGGTCCCAGCACAGGCGCGGGGTGGGGACGCGGACGGTGCGCCCGGCTCACGCGCACCGCCCGCGCCGCTCGCGTCCCCCTTACGATTGCTGCGCGAGGCGGAAGTTCTGCGCCGCGCTGCCGTTGCAGGTGAGCACCTGCAACTGGATGCCGTTGGCCGTGGACGCGTTGGGAACGCCTAGGCACAGGCCGCTGTTGCGCGCCACGAACGTGTAGTAGCCGCCGCCGGCCGGGACGGCCTGCCACTGCTGGTTGGTGCCGCCGCCGTACGACCAGATCTGCACCGGTGTGCCCGGCGCCGTGGCCGACGGGCCGCCGGTCACGTCCCACGCCTCGTTCTGCGTCGCGGCCTGGCGGCTGAGCACCTCGTAGTAGCCGCTGCCGGCCTGGACGAACTGCCACTGCTGGTTGATCGCGCCGCCGCAGGACCACTGCTGCACGACGGAGCCGTTAGTCGTGCCGAAGTTCGAGTCGTCGACGCAGGACCCGCTGTTCTGGTTGATCGCCTCGTACCAGGCCGAGGAGTCGATGCCGGTTCCGGAACCCGTCGACGCGAACGCCAGGCTGTTGACGTTCCAGCCGCCGTTGTCCTGATTGAGCGTCAGGATCTGCTGGCCGGCCGGCAGCGTGACGCTCGCGGTGACCGTCGTCCAGGTCTGCCATCCTCCGGTCGCCGGGATGTTGACGGCGCCGGACAGGTTTGTGCCGGAGGCGTTGGACAGGTGAAGCGCGTCGGTCACAGCCGAGGGGGCCGCGAGCCGCAGGCTGACCGTGTACGTGCCGGCCGTGGCGACGTTCACCGTGTAGCGGAACCACTGGCCCGCGCTCGTCCAGCCGAGGTCGTAGCCGCCGCCGGTGTCAGAGGTCGTCTCCAGGTCGACGCCGTCGCTGCGGTAGTTGTTGCCGGTGCCGTTGACGGAGCCCACGTTGTACGCGACGCCCTGGCCACCGGTGTCGTAGTTCTCCGCCTGCACCGTGCCCGGTATCGCCGCCGCGGTGCCGCCGTACGGCGCTTCCGGCGTTGAACCGCCCTGCCAGCTGTTGTTGCTGACCGAGGCGTTGAAGCCGCTGGAGTTGTTGATGTACGCCGACATTCCGGAACTCAGACCGCTGACCGTGTTGCCGGTGATCGTGGCCGAGCCGGACGGCGCCGGGTAGAACGGCGGCGAGATCACGATCCCGTTGCGCCACGGGGAGTTGATCGTGTTGTTCTGCAGCTGCGTGTTGGTCGAGGTGGAGAAGCCGACCGCGTCATACACGGAGCTGGTGATGGTGTTGCCGCTGACGTTCGCCTGGTCCACGACGCCGACGTTCTGGCCGTCGCCGCCGTTGCCGATCTGCATCGCCGGCTGGCCTTGGCTGTAGGCGTTGCCGCCGGACCTGAGGATCGTGTTGCCGGACACGGTGGCCGAAGTCAGGTCACTGCCGTTCAAGCCGAAGCGGCCGACCCCGAGGCCGATGTACCGCGCCGTGTCACTGATGTAGTTGTTCTGCACATGATGGCCGCCACCGCCGTAGATCCCGATGCCCTTGCCGCCCCAGGGCGCGATCAGGGAGTTGTTGGTCAGCGTGATGTTGGACATCGCGGTGTAGTAGGTCTTGGAACCGTCGCTGTTGGTGTTGTAGTTGACGGAGTTGATCGCCATCGCGTCGTCGCCGGTGCCGCGCACGAAGTCGTTGGTCGCGGTCAGGTTGTTGCCCACGCTCGCGCCGAGCGAGACGTTGTTGAGATTGATCCCGTCCGCCCAGACCGCGGTGACCCGGCTGTTCTGCACGGTGCCGCCGGTGCCCGAGGCCCAGAACCCTGACTCCGTGTGCTGGATCCACATGTGGTCGGCGACCCAGTTGGTGCCGGTGGTGTCCATCGCCCCGCCGTCGCCGTCCACGGTGGCGCGGCTGGTGGCGTTCGAGTCGATGTGGAAGTCCTGGACGTGGCAGGAGGTCACGCCGAACACCGCGCCGAGGCCGACGTTGTTGGGCAGCGGCACCTGCCGGTAGATCGTGCTGTACCACAGGCCGGCGCCGGCGATCGTGATGCCGGTGGCGTTCAGGCCCGCGGTGCCCTTCAGGTAGAACGTGCCTTGCGGGATCCAGAGGATCTTGCCTTGGGACTGCGCCTGGTCGATGCAGTTCTGGATCGCGCCGGTGCTGTCCGTCGCGCCCGGATCGCCGGAGCCGTTGGTCGGGGTGTCGTCCGCGACCGCGCCGCAGCTGGTGATCGAGATCGAATTCGCCGGCTGGGCGATCGGCGCCGGCGGGTTCTCCACGTCGATCACGTCCACGTCGTAGAACGCGGCGCTGTTCGCGGCGTCCTTCACGATCGAGAAGGTGCTGCCCGGGGCGATGGCCGCGCCGGTCACGAACGCGTGCGACTCGTCCCAGAAGACGCGCGGGTCGCCGTCGCCGGGGTTCTGGTCGTTGCCGTTGTAGTTGTTGTTGCCCTCGTACAGCCAGGTCTGCTTGGAGTTGACATTCAACGCCTGCCGGAACGTGCCGTTGACGTAGAGATCGAGCGTCGAGGTCGTTCCGCCGCCCGAGGAGGTGTCCGGCATGCTGTAGCGCAGGTTGATGAAGCTGATCGGCTGGCCGGTGTTGTTCGTCCACTGCACGGATTGTCCGGTGCCGGACAGGTGTACGTATGCGTGCCCTGACGCCTCGAGAGACGCATTCGAGTACTGAGTCGTCGGCGCGGCGGTCAGCGACACGACGCTCGCGCCGCCGCCGAGAGCACCGGCCTCGGCCTCGTAGCTGGTGAACGGCGTCGTGGCGCCGACGGCGGTTGGGGCCGCCGTCGCATTCTTCGCCGCCGCGGCGGGGGAGGGCGGCGCCGCGAACGCCGAGGTGAGTGTCGCCGCCGCCACCACCATGCCGAGCAACGCGGCGCCGACGGCCGCTGATCGACGCACAGACCGGGATGTCCTCATGACTGCTCTCTAACGTGGGTGTGAAAGAACGAGCGGAGTGCTGGGTGCGACCCGTGTGGCGGAGCACGGCGCACCCTACAGAGGGCCACAGCGCTCGCAAGAGTTCAACTTTCTAGCGGCATATTTGAACAACTCTTTGGAAAAGCCGCTAGCGTGCACATGGTGCTCCCGTAGAGATCCTATGTATTTAGTTGATCTCGCAGGCCTGTTGCGGAACTCGCGAGAGCTATGGACGCACCATGATCGATGCGTTAGAAACTCCTCCGATGTGTTAGCTGCCATGTCGCATCAACAGGATGCAACCGCGTCTGGAGGACTCATGCACTCACGCCGTCCCCGCTCGCGTCTTCTCGCCGCGGCCGCCGCACTGTCTCTCGGCATGTCGGCAGTCATCCTCAGTGGTCTGACATGGTCAGCGACTGCCGCCACGCTCACCACCGCCTGGCAGAACGGCGCCTTCTCAGAGAACGTCGGCGGCGTGGTCTCGCGCTCTGACGTCGTGCTCGGCAGCCCGAACACGGCGGCCAGCCAGTCGCTGCCGATGGGCAACGGCTCGCTCGGCGTGGCAGCCTGGGCCGCGAACGGCTTCACCGCGCAGCTCAACCGCAGCGACACCATGCCGTACCGGCTCTCCCCGGGCCAGCTCAACATTCCCGGCCTGTCCGCGATGACCGGCGCCTCGGACTTCTCCGGCTATCTCGATCTCTACAACGGAGTGCTCAACGAATCCGGCGGCGGCATGAGCCTGCGGGCCTGGGTGCCGGACGGCAAGGACGAACTGATCGTCCAGGTCACCGGGGCCAACCCGGGCACGCAGCAGACCGCGACGCTCAACCTGTGGAGCGGCCGGTCCCCGTCGGCCGCCGCGTCCGGAGCGATCGCCAGCTTCGCGCAGACCTGGGTGGACACTCAGACCGGCAACTCCAACCAGACCTTCGGCGCGATGGCCGCGATCACCGCGGGCGGCCAGAACGTCAGCTCCTCCGTGGTCAACGGCACGCAGGTGAAGGTCACCTTCAACCCGAACAGCGACGGCTCTTACCGGGTGATCGTCGCTTCGCCGAAGTGGACCGGCGGAGATCCGACCTCGACCGCGTCGAGCCTGATCGGCAGCGACACGACGGCGAGCACGTCCTCGCTGCTGTCCGCGCAGTCCTCATGGTGGAACGGGTTCTGGGCCGGCAGCGGCCTGATCGAGGCCAACTCCGCGGACGGCGTGGCGCAGTACCTGGAAAACCTGCGCACGCTGTACCTCTACGACGAGGCCGCCAGCATGAAGGCCGGCGCGCTGCCGGGCAGCCAGGCCGGCGCCGCGAACCTGTTCAACTGGGACCAGGACCACCAGGACTGGTACCCGGCCGGGTACTGGCTGTGGAACCTGCGCGGACAGATCGCGGCCAACCTCAGCTCCGGGAACTTCGCGCTCAACACGCCGATCTTCGACATGTATCTCAATGACCTGCCGGCGATCGAATCGTGGACCAGCGCGCAGATGGGCGGCAAGCCGGGCGCCTGCGTGCCGGAGACGATGCGCTTCAACGGCAACGGCTACTACAACGGCGGCGGCGCCAACTCCAACGCCTCCTGCGCGCAGGCATCGAGCCCGAGCTATAACGCGCTGAACATCACCAGCGGCGCCGAGATCGCGCTGTGGATCTGGCAGCAGTACCAGGACACCGGCAGTATCAGCTTCCTGCAGAAGTACTACCCGGTGCTCCAGCAGACCGCGACCTTCCTGTTCGACTACCAGAGCAAGGGCTCTGACAACTTCCTGCACGCCGTGGCCAACGCGCATGAGACCCAGTGGGCGGTACAGGATCCGACCACCGACCTGGCCGCCGATCAGGCGCTGTTCACCGCCGAGATCAACGCGGCGACCGTCCTGAACACCGACTCGTCGCTGGTCTCTCAGCTGCGCACCGCGCTGACCGAGATCGAGCCATACGCGCGGGTCAGCCAGTCCAACCAGACGCAGCTGCTCAACGCGCAGCCGACCTCGGCCTCGGCGGCCGCGAGCCTCGATGCTCAGGGCGCTGACATGATCGGCATGTCGTACCAGCCGGGCGCCACCATCGAGAACGGCGAGAACATCGGCCTCGAACCGGTCTGGCCGTACGGCCTGATCGGCGACAACACCGTGCTGAACGGTGACAACCTGACCGCTCTCGCCGACCGCACGTACAACAACCGGCCGAACAAGACCAACCCCGACTGGAACTTCGACGCCGTCCAGGCCGCCCGCCTCGACATGGGCAGCCAGGTCGCCTCCGACCTCACCACGGTGACCGAAAACTACCAGGCGTACATCAGCGGCCTGGCGAACCTGTTCAACGGCAGCGTCGGCACCAACTCGTACATCGAGCAGCAGTCCACCGTGGCTACTGCGCTCGACGAGGCCCTGGCCACGCAGTACGACGGCACGCTGCGCTTCGCTCCGGCCTGGCCGTCCGGGTGGGACGTGTCAGGGACCGTGTACGTGCAGGGCGGCACGAAGGTGGACGTCCAGGTCGAGGGAGGAACCCTGGCCACCGCCGCGATCCAGGCCGGATCGACCGGCACGATCACCGTGAAGAACCCGTGGCCGGGTCAACAGGTGCAGGTGGTCAACGGCTCGACCGGAGCCGTGGTCGTATCGCCCACCACCGCGGCCACCTTCAGCCTTTCGATGAGCGCCGGGTCCTCCTACCTGGTGGAGCAACCCGCGAACCCGACCACCGCGATGGCCTTCGCCCAGGTGACCGGCACGCAGGCGACCGCATACAAGACTCTTGGCGGCAAGGTGCAGATCGGCCTGCCCGGCAACAGCGTGGGCACGAGCTACCCGAACCTGGCCGCGTCCTTCAACGACGTCGGCATCACCGCCGACAACAACACCGCCCTGGGCAACTTCGACGGCGGCAACGCGAGCTTCTCCGAGACCGCGCTGACGAACGCCGGAGCCGGCCCCGGAGCGTCGATCAGCTCCTCCGGCCTCACCTTCACCTTCCCGAACGTCGCCGCGGGCAGCAACGACAACACAGTGGCGCAGGGCCAGAAGATCACCATGACCGGCAGCGGCACCCTCGGATTCCTGGTGTCCGCGAGCTACGGCCCTGCCACCGGCTCCGGCACCATCACCTACACCGATGGCAGCACGCAGAGCTACACCCTCACCGTGCCGGACTGGTGGTCGACCACGGCGCCGTCCGGCGGAGCGGTCGCCGTGAACTCGGCGTACCAGAACCGCCAGGGCAACACCACGTTCGCGCAGAGCGGCGACATCTTCTCCGTCCCGATCACTCTCGCCTCCGGAAAGATGATCGCCTCGGTCACCCTTCCACCCGGCGGCGCACTCGCGGCAGGAACCGCGGCGATCCACGTCTTCGCCATGGCCACCACCGGATCAGCGACCTCCAGCCCGATGATCAGCCTCCGTGCTCATGCGAACGGTGACATCGTGACGGCGGACAACGCCGGGTCCTCGCCGCTGATCGCCAATCGCACGGCGATCGGTGGCTGGGAGCAGTTCGACCTGATCAGCAACGCGGATGGCAGTGTGAGCTTTCGTGCTCATGCGAATGGCGACATCGTGACCGCCGACAACGCCGGCGCCTCGCCACTGATTGCGAACCGGACCGCGATCGGGCCGTGGGAGGAGTTCGACCTGATCAGCAACGCGGATGGCAGTGTGAGCTTTCGTGCTCATGCGAACGGTGACATCGTGACGGCGGACAACGCCGGCGCCTCGCCGCTGATCGCCAACCGCACGGCGATCGGCACCTGGGAGGAGTTCGACCTGATCTACGACTGAGGCCGCGTCTTGGCCCGCACGGATGAACCTGCGTTTCCGGGGAATGCGATGCGCCGTGTCACGTACTGTCGAAACCAGCCGGCCACCGGCTGAAGCCCGAGCCCTGGGCGCCCGGCTCGGGCTGGTCGTGCTCGTGTCGGTGCCCGCGTTCCTGATCGTCGCGTTGCTGGTCGTCGCCGTGGAAGGCGCCTGGTCGCCACTGCACCGCCTCGACGGATCGGCCTCGGACCATATGCACCGGCTGGCAGTGGCCCATCCGGCTTGGGTGACAGCGATGGACGTGGTTTCGAACGTCGGGTCGCCGACGGTGATGCGCACGCTCGTGGGCCTGCTGGCCATCGTCCTGTGGATCCGGCACGCGCGGCGCCTGGCCTTGTGGGCCGCGGTCACCATCGCGGGCGGCGCACTGATCGACGTCGTCCTCAAGGCGGCGGTCGACCGGGCCAGACCGCACTTCACCAACCCGGTCGCTCTCGCCTCCGGCGGCTCGTTCCCGTCCGGCCACGCCTTCACCGCCACACTCGGCGCCGGAGTGCTGCTGCTGTGGGCCCTTCCGCTGCTTTCGACGCGCGGCCGGATCGCGGCGTGGATCGCCGCGGTATTGGTACCGCTCGCGGTCGGCGTCAGCCGGGTCGCCCTCGGCGTGCACTGGGTCAGCGACGTGGTCGGCGGCTGGCTGCTCGGCGCCGGCCTGCTCGCGCTGACCGCCGCCGCGTTCGAATCCTGGCGCCAAGAGCGCGGGCTCGGACGCGCGCACCCGGTCACCGAGGGCGTGGATCCCGAGGACACGCACGTCGCCGCGCACTCCGACGAAGTCGCCGCGCACTCCGACGAATCAGGCCAGCGCTAACCCCAGCGCTAACCCTCCCCGCCGCCAGTCCGTGACGTGCGGGAGGCAGGCGTCAGCGGCGCCCGAGTCTCGAGAACCGCATCACGCCGTCGTCGATCCGGCCATGGCGCAGCTTCACCAGGTCGTGCGCGTAGCTCATGCCCATCTGCCAGGGCTGACGCGAACCGGCCTTCGGGAACTCGTGGACCGAGCGCAGTACATACCCGGCATCGAAGTCCAGCAGCGGCCGCTCGGTGACGGTCGGATCGTCGTTGATCGGGACGCACTGGTCGTAACCGTGCCGGTCCATGTATCGCAGCAGCCGGACGACGTACTCGCTGACCAGGTCCGCCTTCAGCGTCCAGGACGCGTTCGTGTATCCGATCGTGTAGGCGAAGTTTGGTATGCCGCTGAGCATCATGCCCTTGTATGCCATCGTCTCCGGCAGCTTCACCTCGCGCTCGTCCACCTGGAGGCGGATTGCGCCGAATACCAGCAGCCGCAGGCCGGTCGCGGTGACGATGACGTCGGCGTCGAGCTCTCCGCCCGATTCGAGCCGGATGCCCGTCTCGCTGAAGCCCGCGATCCGGTCGGTCACGATCGACGCCCGGCCCGCCTTGATCGAGGCGAACAGGTCGCCGTCAGGGGCGAGGCACAGCCGCTGGTCCCAAGGCTGATAACGCGGTGCGAAGTGGGTGTCGACCTCGTAACCGGCCGGCAGGCGCCTGATCGCGGCCTTGCGGATGAGCGATCTGATCATCTGCGGTCGCTTGCGGCTGAGCCGATAAATCAGAGTACTTACCCCGATGTTCTTCCACCTGGTCACGACGTAGCCGGCGCGCGCGCCGATCGTGCGGCGCAGCGCGTTCGCGATCGCGTCCTCGGCGGGCAGCGAGAGGATGTAGGTCGGCGAGCGTTGCAGCATGGTCACGTGCGCGGCTCGCTCGGCGAGCGCTGGGACCAGCGTGACAGCTGTCGCGCCGCTGCCGATCACCACGATCCGCTTGCCGGCGTAGTCGAGGTCTGACGGCCACTGCTGCGGGTGGATCACGCTCCCGCCGAACCGCTCGATGCCCGGTAGTTCGGGCGTGTAGCCGGCGTCGTAGCGGTAGTAGCCGGTGCATAGGTACAGGAAATTCGCGGTGAAGCGGACCGGTCGGCCGTCATGGACCGCGTCGACGGTCCACCGCGCCTTCTGGCTCGACCACGCGGCGCGCACGACGCGGTGCCCGAACCGGATGTGCCGGTCGATGCCGGCCTCGGTGGCCGTCTCCCGGACGTACTCGAGGATCGCGGGCCCGTCCGCGATCGCCTTGGCCTGCTTCCACGGCCGGAACCGGTAGCCCAGGGTCTGCATGTCCGAATCGGAGCGCACTCCTGGGTAGCGAAACAGGTCCCAGGTGCCGCCGACACAGTCGCGCGCCTCGAGGATCGTGTAGCTACGCCGGGGGAAAGCCGACTGAAGATGGTGCGCGGCGCCGATCCCGGAGAGCCCCGCTCCGACGATCAGAACACTGAAATGCTCGGCGGCAGCGTCGTCGGCGAGCTCGGGCACAGCGCTCGACCCAGGTACGGTGCCCGGTTCGGTTTCCGTCGTCACCCGGCAGTCTCCTTCTGGCGGGCGCGCAGCCTCGCCTGCAAACGCTCGATGACCGAGTAGTAATGCGTCGGCGCGACGCGGGCCAGTGCGTCGAACATGTACGCGTCCGGGCCGACGAGTATGCGGGCCTTGCCACGCTCGACGCCGCGGTGGATGATCTCGGCCGCCTTGTCCGGGGACGTGAGCGTGACGGCTTCGAACTGTGCCGCCATCTGCTCCTTCGTCCGGCCCAGACCCTCCGGATCCTTGCGCACACGCGCGTTGCGGGCGATGTTCGTGGTCACGCCGCCAGGATGCACGTTCACGGCGCGCACGCCCGTACCGCGCAACTCCTGACGCAGCGCGTCGGTGAAGCCGCGCACCGCGAACTTCGACGCGCAATACGCACTCTGATACGGCATGCCGACAAGGCCGAACACGCTGGAGGTGTTCACGATGACGCCCTCATCCTGCTCCAGCAGGATCGGCAGGAAGGCTCGGGTCCCGTTGACCACGCCGCGGAAGTTGATGTCGATCAGCCAGTCGTCGTCTTCGGGCACTGCCTCGCGCACGCTGGAGGCCACCGCGACCCCGGCGTTGTTGAACACCGCCGCCAGCTTGTCCGGCAGCCACGCGCGCACTTCCCCGGCGAAGCGCAGCTGATCGGCGGCGTCGCGCACATCGAGCACCC
>Ga0070739_10004166_pt1 | contig 17348 bp, 18 predicted proteins | sample Coa_R1_7_FD_66445 | JGI IMG/M metagenome (GOLD analysis project Ga0070739, IMG submission 66445) | Surface soil microbial communities from Centralia Pennsylvania, which are recovering from an underground coalmine fire - Coalmine... | ecosystem: Environmental > Terrestrial > Soil > Unclassified ... | reverse complement strand
CTCCTCGCGCTTGGCGCTCCATTCCGAGAGAAATGGCGTCGGCAGAGAACGCAACACGGTTCTATAGCCGACCGTGCCGGGCACCGGACTGATATCGTTGAGCACGTCGACCTTGATGGCGTCTTCCGACTTGGCATCTACTATCGCCTGTTTCCATTCCTGCGGCGCCGGCGCTTCGTGGGAGGCAATGAACCGGGTGCCGAGATTGACGCCGACAGCGCCAAGCATCAGCGCAGCCGCAATACCGCGGCCGTCGAAAATGCCGCCCGAGGCGACGACGGGAATTGGAGAAACCGCGTCAACGACCTGCGGCACTAGTGTCATGGTGCTGACCTCGCCGCAATAGCCGCCAGACTCGCTGCCTTGCGCGCTGATTACGTCAGCGCCGCGCCGGGCGGCCTCAACCGCCTGCGCGACGTTCGTCACCTGGACCATGACCAGTGCACCGACGTCATGGGCTTGCTGAACCAAATCGCCTGGATCGGCAAGCGTGAACGACATGACCGTTGGCCGTGCGGCGAGCGCAAAGGCGAATACCTCGGGGTCCATCGCTTGCGGAATGTGATTGATGGCGAACGGTCGACTGGTGAGTTTGCGCACGACTTCGATGTCGCGCTTGACTGCGGCTGCACTGCGGAACAGCGAACCGATGCCGCCAAGTCCGCCGGCATTGGAAACAGTGGCGGCAAGCTCCGCCGATGTGCAAGTGCCCATTGGCGCAAGGATGATGGGAATTTGAACACCCAGGAGGTCGCAGAGTTGGGTCTTTAGCATGGCGTTATCTCCAGACGGGGTTGCGGGGATAGAGCACAGTATCCGCGGCCGAACGTCCCTCCTGAACGTCAGCGCGGAACGCGGCGGTCAAGTAACCAGTCGGCTGGGGCCTTCGTGAGTAAGATAAAATTGCGGCGCTCTCGTCGCCAACCAGTGCACGTGATACTTCGCTTGCAGTATTTGGCCGAGACGAATTGCGTTTATCGGCATGAGGACGAGATGCAAGCAAAACACCGGTGGAAGCCAAGCCAGGAGCCCATAGCTGACAAATGCGACGTTGCTGATGAGCGCCAGGACTCTCAGAAGACGCATATCCTTGGTCACGAACGTCAAGAACACCATCGTCGAGGCCCAGTAGCCAACAATATCGTGTGCGGTCACGGCGTCGTCTCCGTTCAGGGCATCAGCAACACGGGCAGCTTGTCCAAAGTGCCGAGCGGAAGTCGCGAAGCGGGTCCGAAAAAACTCGGAAAAGACTGCGAATTGGGATAAAAAGGCGAACATGGCCATCCATGCTTTTGGGCCGTTTTGCCTTGATTCCGAAGAGGAAATCCTGTTTCGCGGCAATGAGGCGTTGCCGCTCGGCCGGCGCGCGGTCGCCTTACTGCGCACGCTCGTCGAACGCTCCGGCAGGCCTGTGTCAAAGGATGCGTTAATCGACGCCGCTTGGCCGGGCCTCGCCATCGAAGACAGCAACCTGACGGTTCAGATCGCAGCGCTCCGTCGCGTCCTCGCCGAGGAGCCTGGCGGCGATGGTTGGATTGAAACGCTCCCGCGTCGTGGCTATCGGTTCGTTGGACCGCTCGGTAAAGCAGAGGTGGTCGAGCAGGTCGCCGCGCCGCATATCGACCCCTCAACCCGACCGGAACGGGACGACAGGCCATCAATTGCGGTTCTGCCGTTCACCAACATGAGCGGCGACCCGGAACAGGATTACTTCGCCGACGGTACTGTGGAGGAAATCATCACCGGCCTGTCGCGCATCAAATGGCTCTCGGTAATCTCGCGAAATTCGAGCTTCATCTACAAGAACAAGCCGGTCGACCTGAAGGAGATCGCGGATAGACTTAGCGTCCGCTATGTGCTCGGAGGCGGCATACGAAAATCCGGACTGCGGGTTCGCATTACCGCACAACTCGTCGATGCCACCACCGGCGCTCACCTTTGGGCCGATCAGTACGACCGGGTCGTGGAAGATGTGTTTGCATTGCAGGACGAGATCGCGATGTGTGTCGTCGGCGCGATCGAGCCTAGTCTGCGAAAGGCGGAGTTTGAGCGCATTAAGCGGCAGCGGCCCAGCAACTTCACCGCCTACGACCTGTTACTGCGCTCACAACAGTTTGTTTTTGCGGGGATGCCAAGCGAAGCCGCAAAGGCCATTCCGCTGCTTGAGGAAGCCCTGACGCTTGAGCCGGAGTATAGTGCGGCGCACGCCTATTTGAGTTGGTGTTTCCACTCGCGTTTCGGTCGCGGCGGATTGCGAGAAGAGGATCGTCTCGCTGCAATTCACCATGCTCGCGCCGCCGTGCGGCTTGGCAATGACGATGCAACGGCGCTTGCGATTGCAGCGCTCGTTCTGGCTTACGATGGTCATGATAATGTTACAGCGATCAAGGTCTTCGATCGGGCAATGGAGTTAAGCAGCTGCAATATGTTTGTGCTTTGTTGGAGCGCCGCCATCCTCGCGTGGACAGGTAAGGCTGAGTTGGCCATTGAACGCGCGCAGCTCGCGCTTCGCCTCGGTCGCTTCGACCCGTTAAATTGGCGAGCGAACCACGCGCTGTCGGTCGCTTACTTTTACAGGCAAAGATACAGTGAGGCAGCGGACGCGGCTCAGAACGTGGTTGACGCCAATCCGGTCTACAGTCTTCCTCGCGCAATTTTGGCGGGTGCGCTCGTCCGTCTAGGCCGAACCGATGCTGCCAAGGCCATGGCGCGAACAGTATTAGATCGCGAACCTTCGTTCACGATCCGTGGCACAGCACGTTATGCCGAGCTCGATTCTGCCGTATTCAAGCCCTTCGCCGATGCGTGGCGAGAGGTTGGACTGCCGGACTAAAAGGCTGGTCTCTGAGTGGGGAATGTCGGTTGAGGGTCATTTTCGACCGAACCAGCCAATTCTGCCTGTCGGATCATGTCCGCTTCGCGCCGAAAGCTTGCGCGGGGCGCGTCCGGAATGTCTGACGCCATGCGGATGGCGTATGAGGAGAAACGTTGCCCGATCTTGCGAGGTTGCAATTTGGCACCATTTATGCTTCAATAATAGTCCGTTTTGGAGAGGTAGCTATGGACCTTTCGATCAAAGGCGTGCCGGAGAACCAAGTGGTTCGGTTACGCGAAATCGCCAAGGCCAATCATCGCTCGCTGCAGGGCGAACTGCGGGCGATGATCGATCGGGCGACGGGAATTATTCCGCGCCGGCTCTCGGTTGACGAGATCGCCACTAAAGTCAGCAGACTTGGTCTGGAGCGCAGGGACGAGGCGGCGCGGCTGATCCGCGAAGATCGTGACCGATAAGGTCGTCGATGCGTCGGCTGTCGCCGCGTTACTGTTCAATGAGTTGGCGCGGGACTCGGTGGTTGAGCGCTTGCGCGACGCTTCGCTGTTTGCGCCAAACTTGATCGCATTCGAGGTGGCAAACGTATGCCTCAAAAAGATTCGAGCTGCGCACAGTCAACGCCCCGCGCTGCTCGAGGCATTCTCTTTACTCAGCGAGCTTTCGATCACGTTTGAATCGATCGACCTTCGCGAGGCGATCTCGCTGGCGGAGCGAACGAAACTGACGGTGTACGACGCAAGCTATCTTTGGCTTGCACTCACCCTTGGCGTCGAGCTGGTCACTCTCGACGCAAAACTTGCCCAAGCGGACGCGGCCATGCGTGGCTTGATCGGCCGTCGCTGAGGATCAAGCGCATCGCGCACTCCTAGCTTTCTCCCCCCGCACAGCGGGCAGAGCTATCGCATATGACAGCGGTCCCTATTTCTTCCTCCCCCTGGAAGGGGGAGGTCGGCGGCTGCAAGCCGCCGGGTGGGGGTCAAACACCGGCCTTCGTGCTGGATGTGACCCCTCCCTCGGCGCGCTGCGCGCGCCGTCCCTCCCCTTTCAGGGGAGGGAGAAAGTCATATGCGACAGTCTCCGCGCGAGGGAAGCTGGTGACGATGAGAGAAAGCCATGACCTACATCCGCGGCGTCAATCTCTTGCCGGCAACCGGCGAATTCACCTACGACACGATTCCGTATCTCGGCCAGCGGATCACCGAGACTGGCCTGAGTTCGATCAACCGCTATGCCAATGGCGGCCCGCTCGCCGGCACCGGCAACACTACCGATTACACGATCGCCCTTGACCAGCTGCAAGCCGCGTTCCCGGATTGCGCGACGGTCGCGGTCGTGGTCGCCTGGTTCGGCAACTCGACCGATGTCACCGTGTGCCAGATCTACCCGTCCACCACCTACATCGGCGGCACGTTTCAGCAGGCCGGGGGCGGTGCGGACGTTTGGCGCTGTTCGAGCCTGACGCAATCGTCGCCCGGACTCATTGCAATCCCGCAGAGCGGCGGCAGCTTCATTTATGGCGGCACGCCGGCCGACCAGTCGATCGTCCGCTGCCTCCGCGATCTGAAAAGCCGCGGACTGCGCGTCGTCTTCTATCCGTTCGTCCTGATGACCGCCTCGGGCAAGCCCTGGCGCGGCCGCATCACGTACAACGGAAGCGACGTTTCCAGCGCGGCGACCACCGCGATCAACAACTTTTTGGGCAGTGCCGCGGCGTCCCAGTTCACGCGTGACACGACCAATCTGACCGTGAGCTATGCCGGGTCGGCGACCGACTACACCTATCGGCGCATGATCCTGCACTATGCCAATCTGTGCGTGATCGCCGGCGGCGTCGATCTGTTCCTGCTGGGCTCGGAATTCCGCGGGCTGGAGATCGTTCGCGGGCCGGCATGGACCAAGGCCGGCACGACCGGCGGCGATGGCCGCGTGAGCTGGGATTATCCGTTCGTCGCTGGGCTCATCCAGTTGGCCGATGACGTGCGCGGCATTTTCGATGCGGCGGGGCTGACCAAAGACATCGTCAATCTGCACAACCTCGTCAGCTATTCGGCCGATTGGTCCGTCTGGATGGGCTACCAGCATCCTGGCGCCAACGGTCAATGGCCGCATCTCGACCAGCTTTACGCCGATGCCAACATCGACCTTGTCTGTTTCGACAATTACATTCCACTGACCGACTGGACGACGGCCGACGGCGGCCTCGATGCGGCCAATTGGCGCGAACCGACGCCGGCGGCTGGCTCCTGGCCGCCGCCGCCCGCGATGGTCAATGGCCTCGGCCTGACCGGGCAGCCGGCGCTGCACAGCCTCGATTATCTGAAGGCGACCATCGAGGGCGGCCAGTATTTCAACTGGTTCTATAACGACAGCAGCAATCTCGGCATCGGCCTTGACCCGAACGGCACCGATCTGCACGTGTCGCTGCCGCACGGCGACCGGCTGACGCAATCGCGCAATCAATACTATTCAAACCAACAGCTCCTCGCGCCGAAGCAACTGCGCTGGTGGTGGAACAACACCCATCAGGCGATCTATGACGCCGGTGACGGGCAGGGCTGGGCGCCGCATGGGCCGAGCACCCAATGGACGCCGCAGTCGAAGTCGATCACGTTTGCCGAATACGGCTTCTCGTCGTGCGACCGCTCAACCAATCAGCCGAGCGCCTTCTTCAATCCGGCAAGCAGCGAGAGCCAAAGCGCCTATTGGTCGGTCTGGGACGCCAGCGAAAGTGTTGCCGGCGGATTTTGGCCGCGGCGCGACGACGATTTGATGCTGCTCGCGCTGCAAGCGCTCTACGAATACTGGGTCACCGACGGCCACAACGAAATCTCGCCCGCCGGTGTGGCGATGATCGAGCCGGCCTTCATGTCGGTGTGGAACTGGGATGCACGGCCGTTCCCGACATTCCCAAACCTTTCCGGAGCGTGGGCCGATGCCGACAACTGGGCGGCAGGGCAGTGGCTTAACGGCAAGGGGCCGTTGCTCGCTACGCCGACGGCCGACGATCCGCCGCCGCTTGGACCTTATGAAACGTTTCCCGTCGCGCCGTCGCCCGGCTGGTCTGCCAAATATTCGCCGTTGTTCCAGACGGCGGCGGCGCTGCACGGCTCCGGCCGCGAAGTTCGCCACGCCAAGACCACCTCGCCGCTTTGGCGGATCGAGCTGACCTATAACGTGCTGCGCATGGCGGCGCCGAACGTGGAGCTGCAGGAGATCGCTGGCTTCTTCGCCCAGTGCCGCGGCGAAGACGCATCGTTCTATTTCGAGCCGCCAAGCCTGTCGCCCGCCATCGGGCAGTCGCTTGGCAGCGGCGACGGCGCGACCACGACATTTCCGTTTGTCTTCACCGCCGGCAGTTATGGGCAGACGCCGGCGAATGTGGGCGCGGTGCTCGCGGTTTATTGCGACGGCGTCGTGCAAGCGTCCGGCTACACGATCACGACCACCGTATTCGCGCCGGCCGTCGTGTTTGCAACGCCGCCGGCCGCGGGAACCGCAATAGCCGCGGACTTTCATTGGTATCTGCTCTGCCGGTTCGACGACGACAGCCAAGACCTGGAAGAATTCATGAGCCAGCTTTACGCGTTGCAGTCATTGCGGCTGCGCACGGTGCGGTCATGAGCGCCCCGCCGTCGCTGCCCGTCCTGCCAGGTCTGGCCTGGTCGCGGCACAAGAAGCCCGGATTTTCCACCCGCGTCGCCTCCCACGTTTCCGGCCGCGAAGTGCGGGTGGCGCTGATGAGTTACCCGCTCTATGAGTTCGAGTCGGTCTATGACGGCTTGAGCTCCTTGGCTATTCCGGGTGCGGCGCAGGTCGGCCTCGGCGCATCGAGCCTGCAAAGCCTCATGGGCTTCTTCCTGCAAATGCAGGGGCAGTTCGGCACCTTCCTTTACACGGACCCCGACGACAACACGGTCACCGGCCAGGCCTTCGCCACCGGCGATGGCGCGACCACCTCCTTCACCATCATGCGCGCGCTGGGCGGCTTTTTGGAGCCAGTCGGCTGGGTGACGAATCTCGGCAACGTTTATTTGAACGGCGTGCACCAAACGAGCGGGTTCAGCCTCACACCGCCGAACACTCTGACCTTCACGTCGGTGCCCGGCGCCGGAGTCATCGTCTCCGCCGATTTCTCCTACGCGTTCAATTGCCGGTTTCTCGACGACCAGATCGACTTCGAGGAGTTCATGGCGAATCTCTGGAAGCTCGCCTCGATGAAGTTCCGCAGCGTGAAGCCTTAACGCTGGATCCTCCCCTGCGAAGCGACAGAGCGAACGCATATGAGATCGGTCCTTATTTCTTCCTCCCCCTGAAAGGGAGGGCAATCGCATATGGGATTTTCACACATCGCGGCGAGCGAATATCACTCAATTCCCCTCCCCCCATTCGCCATTGGCGAATGGCGGGGAGGGGTCAGGGGTGGGGGGCTCTTTGGTCTCTCCGCCGGTGAGAGCGTTGGCAATGACGGTCATGACGCCCTCGATGTTGGCAATGACATCGCTGTTCCAGAATCGCAGGACGCGATAGCCGCGCGCCTGCAGAAATTCGCTTCGCCTTGCGTCGGCGATCATCTGTCGGCTCTCGGCGTGGCTGGCGCCATCAACCTCGATGACCAGTCTGTTGGTGTGACAGCAAAAGTCCGCAAAGTAGGGGCCGATCGTCGCCTGCCGACGGAAATGGCTCTCGGCAAAATTCGCTTCGCGGAGGTGCCACCACAGCTTTCGTTCCGCCGGCGTCATCGTGCGGCGCAGCTGACGCGCGAGTGGCACGCGCGCATCCTGCCCGCCCGTCCTCGTCTTGTCGCGAAACATGCCCCCCACCCCCGACCCCTCCCCGCCATTCGCTGCGCGAATGGGGGGAGGGGAGTTTGATGACTGTCCTGTCGCCGAGACGAGCGAAGATCGTACCTGAAACGGCAGTAAATTTCATATGCGATAGCCCGGCCTGCGAAGCGGGGGAGGAAGGAAGAGAAATATGAAACCGACTTCGGCCGCGCTCATCAGCTATCTCAACAGCGTCCGCGTCAGTGCCGACGCGCCGCTATTGATGGCAGATGCCTTCACCTTCACGCTGCGCATCGGACTTGTGCTCTGCTACACCAATGCCGACGTGACGTTCGTCTATAGCGGCAATACGTTCATTGCCAATTCGATCCTGATCGATGGGCTGAAGTACAAGGCGGCGGTCGGACTCGATGTCGACCAGCAACAGATCACAATCGCGGCGCGGGCGAGCGACACCGTCTCCGGCGGCGCGCCGTTCCTCCAGGCGCTGCGCGACGGCGCGTTCGACGGCTGCGAAATCAAGCGCGACCGGGTGTTCTTTGCCGATCGTATCGGCGGCAGCGTGATCGGCGGCGTTACGTTGTTCAAAGGGCGGCTCGGCAGCGTCGATCAAATCGGCCGCACCGGTGCCAAGCTCACGGTGAATTCCGACCTGGTGTTGCTCGACATCGACATGCCGCGCAATCTCTACCAGCCGACCTGTCTGCACACGCTCTATGATTCCGGCTGCGGCCTGGTGAAGAACGCGTTCGGCACGAGCGGCACGGCCGGCGCGGGATCGACCGCTTCGGTGATCAACTGGTCGGGCGCGAGCCTCGTCTATCGTCAGGGCTCCATCACGTTCACGAGCGGCGCCAACAGCGGCGTCACCGCCAACGTCAACGGCGTCGCGGCCGGCGTGTCGCTAACCCTCGGCTATCCGCTGCAGAGCCCACCGGCGCCGGGCGACGCTTTCACCGTGTACCAGGGCTGCGACCACACGCCCGGTACTTGCCAAGGCAAGTTCAACAATCTCGCGAACTTCCGTGGCTTCCCCTATGTGCCGCCGCCGCAGATGGCGATCTAGATGTCGGATGACAGAGGACAGACGACGGATGAGAGAGGACAGAGTCCATGATCACGGCCTGCAAACCCTTCATCCGTCGTCCGACGTCCGTCATCCGTCCTCCACTATCCGACATCCGTCGTCCGACATCCGTCATCCGTCCTCCGCTATCCGTCAACGCGCCGCCGTGGTGGCCGAGGCGCGCTCGTGGGTTGGCACGCCGTATCATAATTGCGCGGACGTGAAAGGAGTGGGCGTGGACTGCGGCATGTTGCTGGTGCGCGTCTTCGTCGATACCGGCTTGTGCGCGCCGTTCGATCCCCGGCCTTACCCCGTCGACTGGCACCTGCATCGCAGCGAGGAGCGCTATCTCGGCTTCATTTTCGACCGCGGCAGCGAGGTGTTGGCCCCGCAGCCCGGCGACGTGATGGTGCTGCGCTATGGCCGCTGCTACTCGCACGGCGGCATTGTCACCGGCGCCGATCCGGTCGCCATCGTGCACGCTTTCTATCCGGCGGCGCGCGTGCTGGAGGAGGCGGTTGCGCAGAACGTGGTGTTGGCCGACCCGGCGCGCCGGCCGCGCTTTTTCAGCTACTGGGCGAAGCAGCCATGAGCATTTTCCGCAATCCGCATCAAGCGGCGGCGATAACGCCGGAATATACCGGGCTGCAAATTCAGACCGCGGTCAACGCGCTGCCGATTCCGATTGTTTGGGGCGAATCGAAATTGGCTCCGAATGTCATCTGGTACAACAATTTTCAGGCTCATCCGAGCGGCGGCGGCGGTGGTGGCGGCAAGGGCGGCCTGTTCGGCGGCGGCGGCGGTGGCGGTGGCGGATCGAACGGCTATGCCTACACGGCCGCGGTGATGATGGCCTTGGCCGAGGGTCCGATCACCGGCATCAACCAAGTCTGGAAAGATCAGTCGGTCTATACGTTGAGCAGCCTCGGTCTGACATTGTTCAGCGGAACGACGCCGCAGCCGGTCTGGTCGTATCTTGCCGCCGCCTATCCGGCGCAGGCGCTCGCCTATCAGGGCACCGCCTATGTGTGCGCGCCCAATTACAATCTCAGCAGCAGCGCAACCCTTGACAATCACAACTTCGAGGTCGAGGGCTTCCGTTACGGCACCGGCTATGGGCCGGGCTACGCCGCCGTCGACGCCGACCCGGCCCTGATTGTCTCGGACTTCTTGACCAATGCGCAATTCGGCGTCGGTTTTCCAGCCGGCAGCATCGATGCAACAACACTGTTCGGGTCGGGCGCCGACGCCTCTTACGAGACCTATTGCCGGGCGGTCGGGCTTGCGCTCAGCCCGGCGCTCAACGACCAGGAGCAGGCCTCGAGCGTTCTGGCCCGCTGGCTGCAGCTCACCAACACCGCGGCAGTGTGGTCGGGCGGACTATTGCGCTTCATCCCGTACGGCGACAGCCCGGTCACCGGCAACGGCGTCACGTTCAATCCGAACGTGGCGCCGATCTATGCCCTCGCGGACGACGATTTCAAGATCGATCCTCATGAAGATCCGCTGCAAGTCTCGCGCTCCGATCCGTACGCGGCCTACAACGTCTGGCGACTGGAAATCGCCGAGCGCGGCAACGCCTATAATCTGACCCCGGTCGAAGCGCGCGATCAGAATGCGATCGAGCTCTATGGCATGCGCATCGCCTCGACCGTCACCGCGCACGAAATCTGCGACCAGAACATCGGCGCGGTGGCGGCGCAGCTTCTGCTGCAGCGCGGGCTTTACATTCGCAACACGGTCAAGTTTCGGCTGTCCTGGGAATATTGCCTCCTCGACCCGATGGACCTGGTCACGGTCAGCGATGCGACGCTCGGCCTGACCAATGCTCCCATCCGCATCACTGAAATCGAGGAGGATGAAAACGGGCTGCTGCAGGTGACCGCCGAGGAGTTTCCGCCCGGTGCGGCGACCGCAACGCTTTATCCGGTGCAGCCCGTCACCAACGATCCGATCGACCGCAATGTCGCGGCGGCGGCGGTCAATCCGCCAATCATTTTCGAGCCGCCGGCAAGCCTCGCCGGCGTCACGCCGCAAATTTGGGTGGCCGCGTCGGGTGGCGGCGCCGGAATTGCCGACCCGAACTGGGGCGGCGCCTTTGTGTGGCTCTCGCTCGATAGCGTCTCGTACTGCCGCATCGGCACGATCACTGCGGCGGCGCGCCAGGGCGTGCTGACATCGACGCTGCCGAACTACACCGGTCCCAATCCGGATGGCGCCGATGCGCTCGCCGTCGATCTTGCGGAAAGCGGCGGCACGCTGGCGGGCGGGAGCATGCTCGACGCGCAGCTCGGCAACACCTTGTCGATCGTCGATTCCGAGCTGCTCTCGTATGAAACGGCGACGCTGACCGCCGCCAACACCTACGCACTGACGACGCTGTACCGTGGATTGTACGGTTCCGCTGTCGCCGCGCATGCGCCGGGCGCGCCATTCGCTCGGCTCGACGGTGCTGTGTTCGCCTACGACCTGCCGCTGCAATATGTCGGCCGCACGGTTTATCTGAAGCTACAGAGCTACAACGTGTTCGGCTCAGGCGTCCAGGACCTCTCGACCTGTGCCGTCTACAGTTACACGCCGACCGGCGCCGCCGTGGATCATCCGGTTGCGCGCGCGATGATGGTCAGCGTGGCCATGGATTTTGGCCTCGTCACGCAGGTCGCCGGCGTCGGTGATGATTTCGGCGGTTCGCCGGCGCTCGCTGTGGAATTGACCCTCGATCTCGGCGCCGCGTAAGGCGGCCCTGCCTACAAAACCTCGGCACGAACATAGATGACCCCGCGACCGATCATGCCCAAGGAGCGAGCCGCTCTGGTGCAAAGATCCAGGACGCGTCCCCGGTTGAAGGGGCCGCGGTCATTGATCGTGACAATCACGCTTCGGCCGGTCTTCGGGTCGGTTACGAGCACGCGGGTGCCGAACGGCAGCGTCTTATGCGCCGCCGTCAGTCCGCTGCCCCGGCCCGGATAATAGGCCGCCATTCCGACAAACGATCGTGCTTGGTGCTGTGCGGCGTCGTGCTGGGGGGCCTCGGGCTGTGCGGCTTTGTGTTGTGCGGCCTCGGCATGTGCCGGAAGCGCGGCGATCACCAGTGCCGCCGCTATGGCAGTTGCGAAGCTGCGCATTGGAACCCCCGACGTTTCCGCCCGGTAACGCGATAACGTCGAATTAGTTCCGTGCGCGCTGGTCCACGAGACGCAGCGCGTTGGCTTATATTGCTTTCAGGCAGCGTCCGGGATGCGAGGCATCCGGACGCTGCTTTGAGCCTATTGGCGCGGAGGTGGCGCCGTCCTCCTCACCAGTGGCGATGCCAGCCCCAGCCGTGCCAGCCCCACGGGTGCCAACCCCAGCGGTGCCAGCCCCACCAGCCCCACGGCCGGCCGGGCCACCAATACGGACCGGGTCGCCACCAGCACCGGTACGGCCCGCAGACCCAACGGACCTGTTGCACGTTTTGCGTGGTTTGGGCTTCCGCGCTGAGCGTTCCGTTGATCGGCATCGCCGAGACGCTTGCGGCCATGCCCGTTGTGAGCAGGCATGCGACGGCCGCTGCAGCGATTTTGACTCTGACCATAACGTTCCTCGTTTTGACTTGCGTTAGCTGTTTTGCTTTTCGACTTGCGTTAGCTGTTCGCCGCGCATGAATTTTGCGCGCTTGGCCATTTAAGAACGCTGAAGCCTCCGTTTAGCTAGAGTTCAACAACACGGCCCGACCGCGGCACGATTGCGGCCGGCGCCATAAGGATTTGCGCAATGACAACAGCGGTTCAGGTCCAGTATCGGCGCGGCACGGCGTCCCAGGTCACGTCCTTCACGGGCGCGGCCGGCGAGATGGTGGTCGACACGACCAACAACCGCGTCGTGGTGCAGGACGGCGCCACTGCGGGCGGTTTTCCGGCGGCGAAACTCGCCGAGGTCCAGACCAACACGCGCACGCAGGTCAGCGACGCCAACTACACGGCGCTGACCAGCGACCGGACCATCGCCTATGTCGCGCTGACCGCCGCGCGCACCGTTTCGCTGCCGGCCGCGTCGGCGTTTCCCGGCGGGTCGCGGCTCCTGGTGGTGGATGAGTCGGGCGCCTGCTCCAGTACCAGCACGATCACGCTGGCGGCGGCCGGCAGCGACACCATCGACGGCACCGCCAGCGTCGCGATCAAGTCGGCCTACGGCTATCTCGCCATCGAGTCCAACACCGCCAACAAATGGACGGTGATCGACCAGGCCGCGCCGCTCAACGGCCTGTCGGGGCCGCTGACCATTGCCGCGAGCGACGGCGCGAGCATCTCGGCGTCCGGCTCGACCATCACCATCGGTGGGCCGGGCGGCATGGTCAACAAGTTCCGCAATGCCACCATGGATGTGTGGCAGCGCGGCACCGCGCCGACGCTCACCGCGGGCACATCCGGTTGGCAATACACCGCCGACGGCTGGATCGTGAACTGGGCTGCGTCGTCGGCAGCGGCGCCCTCGATCAGCCAAGCCGGCGGCCGGCTCCTGACCAAGAGCAGCCTGCAAGTCACCGGCGCGACCAACATCACCGATCTGTCCATCAGGCAGCGCATCGAGAGCTACATCGCCGCGGCGCTGTGCAGCCAGATCGTCACCGTCCAAGCGTGGGTTTACAATGCTACCGGCGGTGCGAACACCCCGACGCTGACGGTCAACCGGCCTACCGCGCAGGACAACTACGCGAGCATCGCGACCGACGTGAACGCGGTGAGCTTGCAGCCCTGCGCCAACGGCGCCTGGACGCGGGTCGCCTATACCTTCGCGGCGAACGCCGCTGCGTATAACGGCCTGGAAGTCGTCCTCGACTTCGGCAACAATTTCGGCTCGGCGGGGAAGTCGGTTCAGCTCGCCGAATGCGACATCCGCGTCACGCCCGGGGCCGCGACCGGGCTGAATGCCAATCCGCCGCCGCCGGAGCTGCGGCTGATCGCGAGCGAGTTGGCGCTCTGTCAGCGCTACTTCGCCAGCAATTTCGGCAACGGCGTTGCGCCCGCCAACGCCTCACTGCAAACGAATTACACCGGCTTCGCCACCGCCACGACGAACGTCCAGATCAATGGCATCGTCTTCCCCACGCAGATGGCCGCGGCGCCGACGGTGACGTTCTATTCCTCGCCGGTCGGGACGCCGGCCAACGGCGAATGGTCGTATTTTCTCAGCGGGAGTTGGGTCGCCGGCAGCGCAACCGTCGTCGGCGGGCTCGGGGCGACGCGGCTTGGCTGCAATGTGAATGTCACGGCGAGCGGACTGACCAGTGGCCAAGCCTACGCCGTCGCCGGCATGTGGACCGCAAGCGCCGAACTGTGAGCGAGCGCGCATTCGCGCGGTCTGATCAATCAAACCTGACAAAGCGGGTGATGCAATGCGAGCACTTCTCGCCGCGCTGATCGTTTGTTGCCTGTCGCTAGCGGTGGCCGCGCATGATGACGGCCGCTTTGCGGCGTCACCGCTCAAATCGTGGTTCGACACGCTCGCCAGCGGCAACGGTCTGTGCTGCTCGTTCGCCGATGGCGTCACGATCGAAGATGTCGATTGGGACACCGGCGGCAGCAACGGCCGCTATCGCGTGCGCCTATCCGGGCAGTGGATCGAGGTCCCCGACGCCGCGGTGGTCACGGCACCGAACAAATTCGGCCGCGCGGTGGTGTGGCCCTATCAGGATTCCTCCGGCGCCACGCGCATCCGCTGCTTTCTGCCGGGAGCCGGCGCATGATCACCATTATCGACACCAACGTTGACGCGTCGGCTCATCTTGCGGCGCTGAAGACCGCCGGCATCCGTACCATCATCCGCTATCTCGATCCGATCGGCCCGCGCAATCCGAAATGCATCAAGCCAGCCGAGGCGCACGCCATCGCCGCGGCAGGCTTGCGGCTCGCGCTGGTCTGCGAAGGCTGGGGTGATTTCGCGCACGGCGGCATCTCCGCTGGCGCCGGCGAGCGCGACGGCGCATGGTGCGCCCGGTACGCGCCGACGATTGGAGTGCCATTCGCCCGCGAGTTGCAATCGGGCGGCGCGGGCGCCAACGAAAATGCCGCCTGCATCTATTTCGCGGTCGACGTGGATGCTAACGCGGCTCAAATCAGAAAGCTCGTCCTCCCGTACTTCGAGGCAATCGATGTCGCATTCAAGCAACTCGCGCCCAAGCTTCGCATCGGGGTCTATGGCTCAGGTGCAGTCTGTAAAGCGGTGATTGCCGCAAAGCTTGCTGACCTGGCTTGGCTGTCCTGCTCCATGGGCTGGGAAGGTTCTCGCGATTTCTTCGGATCGAACACATGGGCGCTGCGCCAGCACCTGCCGCAGACAATCGCCGGCATCGACTGCGATCCCAACGAGGCCAACGGCGAATTCGGCGATTTCGTGCCATTTGCCGCGGCGGAAGACCGGGACATCGCTGCAACGCAAGACCGACACGGAGCAACAAGCATGCCGACGCCGCAGGAATATGCCACGGTCGCGGCGGCGGTGCAGGCGTGGATCAACGCCAATGCGGGTTTCTACGCCGCGATGATCCCGGCCGCCGATATCGCCGCGGTGGCGAAAGTCGCCGCCGATGCGCTCGACGCCTGCCGCGCCAACGAGCGGGCGGACCGGCCCGTTTCGTAACGCGTACCCGGGATAATAGAGCGGGATGAGATGAGTTCGATTGGTGACGTTGCCGTCATCGCGAGGAGCGACAGCGACGACGCGATCCAGTTGTTAGGAACGCCGGCAAAGGCTGGATTGCTTCGCTGCGCTCGCAATGACGGCCCCGTGACTCACGGTCCTATGTACGTACCGTCATCGCGAGGAGCGACAGCGACGAAGCAATCCAGTTTTCAGGAGCGCCGACAAAGGCTGGATTGCTTCGCTGCGCTCGCAATGACGATTTCAGATCAGCTCGTCGAACAGATCGCGCCAGTTCGGGTTCGTCGCTTCGATAAGAGCGAGCTTCCTTTTCCTCAATCCGGCTTTGATCTGCTTCTCCCGCGCGATTGCATCCAGCATCGTCGAGAAAAGCTCATACCAGACCAGCATCTTGCAGCCGTATCGTTTCGTAAAGCCGCCGCCGACGCCCGTGCGATGTTGCCAAACCCGTTGCGGCAAATTCGACGTGACGCCGATGTAGAGCGTACCATTTCGACGGTTCGCCATCATATAAACTGCGGGCTGCTTCATTCCATTTGCACACTCTTTGCCGTCATTGCGAGGAGCGGAGCGACGAAGCAATCCAGTTTTCAGGAGCGCCGACAAAGGCTGGATTGCTTCGCTGCGCTCGCAATGACGGCCCGTGACTCAGGGTCCTATGCACGTACCGTCATCGCAAGGATCGTATCGACGAAGCGGCCGCGATAAACCAGTCACGCAGGCGGCTCTTTCTCCATCAGGTAGACCTGCTGCCCCCAAATATTGCCGAGATCGCTTCGCAACGACAGTCCAATCTCGCGGCAGGCGGTCATCCAATAATCCGGCGTCATGTCGATTTGATAGACGGTGCCGCTGAAGCTCTGTCCCTGTTCCGGGCTGGTGTGAATCGACGCCATCATGCGCCCCGCCGGTTTGAGACAGCGGGCAATCTCGGCCAGGTAGTGCCGCATCTCTTTTTCGAGCAGGTGCGTGAACAGCGACCCGCAGATGACGAAGTCGAAGCTTCGGTCGCCGAATGGAAAGCAAAACTCGGTCGATAGCCACTTGCCATCAGGATTGTACCAGGTGGAACGCACATCAATGTGGGTGAAGCGAAAGCGCTCCGCGTAGGCCGCGAACGCCGCCGTCGCCCAGTCGATCGCCGGCCGCAGCACGTCGATGCCGTGATAGCTGATCGAGCGGTCGAGCACGAGATGGCGGGCCATCTTGCCACAACCGCACCCGACATCAAGCACGCGCGCTCCGCCATGCATGCTGGCGATGGCGTTGGCCGCCCAGGCTTCGCCGATGGCGAGAAAATCGGACGCCGACTGCGGTCCGGATGCGGCGCGCAGCGGCTCGGGTGGCACGGGGATGCCGTGCGGGCGCAAGCCACCGCGCCTGCCAACAACAAGCACGCAGAGGAGAAAGCATCATGAATTCCGATGAGATCAAGAGCGCGCTCGGCCAGATCGCAACTGCGCCGGTAATGTCGTTGGCCTCGCCGGCGGTTATGGCGCCGGCGGCCGTCAGGATGGCGAGCACAGCTGTTGCGGAACTGGCGCGTCGCGCCGTGACCATCTTCAGCTCCGCCGCCACGCTCGTTCCGGCGGTGTTGCTGCTCGCCAACATCGCCGGCTCGATCTGGCGACACTGGAACATGAAGAAAGTGCCGGAGACGGCGATCGTGGTCAAAGGCGTCTAGCACCCAACCCCCAACCACCTCAGTCAAAACTCACGCGTCCGTTCGCTCTGTCGCCACCTGGCGGCGGAGCTTTTTGATTCACAACACAGAAGGGACTGCACCATGAAGAAGGGCTTGCTTCTCGGCGCCGCCATGGCGCCGCTTGTCGTTTTCGGCGGCTGCGCCACCATCCCGGGCGGCGGTATCACCATTCAGGAGGTGCAGGGCGCCGCGGTGGCGGCTTGCGCGTTCCTGCCGACGGCGGCGAGCGTCGCCAACCTGCTGTCGGCGGCGCCGGCGGTGGCAACCGCCGAATCCATCGCCGCCATCATTTGTGCCGCCATTGCGCCGGCCAAACCGGGC
>Ga0070739_10004165_pt1 | contig 17351 bp, 14 predicted proteins | sample Coa_R1_7_FD_66445 | JGI IMG/M metagenome (GOLD analysis project Ga0070739, IMG submission 66445) | Surface soil microbial communities from Centralia Pennsylvania, which are recovering from an underground coalmine fire - Coalmine... | ecosystem: Environmental > Terrestrial > Soil > Unclassified ... | reverse complement strand
GGTCATCTTCCGGTCGTTCTGGGGCGGCGTAGTCGTCGCGACTCCCCTGATCTTTGCCGTGCTCTGGAATTTCGGCTTCATGGGACTCACCCGGATTCCGCTCGGCATCTCCACCGCCGCGGTCTCCGCCATGGCGGTGGGAATGGGGGCCGATTATGCGATCTACATCCTCTATCGGTTGCGCGAGGAGCTGTCGCTCAATCGCCACCTCGACCGGGTTCTCCAGGTCACCCTCACCACGGCGGGCAAGGCGATTCTCTTGATCGCCGTCGCCTTCGCCGCCGGCACCTTTCTCGTCACCTTCACCGGCTACTACCTTCACATGGAAGGGATCTTGATGCCGCTCGCCATGTTGACGAGCGCCGCCGCGGCGGTGATCCTCATCCCCGCCGCCGTCATGACATTCCGTCCCCACTTCATCTTCCGGGTCATCCCCTCCGAATGGATTGAACTCTACACGCGTGGCGAAACGCAGAAGTTCAACGTCGAGGGAGATGTTCTGAGAAAACCGAAGAAGTAAAAATTAGGACACGTGAGGCGTCAGGCGTAAGGGGTAAAAGATGGAAAAACCCCATAAGCAGTTAGATGTTTGGAAGATTTCAATGGATTTGGTCGCACAAATTTATAAAGCGACTGCATCTTTTCCGATAGAAGAGCGTTATTGCTTAACAAATCAGATTCGGCGGGCCGCTGTAAGTATTCCGAGCAACATCGCGGAAGGTGCTGCACGACAAACTAAAAAGGAATTTGCAAATTATCTTCATATTGCACGAGGTTCACTCAGTGAACTGGATACGCAATTAGAAATAGCAAAACACTTAGCTTATCTCCAACCCGCTGAATGGGAGAGATTGAACGCTCAAATCAATCGAGTCGATAAAATGATCAGCGGACTTCTCCGAAGTAACCGTCTTGGCCGGAAAGTTTGATCCTTTCCCCCTTACGCCTAACGCCTCACGTTCCCTCATCCCTTCCCGCCCGCTCCTGTTCGCCGCATCTCATTGAGAAATTATAACGAACCGAGGGAACTGGAACAATTCCGTTCCTTACGACAAGTGTCTCGGCGCCTCGACGGTCTTGATTCCCTCCGCAGAATCGATTTTTGACGAAACGGAGGGGAGGACTTTCAGTGAAAGCGATTTGCCGGCCGACGGGGTCAGCGCCAGGTCCCGGTAAGCTTTGGGGGAAGGTTCTCTCTCAACCTTTTTGCTGATCCGATAAAGCTTCCAAAACAGCGCCGCCATTCCGAATACCGAAGCGGTAATCTCGCGCGCGCGGCGCCAAGCAAAAACCGGCCGGCTCTCCCGTGGGAAAGAGGATCGCCGCTCGGAGCGGTGCTTCCTCCGGAAGATTCCGGCCTGAAGGGGGTGAACCTCTTCGACGAACATCGATCCGCGAAACCAAATCATCTGGCCGATCAGCTTTCCGACATTTTTCTCTCCGTCGGCGAGTCGTCGTCGAAAAATCGTCTCGATGTGTTCAAAGGTGTAGAACGATTTCCACGCGTCCCGATACGCCTGCATCCACTCGGCATGCGTCATCTTCGGGTGGTTCATGCAAGGATGCTCGGAGTCATACCGGTTCATGTCGGGATCGAGCCACGCCCCCTCCTCGACGAGAATCTGGTGGTCCTCCGATCCGGGGAGCGGCGTCAGAACAAAAAACTCCACAAGGTCGAGCGGCAGCTCCTGCTTGAGGAGCTCCACGTCGCACATCACCGATTCATAGGTGTCGCTCGGAAAGCCGATAATATAACCGGCATACGTGACGGCATTCACCTTCCGCCAGGCCTGAAGCATCGCGCGGTACTCCTCCACGTTGTTCTGCTTCTTGCCGGTCTCCATCAGCGTGTCGCGATTGACATTCTCCAACCCGATGAAGACCTTTCTACAACCGGCCTTCGCCGCCTTCTCGATGAAACGCGGCAGCCGATGGCAGGCGGTGTCGACCTGGATCACGAGCGAAACGCCGATCTTGTCCCGCTCTCGTAGAAGAATGATCCGATCCAAAATCGCTTCCCAGTTTCGATTCCGGGCGAAGTCGTCATCGGTGATGAAGTAGCACTTCAACCCGCGCCGAAAATTCTCGCGGATGATCGCCTCCACATCGTCCGCCGTCCGCCAGCGCGATTTTCTTCCTTGGACATTGATGATCGTGCAAAAGCTACACTCGAAGGGGCATCCCCGTCCGGCATCAAAGGTCGCCAGCCGTCCGAGATTGCGCGAGACCGCCTCGACCGGCAAGATCGGCATCGGCCGCCCTTCGAGCGACGGCAGATCGTTGAGAAAGTTATAGAGCGGCTTCAAACGGCCGTGCAGCGCATCCTCCAGCAGGTCGCCGAACCGCTCCTCCACCTCGCCCGCCACCAGCGTGATTCCCTCTTTCATCGCCGACGTCAGATCGTCCGGAATTTTCTTCAACATCGAGAGACATCCGCTCACATGAAACCCGCCGATCAGGACCGGAAGTCCCGCGGCCCGGAAGAGCCGGGCGAGATCGACCGCCCGCGGGAATTGGTTCGACTGCACCCCCGCAAGACAAATCACCCCCGATGTATTTGGCGCGGTCAGTCGGCGGATTATCTTTTTCACCGGAATGCGTTGGTTGATCTCGTCATAGACATCAACCGTGAGCTCAGTCTCCGATCCCAGACGCCCCGAAGCCTTTACCTCTTCCGCAATTGTGTAGAGACAGGCAAGGGTATTGCTCGGAATCGCCGACCGCATCCACCGAATGACATACCCTTCGTCATCATAATGCGACGGCTTAATCAACACGACGCGGAACAGTCGTTTCAAATTGTCTCCTTTTGTCTCCTTTGCGAATTGTGTTTCTTGAGGCAAGTCGGTCCCGATACAAAAGGGAAAGGTAAGCCAACGCAGGTGAGGAATTTTGGGCTGGCAAGGTGAGTATACCAGTTTATTTAAATAATGCTAGCGGATTATGTTCCGTACGGAGTTATTCGAAGGAGCGGAGGTGAGGATGCACATTTTGGACATTTAATACCGAGTAATACCGAGCAAAGATGCAAAGAGCGGGCATAACGGGATTGTGCCGATGTTCCTCGGAAGTCAAATGCAGGGAGTGGGTCAAGTTTATTTTGTCGTTCCCGATGGCCTAAATAATAAAGCGGCCACTTGTGGCCTAGAAAATGGAACGGCCATCTATGTTTCATCGGGAAAGCGCCTCTGTCAATTATGTGCGGGAGCACCTCCACTCGCTTCGCGAAGCAATCCAGAGCGCATCGAATCTAAAACACTGGACTCCCGATTTGATCCCGATGAAGAATCATCTGAGTAGAAGTGTACTTCTGTATTCACGTGCCTCTCGGCACGGCCTGACAAAATCGGCGGTCCTCTTTGAACTCCGTTCTATCCGGCTGCTTGCGGCAATTTTGTCGGATCTTGATAGACCATCAGATGAGCATAAGGTGTTCCGGCGAACATGACATAAACGCCCCCCTCGTTCGGTTGCGTTGGAAGACCGGTGACTTTCGGATCGAACGGCCAGGTGATCATCCAATGGGGCGGCTCATCCACCAATTTCGCCCCCGGCTCTTCCTTCATGATCACCTGGCCGTTTTTCTCCCAATGCTGACCGCCGTTGGCCATGTAGGCGATGCCGGGCTGTTTGTTGGCCGGCGCCGCATCATTGTTCAACATCGACGTGATAAACTGCTTCGCATTTGGATCCATGCAGATTGGATCGGCCTTCGGCGTGTTGGGAAGATCCGAAAGACAGGTAAATTGATTCGTCCCCTGCTTGACCGTCACAAATTTTCCACTTGGATCGTAGACCACCACGGTGGCGTTCCTCGTAATCGCCTCCGGCGCGGCGCTCATCGCCAGCTGAGCTTGATCATTTTGTGAAAGTTTCGGGACCAATCCTCCTTTATCCCCGGTCGACTCATCCTGCGCAGAGACAAAGGAAGCGCTGATCAAAAGAAAGACTCCAAGAATCACTGAGAAATAAAACCGAACATTCATAAATAACCTCCCTTTACATAATTCCGGTACCTGACAACTCCAGGCTAACATCTGCGGAAAAGAAGGATCAATTCATCCGAGGGGGTGATCGCCTAGAGACGGACACAGAGACAAAAAAGAGGTCGAACCGAGCAGGCCTTTTTCCGGAACCATTCGTCACGCAAAAAGATTTTGCGGCAGTTCCATCCCGGTGAACGGATCTCGGAGTCCATTCCCCTCGATATGGAATGGAAACCAGGTGAGGGTAGCGTGTCGGATCAAGAGCGGTTTTTCATTCAGATCGGTGATTCCTTTCCGACCCTGTAATCCCGCCCAGGTGAACTGAGCGAACAAGACGGCATCCTCTTGATCGTAACAACCCCCTTGGGCCGCCTTGAATGAATTCGTGGAAAGGGCATAGGTCGGTTGGATCTTTGAGAGGTGGCGCGCCAAATCGCCGAGGAGCTTTAGACGCCGATAGCGAAACGCCGGAACAAAAAAACGAAACGAGGCGTTCTGTTCCACCTCCGCCTGGAGGACCCACATCGGAAGATACCGCACCGGTTTGGCCTGATCGGAGAGGGCGACGACCTCGTAACCGATTTCAAGGAGATCGCTTCCCCGCAATTGCCACCCTTTTTCGCAGGTAGCGCAAAAGAAGAGGATCTCTTCGGGGGTGAATGGAAGATCCCATCCGCAATTCGGACAGGTTAAGGGACGAAAGCCGATCGTTGCAGCATCATCTATGGCCGGACGATCCAAACTCTCCAGAAAAGCGATCGGCGCATTCAGATGAATCACCTGCTCGGAGACGGCATCCAACAAAATCAGCCGCTCTTCTCCTTTCTTCTGAACCTGAATCACCCAAAAAGGAAAATAGATTAACGATAAAACCGTGTCGAGCACCTGGCGATAAAGGACCGGTTCCGCTCCCTTCATCCCTTGGCGGAACGCCTCTTCGGGAGAGACCGTCACGCCGACGATGCGCCCCTGCGCTTGCATGACCTCTTTTTGGAACAACTCCAGGCGCAAAACGGTGGGCCGAACGCCGAGCGAGTACGGCCCCCACCCTTTCAGATCGCAGGCGATAAAGTTTTTTTCAACGTAGCGGTCTCGAAACACCATTTCTTCTTCCAAGACCGGCTCCGGCTCGTTTCGCGGCGGCTCCACAAGTGGGTGTCTGCGCTCCACCGGGACGGCGGCCCCTTGCATTTCCTTCTCTTCTGATAGAAGATCGTCCTCTCCTCCGCAGAACCGCTTCCCCGCTTCCCAAAAAGCGTCAAAGAGGTTGAAGGCGGTCCGGACGGTTCCTTCAAAATCGATCTCCCGCGCATCGGTCGAAAATGCGGCGGGGTCGAGCGGCTCGACCTGCGGTTTCGGAGCGGCTTGTTCCCAGATAAAATCGTGACCGGTCATTCGGTAATAGGGAACAAAGTAAAGACGCGGCTCGATCACCCGGCACTCCCCCCCCTCTTCTCTCTGCGCCACCAGCGCTTTCGCCACCGCGCGATGAACATCGAGCTTCGGAGAAATGAAATAGCTGAGGAGCTGTTTTCGACCGGTCACAAGAAGACGGGAGCGGCAGTGGCCGCACTGAATCGCGTGACTCCCCTCGGTAAAATCGAGGGGCGCGCCGCAGGTGGGGCATTCCGTCGAGACGGTCAGGCGGCTGTTCATTGATTCGGAAAGGACCGGTAAGACGTCATGATTTTGATGGATTGGAGGTCGGCTCGCCGCAGTTGAAGCAAAATTTGGTTCCGGGGGGAAGCTTCGTCTGGCACTGCCTGCATTGATGCTCGGTTTTCAAATCGAGGCCGCAGGCGGGGCAGAATTTCGCGCTGGTGGTGATATTTTTATCGCATCGAGGACACTTCTTGATCACGACCATTTGGTTTCCGCAATGGGGACAGAAGCGGCTATCCAGGGCGACCTCTCCGTGGCATTCGGTGCAATGCACAACCCCCTTTTCGACAATTCGCTCTGGAGACATCGGCTCCGCGCTCAGCGTTTTGAAGAGCATTCCGGGAATCATCATCCCGACGCCGGCCCCCATCCCCGCGCCGACCCCCAAACCGAGTCCGGACGCTCCGCCGGAGGTCGCCGCATCTCCGATGGCCTTCGCTGTTTTGTACTTCATAAATTTATCGATGTCGCCGACCGCCGCCATCCCGGCCCGCTCATCGATCATTTTTTGAACCTCTTCAGGCGGGGTAATCCGGTTGATGTAAAAATCGACCAGCTCGATTCCATACTTTCGGAAATCTTCCGTCAGCCGGGTCTTCACCGCCACCCCCATTTCATCATAATACTTGGGGAGCTGGATCAGACTATCAACCGTCTCTCCAAGGAAATCGTTCAACCGGGAGACAATCACATCGCGCAGATAGTCTTCAATCTCGGTCGTTTCAAAGGAGCCTTTCGTCCCGACAAGGGTGTTGATAAAAAGAAGCGGCTGCGTCACCTGCATCGTAAAGGTCCCAAAGGCGCGAAGCCGAATCAAGCCGAGCTCGCTGTCTTTGAACGCCACCGGGTCTTTGGTTCCCCAACGCATGTTGGTAAAAATTTTCAGGCTGACAAAGTAAACCTCCGCCCGGAAGGGACTTTTGAATCCCCACGGAAGGGAGAGGACTTTGGTGAGAATGGGAAGATTCATCGTCGAGAGGGTGTGACGGCCGGGACCGAGGATATCAAGCCCCTTCCCGTCTCGAAAGAAGATCGCCGCCTGGTTTTCCCGGACGACCAATTGCGCGCCGAATTTGATCTCCGCCGACCCCTTGTCAGGGTAGCGGTGGACAATCTCGGAGTCACCCTGATCCAACCACTCGATCACATCGATGAATTCAGACATCCATTGCTCCTCATGAGACGGTCAAGATATTGCAGCGCGTTGAGAAGATCCTCTCCAGTTGATCGAGCGTCTCTTCAAGGGTATGGATCGCCTCTTTAATGGTCGAGGAATCGCCGGCGATCTTTCCCAGCGATTGGACCCGCTCTTTGACCGCTTGGACTTCGTCAAACAATCGGAGGTCAAATGCGTAGAGCTGCTCCAGTTTTTCCTGATCAATCGGGCAGGGATCAAAAAATCCTCGATACCCTTGACCGGCATATTTCATAACGTTGCTCAGCTTTTCCACTTTCGCCGTCAGATAATCGAGGGCGGGAAGAAGAGACAGATCCTTCTTTTCCATCAGGCGCCGTTTGACCGCTTCAATATCCCGCTCCGACTCTCTTAAATCCGAAGCGAGACGCAATCGGACCATCCGGTCGGTATCGCGCAGCGCTTCCAGATCTTGATGGCCGGCCACGCCGGGAACAATTCTCGCAAGACGCATTAGCTGTTGTGCCAATCTCATACTTCCTCTCTTATTATCATGTGCGATTTCATTTGGAGTGGATGGCGGAAAGGAGCGAAGACGGGGAGATGTCTCCTCCATTCCGGCCAGGGATACACATGAAAGGTTAGCAGATGTTGTCGGTCTGTCAAGGCAGGCCTCTGAAAAACCGCGGGAGGGATGAAGCAATGCCTCGATCGGCGTTTCGAACAATTAGCCCTGCTCCCGAATGATGGTCCGCGATTCGCTTCCGATCGAGAGCCCTTCTTCGACTTTTCCCTGGATATTGAGCTTCTCTCCCTTTCGGGGGAGCGGTTTGGAGGTCACCACCTGGATCTCCCCTGTGTTGTCTTGTAAAACGAAATATTTGTAGAAGATCAACGAGTAGGCATCCTTCACCTCTCCGGAAAGCTGGACTGTTTTGCCGACCCAGTCGCGCGGATGCCCTTGGATCTCCCCGATCGTCACACCCGGGCTCTTCGGCTTCGACATTGAAGCGCATCCGGTCGCGGCGAAGAGCAAAGCGACAAAAATCCAAAGCCTCTTGTTGGGACGTCCTCTCTTCATCGATTTTTCCTCCATCACCTTCTCTTCTCTATTGTAAGTAATTTTCAGGATGGAGCACAAGCTGGAGGTGAGATCACTTCTCAATCCGATCGTGATCTGTTATAGTTCCGAGTTGAAACACTCACAAAGTTTCCGATGCCAATCCCGCTCCATCACATCGAATCGGGCTCCGGGCCCCCGTTGCTTCTCATCCACGGCCTCTTTGATCTGCTTGAAACGTGGGAGCGGCTGATTCCCCTCTTATCGCCCCATTTCAAAATTGACGCGATCGATCTTCCCGGATTCGGGAAGAGTCGGCTTCCGGAAGAATGGGACGAGAGCCTCTCTGGGATGATCGAGGCGGTGGTCGGCTTTCTCGACGCGAAGGGGATCGCAACGACATCGATCGTCGGGAGCTCGATGGGAGGAGGCATCGCGCTCGGTGTCGCGGGGAGACATCCCGATCGGGTCGACCGGATTGTTCTGCTCAATCCATACGGCTTCCCCTCCACGCCGGTGGCGGTTGAGGTGGCCCGCAGCCGGATTCTCGGCCGGCTCCTCCCCTTTCTCCTTAGAAAACCGGCGCTGAAGCGCTGCGCCGAATCGATCTTTCGCCGCTCTCTTCACGATCCGGCATTGATCACCGACGCCTTGATCGAACGGGTCACCGCCCCTTTCGCAACGCTGCGGCAACGGAGGGATCTCTTCCGTTTTCTGCGCGGCATTTCAGCCCAAGAGATGCGCGAGATCGACGCCCTCTTGCCGCAGATCCGACAGCCGGTCCTCATCCTCTGGGGTGAAAATGATCGCTGGCTGACGATCGACCATGCCCATCGCCTGAATCAACGCCTTCCGAACTGCCGACTGATCAAGATCCCACACTGCAGCCACCTTCCGCAAATCGACAAGCCGGAGGAAACAGCCGAGGCCATCTCCGATTTTATACCGATGTAACCTTTCGGCTTTTCAGAAAACGGCTTGCTTTTTTTTTGATTGTCTTGTAATGTGAGTTTGCTAGGTTGTCGCCCCCGAGAATTCAAGCTTGCGACAATCTTCTTTTAGGACAGGCGCCATGCTTGATCTCTCCTTTCCTCCAAATGAGAATCAGAGGATCGCCGCACTTCAAAGCCTACAGATCCTGGATACCCCTCCCGAAGAACGATTCGATCGAATCACCCGCATCGCCTCCCGCCTCTTCAACGTTCCCATCGCGCTGATCAGCCTGGTCGACTCAGACCGCCTCTGGTTTAAATCCCGCCGAGGTCTGTCGATCAGAGAGAGCTCTCGATCCGGCTCCTTTTGCAGCCAGGCCATCCTCAGCAAAGAGATTTTTATCGTTCCCGACGCGAAGCGCGACCCGAGGTTTTCAGCCCACCCGTGGGTTGTTGCCCCCCCTCCATTCGATTCTATGCCGGATGCCCGCTCGCCGACCCGGACGGTCGGCCTCTCGGAACACTCGCAATTTTCGACCGCCGCCCGCGCCGCATGAGCGAATCGGACCTAAAGTCGCTGAAAGACCTTGCCTCCATGGTGGAAGAAGAGTTAGGAAAACGCTTGGCCCCGGCATCTGAAGAAACGCTGGGAAAAAAGGCGGAGGCGGCGTTGAAGGAGGCGGAAGCGCGGCTTCGCCTGGCGCTGCAGGCGGGCCGGATCGGAACATGGGACTGGAACATCGTCACCGGGAAAATCGTCTGGTCCTCGGGCCACGAGGCGTTGTGGGGGATGGCGCCGGGCGAATTCAAAGGGACCTATGAAGAATTCGAAGCACGCTTGCATCCGAAAGACCGAGAAGGAATGAACCGAGCCGTCGCAGAATCGATTGCCAAGCGGCGCACCTACCGGCATGAGTTCCGCATCGTCTGGCCCGACGGCAGCACCCACTGGATTGCCGGTCAAGGGGAGCCTTTTTTCGATGAGGCGGGCCGGCCGGTTCGGATGCTCGGAATGGTCGTGGACATCACCGAACGAAAACAGATCGAAGAAGCGTTGCGGGAGAGTGAGGAGCGATTACGGTTGGCGCTGGACGCCGCGCAGATGGGAACGTTTGATTGGGACATCCCGCACAACCGCCTCGTCTGGTCGCGCGGCCACGAAAAGCTCTGGGGGCTCGCACCCGGTGAATTCGGCGGCACGTACGAGGCGTTCTCAGAACGCGTTCATCCGGAAGACCTGCCGGGTATCCAGACAGAAGTCGCCCGCTGCATCGCCGCGCGGGAGCCGATCTCTCGGGAGTTCCGTGTCGTCTGGCCAGACGGGAGCGTGCATTGGGTGCTCGGCCGCGGCGAATTTACTTTCGGCGAAGACGGCCGCCCCCTTCGAATGCGCGGCGTTGCTCTGGAAACCACCGCGCGCCACCGGGTCGAGGAGGCGCTGCACACCAACCGGGAACTGCTGAACAACATCATCGACAGCACCCCTTCCTATGTTTTCGCGACCGACCGGCAAAACCGATATACGTTGATCAACAAGGCGGCGACCGGGCTTCTCGGAATGCCCAAAGAAGAGATTTTGGGGAGGACCGAGCACGACCTCTTTCCCAAAGAGCTGGCCGACGCGCTCCAGGCGGCCAACAACCGGGTCATGGCGACCGGCGTGCCGCTGCAAATCGAAGAGGTTGTCGGAGGCAAGGCCGGCCCCCCGCGCACGATGATCACCGTTAAGTTCCCCGTACGGGATACGCAGGGAAAGATTATCGGCCTCGGAGGCGTCGCCACCGACATCACCGAGCGGAAGCGGGCGGAGGAGGCGCTGCGCGAAAGCGAGCAGATGAATCGCGAGCAATATGCCGAACTGCACCAACTCTACCAAACGGCTCCCGTCGGGTTGGCGCTCGTCGATCATGAGCTGCGGTTCGTGCGGATCAACGATCGTCTGGCTGAGATCAACGGACGGCCCGCCGAACAACACATCGGCCGCACCATATCGGAGGTCCTTCCTCAGTTATGGCCGTCTCTTGAGCCGATCTACCGCCGGGTGATGTCGGGCGAACCGGTCCTGGATGTTCAGATCCACGGCGTCACGCCGGCCCAGCCGGGCGCCGAGCGGGACTGGGTTGCCAGCTACTATCCGGTCCTCGGCGACGACGGCTTTGTGCGCGGCGTCAGCATGGTGGTTCAAGAGGTGACCGAGAGCAAACAAGCCGAGGAAGCATTGCGGAAAAGCGAGGAGCGCCTCCGACTCGTTACCCTTGCCACGCATGATGCCATTTGGGATTGGGATCTGGCGACGAACACAATCTGGTGGAACGAAACCTTCAAGGAAACGTTCCGCTATCAGACCGAGGAGATCAAATCGGGGTTCGAATTTTGGGAAAGCCTGATTCACCCGGAAGACAGAGAGCGCCTTCTCTCAGATCTTCAAGCGACGATCGATAAGGGCGAGCAATTTTTGGCGGAAGAGTATCGGCTCCGTCGGGGGGACGGAAGCTATGCAACCGTTTTAGACCGAGGCTTTGTTCTTCGTGATCAAAACGGGAAGCCGGTCCGGATGGTCGGGGCCATCACGGACATCACCGATCGCAAACAGGCGGAGCAGGCGCTGCAAGAGGCCGAAGCGCGGCTCCGGCTGGCGCTGCAGGCCGGCCGGATCGGAACATGGGACTGGAACATGACCACCGGAAAAATCGTTTGGTCTCGCGGTCACGAGGAGTTGTGGGGAATGGCGCCCGGCACCTTCAAAGGGACCTACGAAGAGTTCGAAGCCCGCTTGCATCCGGAAGACCGCGAGAGGGTTAACCGCATCTTGGTGCAGGCCGCTGCCGAACGCCGGACCGTCCTGAACGAATTTCGGATCGTCTGGCCAGACGGCAGCGTCCATTGGATTGCGGGCCGGGGGGAACCCCTCTATGACGACACGGGACAGCCTGTGCGGATGATCGGCGTGGTCATGGATATTACCGAACGCAAACAGGCGGAAGAGGCGCTTCGCAAAAGCGAGGAGCGCTTCCAACTCGCCTCCCGCGCCACCAACGACGCCATCTGGGATTGGGATCTGGTGACGAATGCCGTTCAATGGAACGAACGGTTCCAGACCCTGTTCGGCTACCAACCCGAGGAGATCGAATCGGGGGTCGAGTCCTGGACCAACCGGATTCACCCCGAAGACAAAGGGTGGGTCCTCTCGGAGCTCGATGACGCAATCAAACAGGGGGACCAGTTTTGGTCGGGTGAGTATCGATTCCGTCGGCGAGACGGAAGTTACGCCGTCGTTTTCGACCGGGGCTATGTCGTTCACGATGAGAACGGAAGACCGGTCCGGATGATCGGCGCCATGCTCGATATCACCGAACGGAAACGGGCGGAGGAAGCGCTCAGCGAGAGCGAGAACCGTCTCCGACAGATCCTCGACGGCCTGTTTGGTTTCGTCGGCCTTTATACCCTCGATGGGACGATGATTGAAGTAAATGAAGCCCCTCTGCTGGCCGGCGGCGTGAAACGGGAAGAGGTGCTGGGGCGTCCGTTTTGGGAAACCTACTGGTGGAACTACGATCAGCGTGTGCAGGCAGAACTAAAAGATGCAATGGCACGCGCCGCTCGGGGCGAGCGCGTCCGATACGAGCCGGTGGTGCGGATGCAAGGGGACCGGCTGATCACTGTCGATACGACCTTCGGTCCACTGCGCGACCGGTCGGGAAAGGTGGCCTTTATTCTTGCTTTCGGAGTCGACATCACCGAGCGTAAACGAGCGGAGAAGGCGATCCGGGAGCTCAACCAAGATCTGGAGCGACGGGTCGCGGACCGAACCGCGCAATTGGAAGCGGCAAACAAAGAATTGGAGTCGTTCAGCTACTCCGTCTCGCATGATCTGCGGGCGCCGCTGCGGGCGATCAGCGGCTTCAGCCGGGTCCTCCTGCTGAAGTATGCCGACCGGCTCGACCGAGAGGGTAAAGACTTTCTTCAACGGGTCGATGCCGCCAGCCGGCGGATGGGGGAATTGATCGAAAATCTGCTGAATCTTTCCCGCGTCACCCGAAGCGAAATACGTAAAGAGCCGGTTGACCTGACCCTCCTTGCCCGATCGATTGCAGAGGATCTTCAGAGATCCGATCCGAAACGGAGGGTGACCTTTCTCATCCAGGAAGGTCTGAAAGCCTCCGCCGACCCGCACCTTCTGAGGATTGTCCTGGAAAACCTCCTGGGTAACGCCTGGAAATTCACCTCCAAACATCCCACGGCGACCATTGAGATCGGGCGGATCGAGAAAAATGGAAATCCGGTCTATTTTGTTCGAGACGACGGGGCAGGGTTTGACATGGCCTACGCCGACAAGTTATTCGGCGCGTTCCAGCGCCTTCATAGCCTCAACGAGTTTGTGGGAACCGGGGTCGGCCTCGCGTCGGTCCAACGGATCATCCGCCGTCACGGGGGAAAGGTCTGGGCCGAAGGAGCGGTGGAGAAAGGGGCCACCTTCTACTTCACCCTTTAATTTAATAAGGACGCCGCCATGTCGAGAAAAATCATCCTGTTGGTAGAAGACAATCCCGACGATGAGATACTGACCCGTATGGCGCTTCAAGAAAATAATCTGCTCAACGAAATCGTGGTCGCCCATGATGGTGTCGAAGCCCTCGATTATCTCTTCGGCCGGGGGAGGTACGCCGGACGCGATCTGAGCGATAAGCCTCAAGTGGTCCTTCTCGACTTAAAGCTTCCGAAGCTCGACGGGCTCGACGTTCTTCGTGCGATTCGCGCCGACGACCGGACAAAGTTCCTCCCGGTGGTCATTCTCACCTCCTCGAACGAAGAGCAGGACCTCCTTGCCGGCTACAGCTCGGGAGCCAACAGCTATGTCCGAAAGCCGGTCGATTTCCATCAGTTCACCGATGCGGTGAAACAACTCGGCCTTTACTGGCTTCTCTTAAACGAACCTCCCCCCGTGAGATAAAAATGCAAAAACCCCTTCATATATTAATTGTAGAGGACTCCGAAGATGATACGGCGTTGGTCCTGGAAATGCTGAAAGAGCACGGCTACCGTCCCGTTCACAGGCGGGTTGAGACGCCTGAAGAGATGATGGATGCGCTTCGCCAAAACCGGTGGGATGTGGTTGTCTCCGACTATACGATGCCCCACTTCAACGCGCTCGCGGCGATGCGCTTGATTAAAGAGGCCTGTCTTGATATCCCTTTCATCATCGTCACCGGAAGCATCGGGGAAGAGATCGCCGTCGGTGCGATGAAAGCGGGCGCTCACGACTACCTGATGAAAGACAACCTCGCGAGGCTGATTCCGGCGATCGAGCGGGAGCTGCAAGAGGCCGTCCGCCGGAGGGAACACCGGCAGGCCGACGAGGAGCTGAGAAACTCACGTCAGCAACTCCGGGATCTGGCCGCCCGCCTCGATTCCATCCGGGAAAAAGAAAGAGCTTGGATTTCCCGCGAAATTCATGATGAATTGGGCCAGCTCTTTACCAGCATCAAATATGAGCTCTCCCTTCTACGCAAGCGCATCTCTAAACAGGAGGACCGGCCGGAGGCAAAAACAGACATTGAAGAAAGACTCAAGTCAATGTCGGAGCTGGTGGACGTCGCAATCAAGACCGTCCAAAAGGTCGCGACCGAGTTAAGGCCTGGCATTCTGGACGATCTCGGCCTGATGGCGGCGATTGAATGGCAGGCATCGGATTTTCAACAGCGGACCGGGATCACCTGCCGGCTTCATTCGGATCTCAACGTCATTCAGCTCGACCGAGAACAGGCGACCGCCGTCTTTCGGATCTTTCAGGAAATTTTGACCAACATCACCCGGCACTCCGGGGCCACACAGGTCCAAATCGAGATTAAAGAAAAAGCCGGTCACCTCTACCTCGCTGTCAAAGACAACGGCCGAGGGATTCGAAATGAAGAGATCGCGAGTCCGAAATCGCTCGGGATTCTCGGAATGCGGGAGCGGGTGCTCCTCCTCAACGGCGAGATCGACATCCATCGGGGTCCGCAAAAAGGAACACAGGTCCACCTTAAAATCCCATTGCAGGGGCCGAAAGGCGAGTAGCGCTTTCGAGCCCCTCCCTTCTAAGAGGTCAAAAATGCCGACTCCCCTTCGCGCCCTGATTCTGGAAGATTCCGAGGACGACGCCGCCCTCCTTCTCCTCGAGCTGGAGCGGTGCGGCTTTCAGCCAATCCATGCGCGGGTCGACACCCCCGAAGCGATGAAAGCGGCGCTCGAAGGCCAAAAATGGGATGTCATTCTAGCCGACTACACAATGCCCCACTTCAATGCCTTGACCGCCCTCTCCATTCTTAAGGAGAAAAAACGGGACATTCCATTCATCATCGTCTCGGGAACGATCGGAGAAGAGACCGCCACCGCCGCCATGCGGGCCGGAGCGGACGACTACCTCATGAAAGACAACCTGATCCGCCTTTGCGAGGCGGTCCGGCGTGAAATAAAGGAGGCGTCCAACCGCGCCGCGCTGCGCCGGACGGAGGCGTCATTGCGCGCTTCGGAAGAAAAATATCGGGAGCTTTTCGAAGAAGATCTCAGCGGCGATTTCATCTCCACACCGAACGGAGAAATCCTCATCTGCAATCCCTCCTTCGCCCGCCTCTTCGGCTTTGATTCCACAGCGGAAGCGGCCTCTCACGATTTGAAATCGCTCTTCCCCAACCGCTCCGACTGGGATCACTTCATCGAGAGCCTCCATCAGAAGAGAAAGCTCCAATCGCAAGAGCTGGAGTTGCGCCGGCGGGAGGGAACCCGAGTCGACGTGATCGCCAATATCATCGGGCAGTTTGACGGGTCGGGAAAGATGACTGAGCTCAAAGGATATCTTTCCGACAATACGGAGAGAAAGGCGCTGGAGCGGCAGCTCTTCCAGTCACAGAAGATGGAGAGCCTCGGTCGGCTGGCGAGCGGGATCGCTCATGATTTCAATAATGTCCTCACCGGGATTCTCGGCTATACCGATCTCGCGCTCACCAAAATCGATGAGATCCATCCCCTCTACACCTATCTCTCCCACATCCGCCAACTGGTCGGGCGAGCCTCCAAAATCATCCGGCAACTGCTCGCCTTTGGGCGGCGCCAGGTGATGGAACCGGCGCCGCTGAATCTCAATACCGTCCTCTCCGATCTCCTTCCTCTCCTCGGAAAAATTTTGGGTGAGCAGATCGAGGTCACCTTCGATCCCGATCCCCGGCTCTGGAATGTAAATGCCGACATGGCGCAAATGGAGCAGGTGATATTAAATCTCGTCGTGAACGCGCGCGATGCGATGCCGAAGGGAGGACGAATCACCCTGGAGACCAAAAACGTGGTGTTGAAGGAGTCGGACCTCCGGCCGGCCCCGTCCATTCACCCCGGTGAATACGTTCTCCTCTCGGTCTCCGATACCGGCATCGGAATGGACGAGAAGACGCTGGAGCGGATCTTCGATCCGTTCTTCTCGACAAAAACACCCGAGCAGGGAACCGGATTGGGCCTCTCGATCGTTCACGGCATCGTCGGACAGCATGGCGGGTCGATCTGGGTCGAAAGCCACGTCGGCCACGGATCGACCTTCAAAATCTTCTTCCCGGCCATCGAAGCGCGACAGCGCGGCCAGGTCGGGAAAGAGCCCTCCATTCAGCATCTCCCGAAGCGGTCCGAGAAGATCCTCGTCGTTGAAGACGATCCCCTTCTCCGAACGGTCTTTCAGCAGGCGCTGGAGGAGCGGGGTCACACCGTGTTCGTCGCTGAAAACGGAAAGGAAGGTCTGCGCCAGTTGAAACAGCAGGCCGCCCCGGTCTCTCTGGTCCTTTCAGACTTGGTGATGCCGAAGATGAATGGAAGGGAATTCTATGAGCAGGTCCAAAAACTGAAACCGGGAACGAAATTCCTTTTCGTCAGCGGCTACACCGATCTTGCGGCCCACCAGGTCTGGATCTTGGAAAACAACCTCCCGCTCCTCCTTAAACCATTCAGCCCCGCCGAGCTTGTCGCGAAAGTCCACGCCCTTCTCGATTCCCCCTCCGCCAAGGCCAAGCCGGAAGCGGCGTAAGAGTGATTCGTCAGACCGCATTGATCTTTTCGGCCGACCGGACTAAAATCACCTCCATGTTTTCCGAAACGGCCGATCACTTCCAGGGAGAGACAAACCCGCTTTATCGAGAACGCGACGCGCTCCTGGCGCGAGGCGAAAAGGTCATCGATCTCGTCTCCGGAAACGTCCATCACCAGGGTCTCCTCTACCCTGAGCAGAGACTCGAAAAAGCGTTGCGCGATGCGGCGGAGCACGCTCGAATCTACAAACCTCATCCGCTCGGCCAACCGATCGCCCGCGAAGCGATCAGCCGTTATTATCGAGAAGAGGGTCTCTCCATCCCGGCTGATCAGATTGTCGTAACACCCGGCACCAGCCTCTCTTATTGGTATGCGTTCAAGCTCTTCGCCGAACCGGGAGACGAGATTCTTTCCCCGCGCCCCACTTATCCTCTCTTTGACGCCATCGCCGCATTGGCCGGGGTCCGGATGATCGACTATCGTCTTCGCGAGGCCGATCGATGGCGGCTTGATCTCGATCATCTCGAATC
>Ga0070739_10004164_pt1 | contig 17351 bp, 11 predicted proteins | sample Coa_R1_7_FD_66445 | JGI IMG/M metagenome (GOLD analysis project Ga0070739, IMG submission 66445) | Surface soil microbial communities from Centralia Pennsylvania, which are recovering from an underground coalmine fire - Coalmine... | ecosystem: Environmental > Terrestrial > Soil > Unclassified ... | reverse complement strand
ACCGCGATGACCGTTTTCGATCTGCTCTTCCTGCTGCTCGCGTTCGTGAGCGTTGTGACCCTGGGGGCGGCCGCGGCGGCGGCTCTCACGGGCCACCGCGCGCGCGCCCTGGGCCTCCTGAAGACCTGGGCCCTCGGTTTCGCGGCCTACATGGCGGTGGTCGCGGAGGTTTCGCTCGTGCTGCCGCGGCGCGTCCTCGCCATCGGCGAGCCGCTGTGCTCGGACGACTGGTGCCTCGAGGTGACCGGCGTCGAAACCGTACCCGCCGGCCGCGCAGTGTCTTACCGGGTCGGATTCCGGGTCTTCAGCCGCGCGCTGCGCGTTTGGCAGCGGGAGCACGGCGTCTCGGTGTACCTGACCGGCGCGGACGGCCGCCGGTATGCGCCGCAGCCGGACCCGGAGGATGTGCCCTTCGACGTGCTGCTCGGCCCGGGCCAATCCGTCTCCGCCACCCGCACATTCGAGGTGCCCGCCGCTCTGCACGCCCCCGCGCTGGTGATCCGGCGGGAGAGCGGCTTCCCCATCGGCTGGTTCATCATCGGCTACGAGACGTGGTTTCGCCGGCCTGCGATGGTGCGTCTCGACGCGCGCCCTACGGCACCAGCATCACCGGGGCCTGCCAGAACGCGGCTTTCTGCGCGGCCGGGTCGAGCACCGTCACCTGGCAGTTGTAGCGGCCCGGAGGAAGCTTTTCGAGAGCCAGGCTGAAGCGCAGCGGAACGGTCTTCAAGCGGTTGTTCATCGCGTCGGTCACGGGCAGCGGCGCGGTTTCGAACGCCTTGGTCTGACCGCGGTAGAAGGTCACGAACGCCACCAGCGGCTCGGGCGTCTGCGCTGCCGGTTCATACGCCTGCAGATACACGTACATGTCGCGGCTGCGGCTGAAGACGCGGGTGACGCTCGGGATCAGCTTCTGTCCTTCCTGAACGAGCGGATTCGCCACCTGCTCCTTGTCCTTGCCGGCGGTATAGAGCGCCTCCCGCAGGTCGACGCGCTGGCTGCTCAGCACCACCGAGCTGATCGGAATCCGCTTATCCTCTTTATTGAGGTTCGGGATGACGAACTTACTCATGTACGTGCCGATGCGGCCGGTCTCGTCATCGCGGGCGAGCACTTTAATGTTATAGGTGCCGGGCAGCAGGGTGTAGCCGGTGTCGTATTCGATGGGCCGCTTGGCGAGCTGCTGGGCGGTCTCGCCGGAGAGCTTGATATCGACCTTGTCCCGCAGATTGGCCACCGTGGCGCCGTATTCGTCCTTGATCTCGCCGATGAAATCGATGACGGTGTGCTCGGCGCCGCCCCGGCGGGCGAGCGCCAGCTCGCTGCCCGGAATCTTCATCACCACCGGGACGTAATACTCGGCGCGGTTGAGCTGGAAATAGTTGACCTCCATCTGGATGGTCAGATCAGTGATGGGGTCGCCGAGCATCAGGGCGTCCTCAAGCTGCCGCTCCTTATCGGCCACGGTGAACTTATTGAACGTCTTGCCGGCGAAATAACCCTGCCGGTAATCGAGCTTGGCGGTGATTTCTTTCAGGCTGATATTGATCTTCCGGAATTTGCCATCGAGCGCGGCGTTGGTGGTGTAATAGCCGATGATGTAGTAATTGGAAATCGCCTGCTCGGCATTGACGATGCCGGTCGAAAGCTCGTTGTTGTCGAGCAGCGCCTTGCCGCCGGTATCGGCAGCCAGCGCGTAGAGCGTATCCTGGGAGGCCTGGAAGCCGCTCATCATGGCGCCAGCGGATCCGCCGGTGTACATGGCCTGGCCGCCGGGCGAGCCGCGGGTGGCGTCGCCGAGCGGCGGCAGCGCGACGAGACCGCGCGCATCCACCGGCCACAGCGAGACATTAGCGCGAATAGCCGAATTCACGGTGGCGCGCATCTGCGCCTGGTTATCGACGCCGTTGAGGTGCATGCCGCTCGCGAAATACACGAGCGCCTTCTTCTCATTGAGATTGCCGAGCATGCGGATGGCGGTCTGGAGCGCGGCGAGCTGGCGGTCGGTGTTGAACAGGTTGAATTCGGAATCGTCCTGGCCGAAGGCGGCGCCGGTATCGGCGGCGCTCGCGTCGGCGGCATTCTCGTCGAGGCCCTGCGCTTCGCCCACGATCAGGTCGCCGATGACTTTGAGGAGCTGGTCGCGGTCGTCGGTGAAGTCCTGCAGCACTTTCACGGCGCCGGCATCGTACTTCATCAGCGCCATCAGATCGGCCTTGGCCATCTTGGTTTTGATGAACTTCTGCGCGGCGTCGAGCGCGCGGAGCTGGTCGGGGATCGGCATGGCCGACATATCGAAGTAGATGGCGAGCAGCCGGCGGTCGCGGTATTTGATGTCGCCGGGGGCTTCTGGCGTGATCTGCACGGCGGTGACGTTCGGCGGCGCGGCGGCCTTGGCGGCATCGGCGATGGTCGGCGCCTGCACGGGACCGGCCGGCGTGTTATCGATCTTCTGGAATTCGCAGAATTTGATCTCCTGCGGAACGCCGTTCTCGGTGACGACGAAATCCTTGGCGGTGAGCCCTTCGATGGGATTGCCGTTCTTGTCCTTGACGCTCACGGTCTCGACGACGAGCTGCGAATCGGCCGTGAACTTGATCGAAGGCACTCCAGCCGGCGGCTGCTGCTGGGCCAGCAACAGAGGAATCGCAAGGAGCGGCGCGAGAGCTTTTCGCATGTTAGAACCTCACCCGCAGCGTGGTTTGGATGCTGCGCATGGCATTGGCGGCATTGGGCAGGCCGAACTGGGCGCTGCCGAAGGTCGTGTTCCAGTTGGGATAGGTCACGTGATTGAGCGCGTTGGCGGCGTCAAAGCGCAGGTCGACATTGCGCCGGTCGCCCCAGGGGAACGTCCGGCCGAACGAGGCATTGAGCACGAACTGGCCGGGGCCGGTAATGGTATCGCGGCCCGCATTGCCCCACTGTCCGGGGGGCGGCGCGGTGAACGCCGCCGGGTTCAGGTTCAAGCCGGGCGGCGCGGCATAGAGCGGAGCGCCGGTATAATCCGGACGCAGCGTGCCGGTTGTGCCGGTGCGGGCGACGGCGGCGAAGTACACGGGCGTGAGCGGCAGGCCGGAGCCGACCGTGATATTGGTGGTGGCGGTCCACTCCTTGAAGAGCGCGCCCTTCCAGCCGCTGAGCAGCGCGCCGCCTCCGAGGCCCGCGCCGCTGCTGTATTGCACCTGCACGTTGAGCAGGTGGCGCTGGTCGAAGGAGGAGAGGCCGCGCTCGGCGGCGAGATCGAGCCAGTTCTGCGCGACGAACATACCGCCCTGGCCGCGGCCGCCGAGCACGCCATCGTCGATCGACTTGGAATACGTATAGCCCGCGCTCGCGGCGAAGCCCGCGCGCAGGCGGCGGCGCAACTGGAACTGGCCGGATTCGCGGGTGGAATTGGCGCCCGACATTTCATACGTGAATCCGACGGGGCAGGCCGGGCACGGATTCGCCGCGCCGGCCGGGTAGGTATTGGGCAGTGAATACTGGCGCGCGTGCGTGCCCTTGACCCCGAGGTACGTCGCGGTCATCACCAGCGAGCCCGGCAGATCGCGCTGCACCGAAAGCTGCCAGTTCTGCGCATAGCCGACGCGGAAGTTGGGATCGATGGCGTACGTGTCCGCCGTGTTCGAGGGCGGCGCGTCGAAGCCCGTGGCCATTGTCAGCCCGTTGCCCTGCACGCTCAGGCTTTTCGAGAGCGGCGATTGTTGCGCCATCTGGACCGCGATGCCGGTGTAGACCGAGGTATCCACACTGATGCTGTAGCCGCCGCGGATGACCAGCGACGAAGCCAGGATCGGATGCCAGGCGAAGCCGATGCGCGGCTCAAAGCCGTGCTTATCGGGATGGATCAGGGAATCGGGATAGTGCGTGCCGGTGAGCGGGCCGACCGGGCTCGCGGCGACCACGGGCACCGCGGCGGCAAAGCCGGACGCGATATCGAGATTCACGAGGCGGCCGTAAAGCTCGGTGGTCGGCGAGCCGTAATCCCAGCGCAGGCCGTAGTTCAGGCTGAAGCCGGGGCTCACGCGCCAGTCGTCCTGGATGTAGGCATCGTAGAGCGCGTCGCGAAAGTACTTGTCGGCGTTGCCGTAGGCGAGCGAAAGCGTATCCGGAATGCCGAGCAGGAAGCCGGCGAAATCCGAGCCGGTGCCGGGAACCGCCACGCCGTTGACCACCTGGGCCGTGGAGGCGCCGGTGAAGCTGAAGCTGCCGCGCGGATTCGCCTGCGAGAGCAGGTTGAACTGCTGGTGCTTGAGATCGAAGCCGTACTGCACGTTGTGCGGCGAATGGTTCCAGAAGACATTGGCGGAGACGCCGTCCGTCTGGTAGCGGGTGAAGGACCAGTTGCCGTCCGAGAGCCCGCTGATGCCGCTGCCGAAGCTGAGCGAGGGCGGCCCCCAGTAGGCCGGGCTCTGCAGGTTGCCGGAGATGCCCGCGTTGCCGGAGACGTTATAGAGATTGGCGAAGTAGGGCGTGGTGCGCGGGCTGTAGCGGCTGTAATTGGCGCCGAGCGTCAGGAAGGTGCGCTGCGTGAAGCGGTGCACCCAGTTGACGTTGCTGTTGATGCCGAGCGAGCGGTTGGTATCGAGAAAGTTGAACAGGTTGGGGGTGGCGCCGCGCTGGTCCTGGAATGCGAACATGCCGTTCACCTGGTTCATCCGCCCGATGGACTTATTCATACGCAACTGCATGGAATCGGTGTGGGTGCTGGTGGTGATGGGCACCTGATAGTTGTAGCGGGTGGAAGCGAAATTGGGCAGCGGATAGAGCGCCAGCAGCGCCAGGGCCTGCGGGCTGATGCGGCTCGCGGGGATCACGTTGCCGGGAAACGGCTGGCCGGTGGTGGGATCGTAGATCGGCGCGGCCAGCGCCGAAAAATCGCCGGCGCGCTCGGCGAGCGTCGGCATCAGGCCGGGGGTGGCGGTCGCGTTGGTGTTGCGCGACCACTGGTAGTTGAGCGCGAAGAACGGCCGGCTCTGGGCGTGGATCAGCGGGATGGGCCCGCCGAGGGACAACATACCGGTGAGGCGGTTGTAGGCCGGTTTTTCGGTGTCCTGGCCGGTGATCGAGTAGGTGCGGGCGTCAAGATTGGAATTATCGAAAGTCACGCCCAGGTTGCCGTTATACAGCGAGCGGGCGCCGCGGCGGTTGTTGCCGAAGGCGTTCGACTGCGCGAACGGCGAATTGGCGCCGTTGTTCACGCTGCCGTTGATCAGAAAACCATCGGCCGGGGCGGCGGCCTGCATCTCCTGAGCGCCGGCGGGCGCGCCGGCTCCGTCGCCGTTGGTCCTGGCGCCCGTATCCGAGGCATTCAGGTTCGCGCGCTGGAACCCGCCCGCGGGGTTGGCGGCGGCGGGCGGCGGAACCCCCTTCTTGCCCTTCTTTTTGGAGGACGACGGCGCGGCGGCGGACGCGGTCTGCTGCGCTCCGCCATTGGCCGCGACAATCGAAGGCGTCGCCGGCGCGCCGGAGGGGGATGCCGCAGCCGAGGCCGTAGTCGAAGAAGCGGGCGCGGCCGGCGGCGGAGGCGCCGCGGCCTTGATGGCGTCGAACGATTGCAGCTTCAGCTCCCAGACCGGGCTGGGCGCATTGGGCGCGATGCCGACCTCCTGCTTGATGGGCTCGAAGCAGAGCATGTTCACTTCGATGGTCCAGACGCCGTCGGCCAGATCCGGGAACGAATAGAAGCCCTGCTGGTCCGTGACGGCCGTCAGTTTCTTCTCGCCCTGCGTGGCGGTCACGGTGGCGCCCGGCACCGGCAGGCCGCCGAACTTCACCTGCCCGTGGTGCTCGGAGGCTGCGAGGCTGAGAGCGGCCCAGAGGGCCAGTCCGCATATCTTCGAATGGATGCGCATGGGTTAGTTCTCGGTAGGCGCCTTTTCCGCGTGGTCGACCACGACCACCTGCACCGGCCCCTTCTTCGGTTCCAGCTTGAGGCCGAGCAGATCCTGCACGGCGCCCGCTAAAAAGCTCGGGATATCGTCCATCTGCACCGGCGAGCTGACATACTGCGCGATGTTCAGGGTCGCGTCGTACCGTCCCTTGAGCCCGGTCTCGTCGACCACCGGCGCTCGCAGCATGGTTTCGAGCATCTCGACCAATCGGGAAATCGGCATGTGCGTCAGGGTCGCAGTGGTCATGCCGCGGCCGGGCTGCAGGTCCGGCTCGCCTTCGGTCTCCGATTCCTTGAACTTCGGCCCGCCCTTGGCGACGGTCAGGAGGTAGTAGGGCATCACTTTTTCTTCCTGGTGCGCCGCGAGCTTGAAGCGGTCGGCCAGCAGGGTGCGGAGCATCAGGCGCAGCCGGTCTTCGGGCGCGGCATCGGCGGCTTTGGCAGCGATGGTGTAACGCTCGCTCGCGAGCCAGGCGGGACCCACGACCTGAAACTCCTTGACCCCGTAGGCCCATCCGATGGCTGTGCTCATGTTGACGTTACGCATAGTTAACGATCCGGGTTCGGAATTTATGACGCCCCGCGGACCGAAGCCGAAGTCTCCGCGGCCGCCGCCCTTGCCCACGGCCGGCGCGGCGCGCACCGAGGCGACCTCGAAGGCCGGCGAATCGCCGGTCTGCGCGGCCGCGCTGTAACTAAAAATAAACAGAATGCCGGCGGCGATCGCGATGCGCATTCACACTCCCTGTCGGCTGGTTCTTCATCTTAGACGCCAGTTCCGCGAGAATGTTTAGCTCCGGCGGCACGTTTTGCGGAACGAAGCCAATTGGGCCCGGGCCGTGACGCCGGAACAGGCGAATGGCGGCGGAACGGGAGGCCTGAACAAAAAATGCAAAACGAACCCAAGGTGTCGCGTAATTCCTTGCAGGATAGCAGGTTGCACGCCCGAAAACGAACCCAAGAACGAACCCGGGCGAACCCGCCCGCGAGCCACAGCGCGCGCTACCGGGCGAACCAGGAATAGCACGGGACATTGGCCCTGGCGGGCCAGTTGGGCGGTAAGCCGCGGAGAGCATTGCGCAAATTTTGTGGAACGTGCCGTCACGGAGCCAGCGCGACCCGCTCCGGGAAATCCCTGAAAACCATTGGGAACTGGCTTGGCTTAGGACGGTACTGCTTTAATCTTCCCTATGCTCCGGCTTCGCGCTCGATTCCTCACGCTCCTGCTCCTCGCCTGCCCCGCCAGTCCAGCGGCAACCCTGCTTTGGTCCGTGACGGGCAACCTGAGCGGGTCGCTCGGCTCGACCTCGTTCACCAACGCGCCATTCACGTTCACCTTCTACATCGACACGACGCAAGTCGTGCAGCCGAGCTACTCCCCCGGCCTTTACCAGGCTCCGCCCGAGGTGCCCGGGTCGTTCACCATCACGGGCGCCGGCTCCGGCGATTTCAATACGCCGGACCAGTACATCTTCTACAACACGGCTTGCGCCTGCACGGGCCTGGGGCACTGGCAGAGCGCCGACCTCCTCGATCTCCAGGACTACACCGACCTGGCCTCCTGGGATCTGCAGACGCCGATCGGTCCGTTCAGCACGACCGTCACGCAGGCGATCGGCTCGATCGGAACCACGGCCGGCGTCCTCGACATCACCGGGGCGGATCCAACCTTCACGGCGCAATACGGCGCGTCCCCGGCGCCCGAGCCGGCCAGCGCTTTGCTAATAGGCCTCAGCCTGGTGCTGGCGGCGCTTCTGGCGCGGCGGCGGCGCGAAGCGAGTGCGGCTTTTTGCACCATACGGGCGCGCCGCGCTAGGATGAGAATTGGCGGCTGAAACGCCGCCGAACCCCGCAGAAAAAACTTCAGAGACCATGGGCCTGGCGAAATACATCTCCAAACTTTTTCCGTGTACGCTGTTGGTGTGCAACGTCGGAGCGGCGATCTGCTGCGCCGCGACCGGGGACTACCGTCGATCGGTGTATTGGGCGGCCTCGGCGCTATGCGTGGGCGCCATCGCGTTCTGACCGCGAGACGCCAGGCTATTCCTTCGCGCCCCTGATCCACTCCAGGATGGTGGCGTACTCCGGCGAGTCCTTCGTGAACCGCACGCCGCCGCCGTGCGAGAGCGTCGCGGCGTTCACCACGCCTTCGCTCTCCGAGCTCGACGTCGGTTTGCGAAGCAGCAGGCTCTGTTCGGGATTATTGGTGTCGACCACCCGCATCGCGCCGGCGTAGGTGCCGTCGAACAGGGTGTGAGTCGCGTGGCATTGCACGCAGGCGTAGCCGTCCTTGCCACGCTTTACCAGGATCGGCTCGACATATCCGCGGAAGAAGGCCTCGTCGAGCTTCTTCTGCGGCCGCGCGGCGCCTGAGTTTGCCGCCGACGCCGTCCTCGCCGCCCGCGCCGGCGGCTTCAGCGCGGCGACCACGTCCGCCGCTTCCGGCACCCGCTCGATCTTTGCCATCAGCTCCTTCACGGGCGCGCCCGAGGGGCCCGCGATGCGGTTCACGTCGGGGTATTTCGCCTCGCGCACCAGCAGCGCCGCACGCCCGGCGAGCCGCCGCATCTCCGGGTCCGGCGAATCGAGCAGCGGCGCGATGGCGCTCGCCATCCGGTCCGCCGATGGTCCGAAGAACGCGATCTGCTCGATGTCGTTGCCGATGCGGCTGTAGACCGGCGGGCCGGGCTTGGTGATGTCCGCCTCGGTGTCGTAGGCGTCGCCGCGGCGCAGCGGAAACTCCGTCAGCGAACGCAGCAGCGCCTTTTTCTGCGCGTCCGAACCGTCATCGAGCACCGCCGCGAACTTCGCGGCCAGCCGCGCCTCCACGGCGAGCCGTCCGCGGATCGCCCGCTCGCGGTCTTCGGCGCGGGGCAGCAGCGCCACCCAGTTGTTGTACAGGTACCGGATATTCTCGTCCGCCAGGTTGTAGACCGCATCCCGCAGGTTGCTCGCGACCCATTCCGGCTGCGGCTTGGCCTGCGCCGCGAGCAGCGTATCCTCAATGGCCGATTTCGTCGCGGCATCGGGCGTCCAGAACCACATCTGCCACAGCCCCTTCACCGCCTGCATGCGAACCGTGACGGCCGGATCGCCAGCGAGTTTCTCGAGCGCCGGGGCCATCTCCTTGCGCCGGGCGATGGCCGCGAAATGCTGCGCGAACACGCGCGTCGCGCCCCAGCGCGTGCGATCTTCCGCGGAGGCCAGCGCGTCCGTGAGCTCGGCCGCCGGTGTGTCCTCATGCCGGCTGTAGGACTGCCGCAGCGCCCAGGCGGCCGTCCGCTGCACCATCTTGCTGGGATCGCCAAGCAGTTTCGTGTCGTGGAACATGCCGAGGCGCCCGAGCGCTTCTACCGCCGCCTGCCGCACCAGCGCGTCCGGGGAGTGCGCCGCCCGCTCGATCTGAGCGCGCACGGCGTCCGGCGGCGCATCCCACACGTTGTCGAGTTCCTTCAGCGCCTCGACCGGATCCGCGGAGATCCGCTCCACCGCGGGAGCGTTCCAGCCGGGCTGGAGCTGATCGCCGGGGAAGTACGCGCTCAGCGCCAGCACCGCCATTTGCGTCTCGCGGAACGGCGTGCGGAAATTTTCGTACGATTGCAGCGGGTCGAGCCATCCGCCGAACGCCTGCTGCCGTTTCAGAAGATAATCGATGGCCTTCGCCACCGCCGGATGCGCCGCCGGCACTCCCGCTTCATGCAGCGCCCAGAGCGCGTGCCCGGTTTGAAATTCCGCGACGGGCTGGTTCGGCTCGAACCGCGCGGGCCATTGTCCATCGGGACGCTGGAGCGCGAGAAGCCGCTCGACGTTCTTCGCGATGCGATCGGCGTACCGGCTGCGGTCGATCGCCGCGAGCGCCAGCGTCTGGTAGCAGAGGTCGATCGTGTTCTTGACCTCGCCGCTCGCGATCAGCTCGCCCATGCGCGGATCTTTCGTGGTCTCCCACGCATACCATGCGACCTGGTGCGCGCTGACCAGCGGCGTGTTGCCATTGGTTTCGTCGGCGGGCAGGGTGTCGCGGCCCGCGTAATACAGGTCGAGATACTTCCGCACGCCCTCGTGGAAGGCGGCGCGCGGCTCGCGCCTGACCTGCGCTTCGTAGATGTCGAGCAGGTGCGACATGCGGCTGAGGACGTTGGCCGGCGCGGAAATCACCCGCGCCCAGACGGCGCCGGTGTCCTCGAAGCCGTAGAACGGCCGCGGATTGTTGTAGAAGCGCTCCGTCAGGAACTGGACCTGCTGCCGCTCGACGATCGGGTAGCCGTTGCGCAGCGCGTACAACTGCGCGCGCAGCGGATAGTGCGTCGTATGGCAGGCAACGCACAGAGACGTTTCCTGGTGAACGCTCGATACGCGGTCGTAGACGCCGCCCCGGCGCGGCGTGTTGGCGTGCCACGAATCGCCGGCCGCCATGATGTAGTCGATGCCGGTGCGGACGGCCTTGTGCGGATCGCCGTACGGCGGCGGATCGTACACGCGCGTGCGCAGTTTATATTCGGGATGCCCGGCGTGCACCGCGATGTAGTACGTTCCGCGCTCCTTCAGCACGCGCGGCGTGAACTTGTTGCCCGGCAGCGCCTGCACCTCGTGCGGCATGGTCACGGGATCTTCGCCCTCGAAGTACTCCTCGAGCTTCCCGCCGGCGAGACGGTAAACCGCCACGTCCACCGGGATCTGGTCGCGCTCCATCAGGTCGATCTGGAAGAAGACGAGCTTCGGAGTGGGCGAGGTGAATTCGAACTTGTACCAGTCGCGGTGCGAGCGGTCGGCCAGCGCTTTGCGCGTGGCGCCGGGGAGCGGAATGTACTCCTCGTCATCGCCCGACGCGAAGACCGTTTCGCCGAGCGGAATCGTCATGGCGTCCTGCCAGCGGGCGATCGGCCCGGCTTTGACCGCGCCGGAAACGGGCCAGCGGTTGACCGTCAACGTGTAGCGCCCGCCCGCGTCCTTTGCGCGGACCGCCACGGCCGCGGCGCCCGCGCGCGGGACGCGGAACTGCGTGTAGAAATCGGCATCGCCCGCGTGCAGGGTTTTCGAGGCCAACACCGCCGCGCCCTGCCGGACCTCGACTTCGACCGTCGCCTGCGGGCCGAGCGACTGCAGCGGCGAAATCGAATAGAGGATGCTGTAGGCGGCCGATGGCGTGAGGTTCGGAAGCGCGATCGTCTCCGTCGCGACGGCCCCGGTCTTCGTCGCTACCGGCAGCAGAGCCGCCGCCATCCCGATCCACGGCAACAAGGCCAAACCCAGCGCCACTCTCATTTGTTGTGCCCTCGAATTTTTTATCATTCTATCGCGGAAACCGGCGCGCGAGGCGCGTCTCGCGCGGCTGGCAGAATAGCTCGAATGATTCCGCCGAATACAACAAACACAGGATGAGAAAACTGCCCCGCCGGTTCTACCGTGAAAGAAGGAGGGTTTGTTTTGACTGGGCTTCGCGATTTTATCTTCCGGCTTTACGAACAGCCGCGGCTGCGCAATCTGTTCTACACGGCGGCATTCGTGGTGTTCGTTCCGGTGGGCTTCCGCTTCGCCATCCTGGCGTGGGAGTACGGCGATTGGTTCGATAAGCCGCTGGCGGTCATCGCCGGCGCATTGATCGGAATCACCGCGGTGGTGACGCTGATGCGGTTCTGGCATGTGCCGCCGCGGCGGATCGTCACGCCGGCCGATGTCCCGCACGATGCGCCGGAGCCGGAGCATCCGGTCACGGCCGACGATTTTCTCGCGGCCGCGCGGAGCCGCGCGGCGAAGAATCGCGCCATGGCGAGGGCCGCAGCCGCCCTCGGATCGACTCGCGGCAGAGCCTGGTAGCACATCGGACATATACTGGTCGCTATGACCAGGCGCAGGATTCTTGCGTGCGCGGCGCTGATCGCCGCGCCGGGTCCGTTCCTCCTCTCGCAGAGCGGCGTCAAACGCCCGCCGATTACCGGCATCGCGCATGTCGCTCTCAAGACCAACAACCTCGCCGCCGCGCGCCGTTTCTACGGCCATGATCTCGGCTTCTCGGACGCGCTCGCCATGCCCGCGAGCCGCGGTCCCGCCGCGTGGTTCAAGGTCAACGACCACCAGTACCTCGAACTCTACGAAACTCTGCGCTCGGAGGACGAAGACCGACTGATCGAAGTCGCCTTCGAGACGACCGACGCCAAAGCGATGCGCAATTACCTCGCCGCGAAGGGCGTCGAGGTTCCGGCCAGCGTCGGCAAAGGCTGGGATGGCAATCTCAGCTTTCAGGTCAGTGACCCGGAAGGCCACCGCATCGCCTTCGTCCAGTACCTCACGGACTCGATTCCCGGCAAGCAGTTCGGGCTGCTCATGCCCGCCACGCGCATTGCGGAGCACATGATCCACGCGGGCTTCCTGGTGAACGATCGCGCCGCCGAGGACCGCTTCTACCGGGACATCCTCGGCTTCGACGAGATGTGGCACGGCGGCAAGACCGATACCTCCGCGGACTGGATCAGCATGCGCGTGCCCGAGGGCGAGGACTGGATCGAATACATGTGCAACGTCCGGAACCCGACGCCGCGGACGCGCGGCATCATGAACCACGTCGCGTTCGGCGTCCCGGATATGCAGGCCACAGCGAGAATTCTCGAGTCGCGGCAGGCGCCCATGCCGGAGAAGCCGAAGATCGGCCGCGACGGCAAATGGCAGCTCAATCTCTACGATCCGAATCTCACCCGCGCCGAACTGATGGAGCCGAAGCCGGTCGAGAAACCGTGCTGCTCGGAGCTGAAGCCGCGCCGCGGGCCGGAAGGTCCAGTCGGAATTTTCACCAACCAGGGACCGGTCGGCGACGCCACGGCGGGCAGCAAAGCCGTATTCGATCCCGAAAAACAGGAGTACCGCATTACGGGAGGCGGCGCGAACGTCTGGGACACGACCGACGCGTTCTATTTCATCTGGTCGCGAATGTCCGGCGATCTCAGCCTGACGGCCGACGTCACCTGGGCCGGCGCGAGTCCCACCGAGCACCGCAAGGCGATGCTGATGGTGCGCGACGGCCTGGCCTCAGGCGCGGCCTACGCCGATGCGGTATCGCACGGCAACGGGCTCACGTCTCTTCAGTTCCGCGGCGCCGCCAACGAGAGCACCTACCAGACATTCATCAACATCGAAGGCCCGGTGCGCCTGCGCCTCGTCCGCCAGGGCAGCCGCTTCACGATGTACGCCGGAAAACCGGGAGGCCCGCTGAAAGAGGTCGGCCCGATCGAATACGTGCGGATCAAGGACCCGGCGTACGTGGGCCTGGGTGTATCGTCGCACGTCGCCACGGCGCTTGAGACCGCGGTGTTCTCGAACGTGAAGCTGGAGCCGCTGAAGAGGTAGCGCTGCGGCTCTAATTCAACTCCCTCACCCAGATATTGCGGAAGCTGATCGGCGGGCTGGGATCGGGATGGGCTTGCAGTTTGATCGGCGCGCGGTCGTATTTCCGGTAGAACGGTTTCCCGATATACAGCGTCTCGCCGGCCAGTTCGACGTGATTCTGCACCAGCACGCCGTTGAAAAATACCGTGACATTCGCCGGCGTCTTCACCGAACCGTCGTCATTGAAGACCGGCGCCATCCAGACCACCTCGTAGGTTTGCCACTCTCCGGGTTTGCGCGCCGGGTTCACGAGCGGAATGCTCTGTTTGTAGATGCTGCCGGCCTGGCCATTGGAGTAAGTCCGGTTGTGGTAGGAATCGAGAATTTGCAGCTCGTAGCCCGCGTCGCCGCCGCCGGTCGAAGCCAGAAAGACGCCGCTGTTGCCGCGTTCCTGGTCCTGGCCGGTGACATTCTCGGGGATCTTCCACTCGATGTGGAGCTGGAAGTTTTTGAACGTGCGCTTGGTCTCGATATTGCCGGAGCCGCGCGCCTTGTTCACGATCATCTCGCCGTCCTTGACGAACCACGGCGCGGGCGATTTATCGCGGGTCAGGACCCATTCGTCGAGATTTTTGCCATCGAAGAGCACGATGGCGTCCGACGGCGGCGCCGAATCTGTCGCGCCCGGCGTGACCACCTTCGGCTCCGGCTCCCATACTTCGGTGTCTTTGGGGTTGCCCCTGGGACCCTTGCGGCCGCCGCCCGGAGCCGCGGGCGGCTGCTGCGCCAAGAGAGAAACGGTCAGGACGAAAAAGACGATCGGCTTCATGGAGTCCTCATTATCGCGCGGCTACAGCGCCGCCAACACTTCCCGGTACAAATACTTCGCGCCTTCCACGCCGTCCCACGGACCGTCCTCGTATTCGAGCGCGTAGGTCCCCTCGAAACCGGCCTCCTGCATGATGCGGACGGAGCGGGCCACGCTCTGGTCATCCTTCCACCGATTCCAATATTTGGCGTGGACGTTGGTGTGGGCGTAGGGCGCGAGGGCCTTGAGGCCGTTGTACATGAGGTACTCGTGCTCCCAGTTGCAGAAATCGGGCGAGGCTTCGCACCAGGGGCTTTTCACCTCGTCGACGATGATCCGGATATTCATGGGATTGGCGGTGAGGCCCCAGTGATTTTCGAGCGTCACCTTGACGCCGGCCTTGCCGCCGTAATCGGCCATCTCTTTGAAAGACTCGATGCAGTTGCGGAGATACGCGGCAACCGCGTCGGCTTTCGGATAGCCATCGGCCGACATCTCCGGATCGGGCAGGATGCGCGGGCCGCCGCTGTTAACGCGCATGGATTTCGCGCCGAGAATCCGCGCGCCATCGAGCCATTTCTTCGCGACCTCGATACCGGCGCGGCGCTTCCCGGCGTCCGGCTCGCAGATATCGCGCGGGGCGTTGTTGGAGATGTGCTGGCAGCGGGTGCCGGTCGCGGCCATTTTGGCGGCCAGCTTCTCCAGCCAGCGCCGCCCGGAGGGGCTGGACGGGTCGAATTCCTGGGTGACGCGCGTCTGTGCGCCGACCATTACGGGAACCTTCACGTACATGGAATCGTCCGTGACATCGCCGAACAGGCCGCTGAACAGATCCATATGGGTCACGCCGGGGAAATGGTCCCTGGTGAATTGCGGGAAATCGAGCATCGTGATTTCGCCGTATTTCTGCTTCATTTCGGCGATGCGCGGATTGCGGCCGAAGCCGGTCCGGCTTTTGAAGATGTAGCGGATCGGCCAGGTGTTGGAGGCGATCCGGTCCAGCTTCTGCTTTTCGGTACGGGGCTGCGCGGCCGTTTGCGGCGCCAGCGCGAGCCCGGCGAGGCCCGCGCCGGTCAGAAATCCTCTTCGATCCACGTTGCTCATCGCATCCTCCCGCTCATGCTAGAATCTGCCCCATGGCGGACGTTCGCGCCATCGTCATGGGGTTGCTGGCTGCGGCGTCCGTACCTGCCGCGACCGTCACATTCAATCACGATATTGCGCCCATCGTATACCGGAATTGCTCAGGCTGCCACCGGCCGGGCGAATCCGCGCCGTTTTCACTGTTGAGCTATGACGACGTGAAGCGCCGCGCGCCGCTGATCGCCGCGGTGACCAAACGCCGCTACATGCCGCCGTGGCTGCCCGAGGCAGGGCACGGGGAGTTTGCGGAAGAGCGCCGGCTGACCGACGCCGAGATTCAGGCGATCCAGGATTGGGTCAAGGACGGCGCGCCGCTCGGACCGGGCGCGACGCCCGCGCCGCCGAAGTTCAAAGACGAATGGCAGCTCGGCACGCCGGACCTGATCCTGCGCGTTTCGCAGCCGTTCCCGCTTCCCGCCGACGGCGCGGAGATTTTCTGGAATTTCATCCTGCCGGTGCCCATCACGACCACGCGATGGGTGAAAGCGATCGAAGTGCGGCCGGGCGATTCGAAGGCGTTCCACCACGCCAATGTGATCCTCGACCGCGCGCGGGCCTCGCGGCGGCAGGAGGTGAAGCCGGGCGCCGGATTTCCCGGCATGGATCTGAACGTCGAAGAGGAGACCTTCGATCCCGACGGCCATTTCCTTTCGTGGAAGCCCGGCAGCGAGCCGGTGGTCGAGCCCGACGGAATGGCGTGGCGCGCCGACCCGGGCATGGATTTGATTCTGAACGTGCACCTGCGGCCGACGGGCAAGGCGGAGGCGATCAGCCCGATGATCGGCCTCTACTTCACGGGAAGGCCGCAGACGAAGTTCCCGATGCTGATCCAGCTCGAGCACGATTCGACGATCGACATCCCGGCGGGCGATCGGGATTTTCTGGTGAGCGACGATATCCGGCTGCCGCTCGACGTCTACGTTCTGGCGGTGTACCCGCACGCGCATTACCTCGGCAAGCTGATGGAGGGCTACGCGACGCTGCCGGACGGGACGCGCAAATGGCTGATCCGCATTCCGGATTGGGACCTGAACTGGCAGGGCGTGTTCCGGCTGAAGCAGCCGCTGCTGCTGCCGAAGGGGACCGTGGTCTCGATGCGGTACCACTACGACAACTCGGCCGATAACGTGCGCAACCCGAACAGCCCGCCGCGGGAAGTCAAGGGCGGAAACCGCGCGACCGACGAGATGGGCCACCTGTGGCTGCAGGTGCTGCCGGCGGCGGAGGGCGACCATCGCGCGGAGCTGCAGGAGAGCCTCGCGCGGCAGCGGCTCGAAAAGTACCCGGACGATTTCACGGCCAATTACGATTTGGGCGAGCGGCTGCTGAGCAAGGGCGACGCGGCGGGCGCGATCCCGTATTTCCAGGCGGCCACCAAGGCCAACCCGGCGAGCGCGGTCGCGGCCACCGAGCTGGGCATCGCGCTGTTCACCTCGGGGAAGCTGGAGGAAGCGGCGGACGAGTTCAAAACGGCGCTCGTGCTCGACGCCGGTTACACCGATGCGCGCTTCGATCTCGCGAGCGTCGACGCGGCGCGCGGCGATTGGGACAACGCCGTGACGGAATTCCGGCGCGTGCTGGCGCAGCGCCCCGATGACAGCAAGACGCGCGAGCACCTCGGCGCGGCGCTCTACCTCTGGGCCGACGATTTTGCGAAGAACGGCCGGCCGGAGCTCGCGCTGGAACGGTACCGCGCCTCGCTCGAGTTCCGCCCGCCGGATGCGGAGGTCCACACCAAGATGGCGCTGATGCTCGCGCGGCTGGGCCGTTTCGCCGAGGCGCGGACGGAGCTGGAGACGGCGCTCAAGCTGAAGCCCGACTTCGCGCCGGCGCAGCGGATGCTCGAGGATGTGCGGAAAAGGATGTAGAGGAGGCGGACGTGACCGCCCGCTCCATCGGCGCTCCCTTACTGCCGCGGCTTGGTGGCCTCGCGCAGCCGGCCGCGCGCCCACTTCATCTCGGTCGAAAGGCCGCTGACGAGTTTGGCCACGTAGCGGAAAGCCGCGTCCCCGAGATCGGCGGCTGTCAGATGGTGCACGGCTTCCCTGGCGGCGAGCAGGGCGGTTTCCGCCGCCATTAAGCGCGGCGTTAACCGGTAAGCGGGATCGGCAGAGCCTTTGGGTTCTTCGGGCGGCGGAATCAGTTCACGGACGGCTTCGAGCAGCCGCGGCGCGTGCTCGGCCGCGATCG
>Ga0070739_10004163_pt1 | contig 17354 bp, 14 predicted proteins | sample Coa_R1_7_FD_66445 | JGI IMG/M metagenome (GOLD analysis project Ga0070739, IMG submission 66445) | Surface soil microbial communities from Centralia Pennsylvania, which are recovering from an underground coalmine fire - Coalmine... | ecosystem: Environmental > Terrestrial > Soil > Unclassified ... | reverse complement strand
GAAGTGCCCGAATCGATGGATCGCGCCGCCGCCCTGGCCCGCAAGCTCAACGCCGATCTCGTTCTCGCCACCGACCCCGACGCCGACCGCCTCGGCGCGATGGCCCCGGACAAAAAAGGCGAATGGCATGTTGTCACCGGGAACCAGATGGCGGCGCTCATGACGCATTTCAAGCTGAACAAACTGACGCAGCAAGGCCGGCTGCCGCCGTCGCCCATCGTCATCCGCACGGATGTGACAACCAGCCTTGTCACGCGCATCGCCCGGCATTTCAAGGCACAGATCATTGATGATTTGCTGGTCGGATTCAAATACATTGCGGATGCGCTTTGGCACTTAGAACAAGAAGGCTCTTACGGAGATGTGACGGGCAGGCCGGAGGATTTCGTATTGGCGGTGGAGGAAAGCCACGGTGTCTTGGTGACGCCGCATATCCGCGATAAGGACGCCGCAGGGGCGGCACTGTTGATGGCGGAACTGACCCTCGATCAGAAACGCCGCCAACAGACGGTCCTGGATTATCTGGAACGCTTGTTCCAGGAATTCGGCTATTTCCGCAATGAGGGCGTGTCGGTGTTCATGCGCGGCATCGAGGGCAAGCAGCAGATGGCGCGGATGTTGGATCGCCTGCGCGCCACGCCGCCGCGCACCATCGCCGGACTGGAAGTGACCGCGTTCGAGGACTTGCGCGACGAAAAGGGACGTTTCGGTCCGCTCAAGGGAGCGACGGATGCCGCCTCTCGCAACGTCTTGGTTTTCCGTTGCGGCGAACAGGCGCGCGTGGTGCTGCGTCCCAGCGGCACTGAGCCGAAAGCGAAGATGTATCTGGAAGCGTGCACGCCGCCGCGCTCCGCCGGTATGCCCGACGAGGCCTAGCAACGCCAGCGCCGGGAAGTTGGCGAATTGATGAAACAGATCGCCGCCGATTTCAAGCGACAGGCGCTGCAATTGATCGGACTCGATCCCTCAGCGGCGGGGTAAGTGAAATCGTGCCACACAAGCGAGCGGCGGGGTTTATCCCCGCCGTGCCGCCGGGATAAACCCGGCTGCTCGCTTGTGTGCGCGACGCAGAAGTTGGTTACTCCACCGTTAACTCGGCGAGGTATTTCTCGAACTCCGCCTCCTGTTTCTTCTCCTTCTCCTGGTTCTCCTTGATCTGCTTTTGCAGTGTCTCAATCTCCGTTTCCAACCTATCGAGTTTCTCCAAGTAGCGTTTGTGCAAGCCGGTATTGGCCGGCACCTTTTCGAGACTGGTGCGAATGCGGTTCTGCTCCTGCGTCGTTTCATTGAACTGGGAGCGCAGGCGTGCCAGCTCCTTTTGCGTATCGCTTAACCGCTTCTTGGATTCGATAACTTTCCGCAACTCTTCGCTCAATTTCGGACTGGCGACATTGCTACGGATGAGCAGCTCGAGGTTGCTCGGATTCATCTGAATCAGTGCGATCCGGTTCAGATACGTGCGTTCCTCAACGACTTCGCGGGTCAGTCCTTTTCCGGAAGGCACCTTCCACTCGAATCGATAGACATCGCGGGTGCGCTCGGTCGGTTTCTCCGCACCCACTATTTTCCAGTCGGAATTGATCGGCTGCTCGACGATGAGCGTTCGCTCCTCATCGGAACGGTTCCGAATGAAATACTTCCGCGTGCTGCGGCCCCGATGCGTTTGCTCGACCACACCCTTGACGATGCGCAACATCGACAACGAATCCGGATCGCTTTTCGCTTCGCTCTTGACCTCGACGGCCTGATCGACGGCGAAGCTGAGTAGTCGTTCCTCGTTCGCTTGTAAGTCCGGTAGGCGAGCGTCACCGGCGTAGCTGCCGCCGTCGTAGACGGACACCGGACCTTGCATCAAGTTTTGCCCCGTAGCGTTTTTGATCTTCAGGCCGCGCAGCGGATATTTGCTGTTGACCTTTTCATTGAAGATGCTGACGCGCTGGGCGGTGATCTCCTTATTGACGAGCGGCAACAAGGCTGAGCGTTGACGGGCCAAGCTGATCTTGTGATCGATGGTGTAACGCGCCTGATCGCCGACCGTCTCGGCGAGGCTCGTAGCGCCAACACTGGCACTTGGATCAAGCGCTTCCCCCATGAGCTTCTTGGCCTGCTCGCCGGCCTGCTGTCTCTCCTGACGGCGTTGCTGCAATTGTTCGTAGGTCAGGCGATTCAGACCGGGCATCTGGGGAAAGTTGTTGTTCATTTGATAGCGATTGGCGGCGCCGCCTAATGCAGCGGCCGGTCGGCCGCCCACAGGTGCGGGTTGGTTGAGACCTTGTCCGCCAAAACCTGCCATACCCAGCCCTCCGGGGGGCATCGCGGCATTGTTCTGGAAATTCATCAGCGGTCCTTGATATTCCGGCGGACGCAGCGAAGCGAAGCGCTCCGGCTCGACGACCGGCCGCGGCACGAACAACGGCTGATACAAATCCATCTGGAACGAGATTGGCCGGCTCGACACCAGCGCCAGCCGAACGTCCTTCCAGTCCTCGTCCGACGTGTTTTCGATGATGCCCCAGCCCTGCAACGTCGTCTTCCCTCCCTTGTCGAGTACGAGCCGATAGCTGCTCTTCCACATTGGCGCTTCGACGACATAACCGACCTTCACCGTCCGTTTCCCATTTCCGCGAAACTGGATGGAGACGTTTTTCTTTTGACTATTGTGGGCGTTGGCGAGCACGGCAAGAGCGCGATGCAATTCGCTGTCGAGCGCTGGATTAAGGAAGCGAACGCGCTGGATTGTGTTCAGCGGCACGCTGCGCATGCCCTCATCGCCCATGAGATTGAGCAGGTGGACTTCACGCGGTCCTGGCTCCGTCTCGGTTTCCATGCCGACGATGGTGCCGGTCAGCGTGCTGGTGGCGATGCCGTTGGAGTTTTGCAGCGTGATTTCGATTTTCTCGCCCCGCGCCTGATTGAGCAGTTGCCCGAAGGTCGGGTTGCCGGTCAGGTCGATGGCGAAGGTCTTGAGCGTGTGTTCGATTGGTTCCAGGCTGTCGTAGCTGATCGTCGAAATGTTGCCTTGGCCGAGATCTTGCAGAACGAGACTTTTAAGCAGGTCGTTGACTTCACCGGCCGGGAACTGCAAGTCCACGCGGGCGTCGCCTTCGACCGAGCCTTCGCGCTGGAAGTAGCCGACACCGCTATTGAACAGAACGATGTCGCGGATCGGCAAGTTTGGACCGGGTCGGCGCTCGCTCGCTGATCCGTTGTCCGGTGTTTGCGGCGCTCCCGCCGACGAGCGCCAAACGAAAAAGGCGCAAATGGGGACAGCGGCAATCAGAACGAGAAAGAGGTGCTGGCGACGCATGAGAGTGTTACCTCCGAAACATGGGGGAATTAAGGGGCTGATAAGGAACGAGGGACGGAGCCGTCCCTTGCGCGAAAAAAAACCGCATGGGGCTTCTCGTGAAACCGCATGCGGCTGAGAGTGAAGACAAAAGCTCACCAATCGTTGCCGATTTCATCTCCGGCGTTGGGCGTCATCGCCGCCTTCCAGGTTTTGTGCGAAACCTTCATGTCCACCGCTCGCACACTGCCGTCGCACATGCCAACCTGAACAATCCTTTCATAGCTGCGCAACGCCGAGACGCCGCTGACACCACCGCAGCTGACGTCGGGCCGTTCATCGTTGGGTCGCAGCTTGCCATTGAAGGTTCCTTGCAGGAAACGTCCATCCATCCAGCTGGCGCAGCGGTCGCCGACGATGTTCTTGTTTTCCTTGAAATACTTGACGCCGGTGTCCGGGCCGGTGTTTTTCAGGTCTTCTTTTTTCAACAGCACATGCTGACGGTGGACATCGACGGCCTGGTTTTTGCCGTCGCCTTTGAGGGTCTCGCCGATGGCGATGGTGTTGCTGGTGCCGTCGGTGATCGAGGCGATCTTCTCCTTGGAGTTGTGGTAAAACACCAAGTCGTTGAAGAGAAAGTTGGTCGCACCCCATCCGGGCTTAACTTGGTGAATGGGGTCTTGCGGGTTGGCTAACACTTTGAAGTTGAATCCGCGAACTCTTTCGTTGGCCGGATCGTCGATCGATTTCTTGAAATCGATCAAGTTGAAGGCGTTCTGCTGTTCGATGAACGGCAGCAGCCTGCTGACCGCCGAGAAGTGCTTGTCATCGACGCCGGGTGGAAACATGCCGTAAGTGTCGTGATAATTGTGCAGGCCGAGGACCAGTTGCTTGATGTTGTTCTGTGATTGCGCTCGCGCCGCTGCTGCCCGGACCTTCTGCACCGCCGGCAGCAGCAGACCAAGGAGGATGGCCAGAATGGCCAGAATAATCAACAGCTGGAAGAGCGTGAACGCAGGACGATTGCGCTTTGTCATGAGGAGCCTCCTATCCAAAGACAAGTTTAGCCGCGAGCCGTTGATCGTTTCACGCGAAACGATCAACGGCTCGCGGCTAACCGATATTACACCTTCTTGGGTTTCAACCCCTCAACATGCTCGAACTTGCCGCCGAGGACGGCGTTGCTATCGCAGTGCAGCCACCAATCGAGCAGCGTGGCGTAGACGCGGCGGAAATCGATGGCATGTTTCAGATCGCCGCTGTCCAGTTCTTTCAGGCTGGGATGCTCGCCGACGATGCCGCCCTTGAGAGCAGGTCCGGCGACAAATAGGCACGACGCCGCGCCGTGATCGGTGCCGTTGCTGCCGTTCTCCTGCACACGGCGGCCAAACTCCGAGAAGGTCATCACCAGCACCCGTTTATCGTGTCCGCCGTTCTTCAAGACATTGAACATATTGAAAACACCGTCAGCGACCTGGCCCAGCAGCCTCATGTGCGGATCAGCCTGCCGGGCATGCGTATCAAAGCCGTCGATGGATACGTAGAAGATGCGCGTGCCGAAGCCGCTGATAATTAAGTTGGCGACAAGCTGCAATTGCATGGGCAGCGAGTTGGGTGCGTACACGCCGTTCTGCCCGAAGACCGCGTTTTGCCGCAGGTTTTGCTTGGAGAGCAGCTCGTGCAGACGTTCCACGCTGGTCATGGTCCGCAGTTGACGCAGGCGGACAAATTGCAAGATGTCGTCGCTCTTGCCGTCGGGAGCGGCCAACTCTTCAAGGAGCTTTCGCCGCGCTTTCTGCTGGTCGGCGCTGCCGCCGCCGAGTTCGAGTTTGAAGTTCTGGCGGTCGTTGATGCTGACGGCGCCGCCGGGAGTGCCCTGAACGGCGAGAGGTTGCCGTCCGCCTCCGACGTGTAGAATCGGTACAAAGCCGCTCTGGCCTTGTAACTCGTTGACACCGCGGCCCAGCCAGCCGGTCTGGATGCGGCGGTGCGGGTCGGCTGTCTGCCAAATGTCCATCGATTCGAAGTGCGAGCGATCGGGGTTGGGATAGCCAACGCCCTGCACCACGGCCAACTGCCCTTGGTCCCACATTTGTCGAAAACTTCCCCTCATGCCGGGATTGAGGCCAAGGTGATCGTTCAGACGCACGACCTGATCTTTCTTGTATCCCAGAGTGGGACGATATTTGTAATAGAGATCGTCTGTGTAGGGAATGACCGTGTTGAGTCCGTCGTTGCCGCCGGTCATTTCGATGACGACGAGGACGGTGTCCTTGTCTTTTTCGGCGGCACGGGCAGTGTTGGCGAGGAACTCCGGCACCACCGAGCCGATGGCCAACAGCGACGAGCCTTGTAGGCTCCGAGTCAGAAACTGGCGACGAGTGAACATGGGAGACTCCTTGGGGACAGGCGTTTGTCACGCCAACTGGTATTCCGGCATGGTCAAGAGCGCATGAACGGTTTCACGGACGCGGCGCTCCAGCGCCGCGCCTTTGGGATTGCCGGCGGCTACGAAGGCGACGAGCTTTGCTTCCGCCTCCGGACGCACACCGCCGGGCAGATGCACGTCTAGAAGAACACGAACAATGTCCTGGGGACTGGTGACTCCTACCTCGTGGATGACGCGGGCCGGATCAAACGCCTTGGGCGGGATCGGTTCCTCCGGCTTATCGGACGGCTTGGGTGGCGCTGCCGGCTTGGCCGGGGGCGGTACATTCTGCTCAGCGTCTATTTCAATGAGATCCTCATTGTTACGGAGACGGCCATTGCCCCATAGTGTTCCCATCGCCAAGAGTTGCGCGAAGTTATCCCGCGCCAGCATGGTCGCTGTATTCAGCCACGATTTCGCCTCGCGCCAGCCTTTGACGTTGGGCGGCGCGAACAGCACTTGTCCCATCGCATCGATGTGCCGCACCAAATCTTGCTGCGTCAATGGCTGGTATTTCTTGTCCTTGGTGTCGTACTCCCGATAGACCGAACGAACCGCGCCCAGGACAAGCTCGACCGGGCTTTTGATGCGTTGGCGAAACGCATACTCGGAGAAAAAGTGTCGCGACGACAATATCCGCCTCACCAGAGCGCCAATGTCGTAATCACTTTTGCGGAACAAATCGGCCAGCGGTTCAAGGAAACGGTCCGGCGGATTGTACGTCTCGCTGACGTAGAAGCGATACAGCTTGCGAACAAGGAACAGGGCGGCGGCCGGCTGCTGGAGGAGGATGCGAACCACGTCGTCGCCGTTCCAGTTGCCGGTCTGCCCAAGAACGGTCTTGACACCGTCGTCATGCAGGCGGGCGTTGAACTCGAAGCCGAAACCGTCGCTGTCGGTGTGCCAGCCGGTGAAGGCGCGGGCGGCTTCGCGGATGTCTTTCTCGGTGTAGTTGCCGACGCCGAGACTAAACAGCTCCATGATCTCGCGGGCATAGTTTTCGTTGGGCTTGCCCTTGATGTTGCTGTTGGAGTCTAGCCAGTGCAGCATGGCCGCATCCTTGCTGATGGCCAGCAAGAATGGGCCGAACTTGCCCAGGGCGTGCTGGCGCAGCAGCTTGTTCTGGTTGAACATCTCGTGCGTGCTGTTGACCTTGGCGATGCTAGTAGCGAAATGATTGTGCCAGAACAGAGTCAGTTTCTCGCGCAGCGGATGGCCGCTGCGCAACATGCAGTACAGCCACCAGCCCCGCAGCTCTGCCGCTCGATCCGCCTCGGCAGTGTACTGGCCGGCCGTCAACAAGGACGGCAACAGGTCGTCGCAATCCGGCTCGCCCTGCAAGAGCAGATCGAGCGTGGCCTGCAAGCCGCGTTTCTCTGCCGTTCGCAATTCGTCGAGGTTCGCGCCAAAAGCGGCGCGGCGATAGAGATGGCCGGCCCATTTGCGGTCCCAGCTCTGCCGCGCATCGGGCTGCCAGGGCTGCCATCCTTGTACGGGATCCAATTTATCCAACGAAGGGAGAATTTGGCGAACCATGAGGATTCCTCGGTGAGAAGGGATTGGGCTGCTGCATCCCTCATCCGTGAGCATTCGATCGGAAAAGGAACACGTGCCATTTTCGCCATCAACGGTTCTACATCTCCGATTATGGCCGGTGAGCCAAAGGAAGGCAAGGAAAAATTCATGCTGCGCGGTTTTCAGAGGTGCCGTAGTGCATTCGGAGCGCGGAGAAGAAATACAACGCGTCGCTCCCTCAGAATCTACATTCCAGGTCGGAAACGGTTCAAATAGCTCCCAACTCCTCCATTTATTTGCCCGCGAGCGGGCGGTATAGGAGAGAGGGAGATTGGTCTGAGAAGAGACCCACCGCGGCCGCGCTGCCGCAGCCGTCTCATTTCCCGGGTCCACGCCAACCGATCCCCGATGCCTCTCCAGACACACGAACATGGCAATTTGCCGTGCTGAAAGATTCCCTGTCTCGATTTCGGCTCATCAGAGAAGGAGAGTATCATGAAGTTTTGGCTTTTCTCGATCGGTCACAATCACTCCGGCCGGGGCCGGAATGCAGCCCCAGGCGTTCGTCCGCTTCTGGAGCCATTGGAAGATCGCTGTCTTCCCTCGATGAACCCGATGCCGGCTAGTGTCTCTGTTCCGTCGGCGAGCAGTTCGCCCATGGCAGTGAACACGATCGCGTCTTTGTCGCACGATCAAATCCACGTGCTGCAAGACCAGAGCCAACAACAAACGACGACCGCCCTGATCCGTCTTGAAGTGGAACAAGCCGTGCTCGACATTCTGCAACTGTTTGCACCGCAGGTGCCGCAACTCCGGCCGGATATCGCTTTGTTGACCAGCGTCATTCCGGCACAGCAGGCCACGGTGAATTCGCTGCAAACTCAAACGAATTTGCTGAACCAGCTGGATGATTTGCAGGATCAGAGCATCCTCCTGAATGCGCAGATCCAGAACGCCGCCGACTTGGTCCCGATGTTTCTCCAACAAGGGAACATGCAAGAGGTCAACATGCTCCAAAGCATCATTGCGATGGACCAAGCTGCCGCGCAGGCGCTCCCGCCCCAGATCACGGCTGTCGAAGTGGAGGTTTCTGCCCTCATTTGAGACAGGTTGACATTGCTGGTGCCGGCAATCCGGAGCCGGCACCGGCATCCCCATTTTCCCTTGTCCAGGAATAAGGGCAGCCGCGCCGCTTTGGCCGGTTCAACAGCCGCAATGCTCTCTAGGCAAGAGCAAGCGGAATCAGTTAACATGATGTACTTTCTGTGTGGTTTCGTACTCGGGGCGGATAACTAGGACAGATAGGGAATGGAAAAAAATGCGCTGCCGACACGACGAGGTTTTCTCCGCAAAGCTGCCGTCAGCACCGCCCTTGCCTTGACGGGCACAGCGGCCTACACCTGGCGGATTGAGCCGCACTGGGTCGAGGTGGTCCGACGCGATTTGCCCATCGCACATTTGCCCGCTTCGCTCGCCGGACGGACCCTGGTTCAACTCAGCGATCTGCATATCGGACCCGAGGTCGATGACGACTACCTGATTCGCAACTTGAAATACGTCTCCGATCTGAATGCCGACATACACGTTCTCACCGGCGACTTCATGACCTGCCGCTTCGACGAGCAAATAGATCATGCGGCCCGCGTTCTCTCGCATTTGCGGCCTGCTCGACTGGCCACGCTGGGCGTGCTGGGCAATCACGATTATGCTCGCTCGTTCAACAACGCCGCAGTGGCCGACGCCCTGGCGAAACGACTCAACGATGTGGGAATCCATTTGCTGCGAAACGACTGCCGCGAGTTGCAGGGGTTGACCATCGTAGGATTGGACGACCTCTGGAGCCGTCGTTTCGCTCCGGAGCAGGTGCTGCCGTCGCTGGGGCCGGAATGCGCGAGTTTGGTGCTCTGTCATAATCCCGACGCGGTCGATGAGGGGAAATGGTACGGTTATCGCGGTTGGATATTGTCTGGCCACACTCACGGCGGGCAGTGCAAGCCGCCGTTCCTGCCGCCGCCGCTATTGCCGGTTCGCAACCCGCGCTACGTTGCCGGTGAAGTCGCTCTCCACGATGGCCGGCGTCTGTACATCAATCGCGGTCTGGGTCACCTCCGGCGGGTTCGCTTTAACGTCCGGCCCGAAATAACGGTGTTCACGCTCATCGCACAACCACTCGCCTGATGCCCCTTACTTCTGGTACAGTTTGCTTCAAGCGCCTGTCCAACGTCGCGCCAATCTTTAGTAACCAGGCCGCCGCATACGTGCTACGAACACAGGTGGAATCCCCTGGAACTGTTCCCAAGAAAACTCACACGACTCCTCTTCTCCCGGTCCGAAGGCTGGCTCCTCAATGCCGTCCATTACGAATCCGAACTGGAAGCACGCGTTCAACAAGACAGTGAGGGAGCGATGGAAATAGTAATGTGGGTGCGGTTGACCAGGGATGCCGATCCCCTGCCAAGCCTCCGACTCCAGGTAACGCATCACCTTCACGCCGCGATGGACGACCAACTCCCCCGCTTCCGTCGTCGTCGCTTCCATCCACATACTGGTCCCGGTGCAGTTGAATGCCGGATGAAGCACCGAGAAGACAAAGCGACCCCCCGGCTTGAGTAACTCGGCCAAAGCCGACACGAGAGGGTGAATCACCGCCATGTCCATCAGTGCCATTTTGCACACCGCAGCGTCGTAGCGGCGCGCTCCCAGCGCCAAAAGCGCTGCCCGGTCTGTTCCATCGAGGTGCTTGTACGAAATGCGGTCGCGCCACTGTGTCGTTTTCCGCTGAGCTAGCTCGATGAACGGGCGCGAGGCGTCGAACGCAACGACCTCGGCTCCTTGCGCGGCGAGGTGGCGTGCATATCCGCCATTGCCGCACGCCGCGTCCAGCACACGCTCACCGGGCCGCAACGCCAGAAGTCGATCCATGGCCGGGATCACCAACCGGCGGTGGAACCGGTCCGCCTCGCCGGTGGCGTCATCCCACCAACCAGCGAGGGCCTCCCAAGCCTGCACCGCACGGCTGCGCAGATCGCTAAACTCACCGGGTTCGGGCTGCTGGCTCATGCGGATTTTTCCTCCGAGAACATGAGTACTCAGGTTCCGCCGCTTTCGGGGCAACAGACTCCACTGCCAAGGTGGGTCATTCGGCAGCAGCGATACGGACCAGTCTTGGAAGATTATTCGTGCGGAGGGTGGAAAAATTCCATTTTTTTGTTGACAAGCGACTGTGGCAGGCGCTAAATGCAGTTATTCCCAAAACTTCAAACCCATGTTAGGCAAGGGAGAGTGCCATGCTCCGCCGACGTGCCGCCTTTACCCTGATCGAACTGCTCGTGGTGATCGCCATCATCGCCATCCTGATCGGCCTGCTGCTGCCGGCCGTGCAGAAGGTACGCGAGGCTGCCGCCCGCATCCAATGCAGCAATAACCTCAAGCAGCTGGGCTTGGCCGTGCACAACTGTAATGATGCCAATGGGAAGCTGCCTCCCGCTTTGGGTTACTTCCCCGGAACCTCCCTCCAACCCGGAAGCGGCTTCGGCAACGGCATCTACTTCCTCTTGCCCTACCTTGAGCAAGGCAACTTCTACAACGCCGGTCAAGGCACGCTTTTCGGCATTCCCAACATCTATTGCCCCGATAACAACGGTCTTTTTACCCGGCCGATCAAGGTCTTGGTCTGTCCCTCCGATCCCAGCGGCCAGAGCGGCGGCACCGTGCCCGACCCCGGCGGCAACAACTTCGTTTGGGGCGTCTGCAATTATGCGTTCAACGCCCTGGTCTTCAGCAATATCAACGGCATCACCTACTCCACGCCGCCTACCTCCAGCGGCCAAAGCTATGATCCCCAAGGGGCGGCGCGTATTCCGGCGTCCATGCCCGACGGCACCTCCAATACCATCCTGGCCAGCGAGAAATACGCTCTGTGCACCAACGCCACCAGTAGCGCCGTCTTCGGTCCCTATGGCGGCAGTTTCTGGTCTTACAGCGCCTTGTCCTCGCCTCAGTTGCCGGCGCCGATGCAATATCCCATGCCGGTCTATCCCGGCATCGAGATTGCCTTCTTCGCCCCCTACTCGGCAACCGCCGTCGGACCGGCCTCCCTCTTCCAGATCCAACCCCTCCCCTTCAACGGCAACTGCGATCCGTTTCGTGCATCCTCGGGGCACACCAGCGTGATCCTCGCTGGTCTGTTCGATGGAAGCGTTCGCACGATAGTTCAAGGAATGACCCCGAATACGTGGTGGTGGGCCATGACGCCTTCCGGCGGCGAAGTGCTTGCTTCGGACTGGTGAGAGATAGGCCTCGCACTCAAGGAGTTGACATGATTACACGGCGTACAAGTGGATTGATTTTGCTGGGTCTGTTGCCGTTGTTCTTGGGTTGCGGCCGGGGTTGGGGCAACGTCTCGGGGACGGTGCGCTACAAAGGCAATCCCCTGCCCAACGGCACCATCACCTTCTACGACGAAAAGAACCAGGCGCAATCCGGCCACATTGAGAGCGACGGCAAATATACGGTGAGCAAGATCGCGCCCGGCAAGGTCAAGATCACCGTCACCGCCCCCATGCCCGTCTTCCTGCCGGGCGACCAAACCGCCAAGAAACAGTTCGTCAACATGCCGAACTTGCCCGCCCACTATGGCGATGCCGAAAAATCGGGACTGAACCGAGACGTCACATCAGGGAACCAGACGCTCGACCTCGACCTGGATTGAAGTCTCTATCGGTTAGCGACGCTTCGCAGAAGCGTCAGAGAGGCTTCGACGCTTCTGCGAAGCGTCGCTAACCGATAGAGCGAACCATTAGGAGCGAAAAAAATCGGTCATGCGGGGATTGACAACTCTAGCGGTGCCGAATATGTTCACCATTACGCGAACAAAGAAGAGAGTGGTGGCAGCTTCGGAGTTGAAATCCCAGAGAGCGCACCCATGTTCGTCTCTCCGCCGAACACAGGTCTGAATAATTCAGCGCCGAGCGCCGAGCGCCGAGCGCCGAGCCTCCGATCATTCCTCGGTCAATCGAAAAGCCGTGCTTTTGCCATAATTCGGATAGTCTTAGGCGTCCTTCTGCTGTCTGCGGCTGGTCTTAAGATATACGGCTGGAGCGAGTCCACGGTCCCGCCGGTAGGGTGGTTCTCCGCTCCAGGGGTGCAAGCGGCGGCAATAGGCTGGGAAATCCTGCTGGGTGCGTGGCTGCTATGTGGCGTGGCTCCATTCGGATCGTGGCTCGCGTCAATCGGCACATTCACGTTACTTGCGGGAATCAGCGGCTATCTCGGCTGGATTGGTCAGGCGACGTGCGGCTGTTTTGGGACCATCAAAGCGAGTCCGTGGCACGCCTTTACCGTGGATGTTGCCGCGCTGGCAATACTCTTCGTCGGGCATCCGAAACAAGAACCCAACAGAGCAGTTCAAGAGGGCGGATGGTTGAGGATCATCTCCCCGGTTGCTTACTTCGCTTTGGGCGTAGCTGTGATTGTCGCCTGTTTGGCGGGCATGGGTACATGGGTCTATGGCTCGCCGGAAGCCGCCTTGGCGCGTTTGCGCGGGGAATCGCTAACCGTAACACCTGGCTATGTTGACTTTGGCTCCGGCCATCCTGGCGACAAGCTTGAGGCGACGGTCAAAGTGAGGAATTGGACAGATCGTCCTATTCGTCTAATGGGGGGGACTTCTGACTGCTCGTGTGTGGTAACGACCGGTCTACCAATTACCCTCCAGCCTGGAGAAACGCGGACAATTCCTGTGCGACTGAAACTGCGGCAGTCGCAACCCGGAACATTCACTCGAATCGCCGAATTGTGGACCGATTACGACAACCAACGGACAATCAGGTTCCGAGTTGGTTGTCATGTGGACTAGCTGGGAGCGGTTCCCAGCGTTGCAGGAATGTCGATAACGAGGAGGTAAGTTCCATGATGCGATCGTACAGTTTCTTGTCCTTCGGCTTTGCCTGCTTGGCTACTGCTCTACTGGTGATTGGCATCCTGGCGATGCCCACGCAGGGTGTGTGGGCAAACGATCCTACTGGTGGTGGTTCTCCGGCAGCATTCGCTTGTGCAAGCAGCTGTTACTGCGACAACGTACCAACATGTAAGGACACATGTGAATATCCATTTGGCTCACCTGATGGCCCTAATTGGTGCAATGATTCATGCAATTGTCTTGTACAAGCAGGAGGCGGCGGGTGTACGTGTTCTGAAATCATTATCAGTCCATAATCTGGCTGATCACGGCCTGGGAAGCCCGTTCGAACTGAACAACCCCCTTGCTGGGAGCGGTTCCCAGTGTTGCAGGAATGTCGATAACGAGGAGGCAAGTTCCATGATGCGATCGTACAGCTTCTTGTCCTTTGGGTTTACCTGCTTGGCTACTGCTCTGCTGGTGATTGGCATTCTGGCGATGCCTACGCAGGGTGTGTGGGCGAACGATCCCAGTGGTGGCGGTCCTCTGGCAATAGATTGTGCCTCCATGTGTTCGTGCGACAACTCACCAACATGTCTTGACACGTGTTCAGATAGCCGTGGCTGCAATACAGAATGCCATTGTCAACCATATGTTGACGCTGAAGACTGTGTGTGTGCCTACATATTTGAGGAGTGACCTCCGCCCTATGAACTGCCTAGGGGGCCAGGGCAAACGCATCATCTAAACAACGGTTGTTAAAGGACTTACATTGCTGAATAAGAGCGAAAAAATCTCTTGCTCAGCAATGCAAGTCCTTACAAATCAAGGGGTTGCTGGTGCATTTGCCCTGCCTAGGGGGCATGCTCGAACTGAACAACCCTTGTTAGTTTCGAATTGGCTCTCAGATTGCTCTAGTGCTTATATGCCGCTGGATTCAAAAGCAAATGATCCTTAGTTGGAGCTACTTGTTATGAAAAGGATTCCTCGATACCGGCAGACATCGGCCATCCGTGCTTTTCTGGCAATTGCATCTCTACATACGGCCGCGGATTGCTCGTTGGCGCAAGAAAGCGTTTTTAATGAGGCTGTGTTTAAGAGATGGCATGAGTATGAGGATTTTTCTCGACGCATTCAAGCAACGGCACGAAAAACAGTGAGTGGGCTAGAACCCGGAACGACGGAAAGTTATTCGATCAGCTATAAGCAGAACCGGCAATGTGCCATGTTCTGCACCAATCTGAGATGGGGTACGCCTACTCTAGAGTTCTGCCTGATAGCTAATCCCCGCTATTCAGTTGAAATCAAAAGAAACGTGTCGGATCACAGTAACACTCTTCTCCTGGACTACAAAGAAGATCCTAACGCCATTTTTCCCCATGCGGGACAGCCGCTTTTCGATGTGCTTTTTGGGTCGGTATCCCCTCATTTCACCTATCACCATGTCCGGCTTTCGGATGTCGTTCTAAGACCTTCCTTCAAAGCCAATAGGGTCTCGAAGGAAATGCGTGACGGAGTTGAATTAGTCCGTATCGATCATAGTTATGTTGAGGATCGGCCGCATTCACGCGCGAAGATGCAATCTCGGAGACGCGGCTCGATTTACTTTGATCCTGCTCGATGCTGGTGCATCCGACAAATAAAAGAATCCGAAGAATTCATCATTAATGGCACACGAGATCACATGGCGGAGGTGGAGGTTCGTAACGAGGTAACCGATCACCCATCCGGCTTCCCAATCATCAAAAGCAAAACTTACGTCAGGAATGGATTTTCGGATCGAAGACATAAGAAGATTGGAGGCACGGAAACAATCAATTATGAAATAGAAGTTAACGAAGACGTGCCAAACGATGAGTTTACTCTATCTGCTTTCGGCTTGCCCGAACCAGCCGGAATGGAGCCGGTGAAGAAACCTATTCCGCTCTACGTCTGGAATCTCATCGCCGCTGGTGTCTGCGGTGTTGTGGCGCTCGTTTTCCGCCATTTGGCACGCCGCCGGCGCCTTGCTGCTGCTAGTTGATGGGAGAACAGCGTGTCGTCCCTAGCTTCGCGTCTCTGCTTCCTCGCCGCCATTGGCCTGCTCACGTGGGCCGGCGTCCAAATGGCGCTTTCGGGTAACGCAACGTCGTCCCAAATGGGGCTGGTCATTGAAGAACCTGAACGGAATCTCGGCGAATTACCCGCTGGCATGCATAATGTTGTCTTCCGATTGCGGAACACAACCGGCCACCCCCACCGAATTATCGGACTGAATCCAGGCTGAGGGGTTAATTGCTGCTTCAGGTCGAAGCATGACAAGCAGATCATCATTCCTGCCCATAGCGACTTTCTGTTTCAGTGTTCGTTGAAGGTCGCCCATGAGGGGCCGTTCGAGGTTGACATGGATCTGCACTTGGCGGACCCGGACATCCGAACCGTGACCCTCACGGTTCGCGGCGTGGGCATCGCCCTCAAGGGACCGAAGAATGACAAGCCGTCGTCATGACTTCCCGGCCGCCTTCACCCTCATCGAACTTTTGGTCGTCCTCGCCATCTTCTCGGTATTGATGGGGCTTTTGCTCTCCGCCATCCAACAGGCGCGGGCAACGGCTGCTCGTCTCAAATGCCAGAACAACTTGAAGCAACTCGGCCTTGGTTTCCAGATGTATCACGACACCTATGGATCGCTGCCGCCGGGCCATCGTTCCTGGATTGCCGCGCAGACTATGCCGTGGTCCGGCTGGCCGCTGCCGCTGTTACCGTATCTCGAACAATCGGCTTTATTTGCCAACGGCCAAGCTGCCTATCAGGCGACCCGAAACCCGTTCCTGAATCCGCCGCACACCGGACTCGACACCGTTGTGCCGATTTACGTTTGTCCGTCGGATGCTCGCGCCGCTTCTGCTCAGCGAGCGCAGGCTTCGGGAATCATCGCGGCATTTACAGACTATCTCGGCGTATCGGGAAAGAACTACTCGACAAAGGACGGCGTTTTGTTCCCGGATTCCCATGTTCACTTCGCCGACATCACCGACGGACTGAGCAATACGCTGCTGGCCGGTGAGCGGCCTGTCAGTACCGATTTTCAGTACGGCTGGTGGTACGCGGGAATCGGTCAACGGTTCACCTGATCGGCTGATATGATTCTTGGAGTGCAAGAAGTCAACCTACTGCCCGTGAAGCCCGGAACGTGCGGGCCTGGTGCGTACCCCTATCGACCGGGCCGTATCGACAATCAATGCGACATGTTCCACTTCTGGAGTCTCCATCCCGGTGGCGCGAACTTCCTTTTCGTGGACGGCTCGGTTCACTTCTTGCCGTATTCCACTCGTCCGATCATGCCCGCGTTAGCCAGCCGTGCCGGCGGTGAAACGGCTGCTTTTTTCGATTGATCTCGTGTCGAGGAATCGCTCATCCGGTCGTCTTGGGCAGCGTCACAATGAACTCGGCATAGCGGCCTTCCTCGGACTCCACGCGCAGCGATCCCTTGTGCATCTGCACGATAATGTCGTAGCTGATCGACAATCCCAGGCCTGTACCTGCACCTGCCGGCTTGGTCGTGAAGAACGGGGCGAAGATTTTCTCGCACTCCTGCGGACTAATCCCATCGCCATTATCCCAAAAGCGTAGCTCGACCGCATCGGCGTCGTTGCGCGTCTGCACACGCACGCGCGGCTGAAAATTGGGGCCGGCCTTCTGTCGCTTTTGATGGGCCGCATAAAGGGCGTTGTTCATCAAGTTGAGGACGACACGGCTGAGATCCTGCGGCGATACGTCTAGCTGCGGTAGGGAGCGATCCAGGTCCATCTCCACAGCGACGTGGAAAGTCGCATCTTGTCCGCGCATGCCGCGATAAGCGAGGTTGACGGCCTCGGCGACGAGTTGGTTCAGGTCGGTCTTTTGTCGCTGACCGGGCTGGCTGCGGGCGTGCAGCAACATGCCGCGCACGATGTGGTCGGCACGGCGGCCATGCTCCTCAATCTTGGCCACGTTCTGTTCCAGATCGAGCAACAAATTCGCCGTGTCTCCGGGTAGGTCGGGCAAGCGCTGCCGCAGCTCGCGCACCAACTCGCCAGCCAATTGGGCAAAATTTGTCACGAAATTGAGCGGATTGCGAATTTCATGAGCGATGCCGGCCGTCAGCGCACCCAGCGACGCCAACTTTTCGTGGGCCACCAACCGATCTTGCGTCGCCTTCAGCTCTTGCAAGGTGCGCTCCAGCTCTTCGGAGCGATCGCGAGCGG
>Ga0070739_10004162_pt1 | contig 17359 bp, 15 predicted proteins | sample Coa_R1_7_FD_66445 | JGI IMG/M metagenome (GOLD analysis project Ga0070739, IMG submission 66445) | Surface soil microbial communities from Centralia Pennsylvania, which are recovering from an underground coalmine fire - Coalmine... | ecosystem: Environmental > Terrestrial > Soil > Unclassified ... | reverse complement strand
CTATCGCAGGCGAGGATACTTTAACCGTCATCGCGCGCATAAAGCGGACAGCCGCGGGACCTTTCAGCGCGTTTGCCCAAAGCTCGTGCGCCATCTTCTCGTGCAGCGCCAGCGCTTCCGGCGCCGACGTAATCATGGCGACCCCGACTCGGATATTCGGCTCTTCGCCGAGCCGAAACGGGCTTAGCGCCAATATGTGCCGGTCGGGCTGGCGGAAGATCTGAAAGCTGGTGTGGGGCAGCGTGTCCCGTACAATGCCGATCTGCACGCCGATCGGCTCGTTCTCCATCAGCGCGGTGAAATGCTCGGCCTCGGCGCGAGCAAGCGCGCGCCGCTCGCGGCGTGTTTCTTCAGGCAGATCGTGGCGGCCAACAAGACCGTTGCGCAAGAAACGCTCCATCTCGGCAGCGGAGATCAGATTGACTACCGCCGGCTGCCGCCGGCGATAGGTCTCCTTGCGCTGCTGCAACACGCTCATCAAGTCGTCGATCTGCGCCAACGCGCGATCGCGCCGCGCGATGCCATCTGGCACCGACTCACGCAGCACGTCGCCGAGTGCGCGGTCGAATGCTTCGGACGCGAGCACGTAGGAGATCGGACCGGCAAGCACGATAACGTGCTCAGCCGTCTCCTCGATCTGCCGCATGCGCTCGAAATAGCTCACTGCCGAGGCGATGTATTCGACGCCGACGCCGAACAGGGTCGGCACCGAGACGCCGAGTAGCTCGGCGAGCTTCTCGAGCGTCTCGATCTTGGCCACCTCGCCCTTCTCGAAGCGGTACAGCGCGGTACGGGAAATGCCGAGCCTCTGCGCGATGTCTTCGGCGGACAGTCCGGAGCCGAGGCGGAACGCCTTGAGCCGATTACCGATGTCGTCGAAGCGCAGCATCAGATGACGGATGTTGGATGACGGAGGTCGGATGTCAAAGGTCCAGAGCTCGGTGAGCTCACGGCCGCGGATCGACGCAGCCAGAAGTCAAACAAAGCCGCGCTTGTCATCCGTCATCCGACCTCTAACCTCGGTCATCTGACATCCGCCTCGCTGCGTCGAGCGCGGCGGTGACGATATTCTGATAGCCGGTGCAGCGGCACAGATTCCCAGATATGCCGATCCGGATATCGGTTTCGGTCGGATTAGGATTGTCGCGCAGCAATTCGATCAACGTCGTCAGAATTCCCGGCGTGCAGAAGCCGCATTGCAAACCATGATGCTCATGGAAGGCCTGCTGCAGCGGATGCAGTTGCCCGGGGGCCGGCGCGATGCCCTCCACCGTCACCACGTCATGGCCGTCGGCTTGCACCGCGAGCATGAGGCAGGAGCGCACCGACAGTCCGTCGAATAGAACTGTGCAGGCCCCGCAGACTCCGTGCTCGCAGCCAAGGTGGGTGCCGGTGAGACGCAGCTCATGGCGCAGGAAATCTGCGAGACTCAAGCGCACCGGCACGGTCGTCTCGTGACGCGCGCCGTTGACGGTGAACGCGATCGTCCGGGTATCGGTCACGGGACGGTCCTTTCGACAATGCGCGCGTGGGCCTGTATCAGCGCACGGCGGGCCAGTACGGTCGCCAAATGCTGCCGGTACGATGCCGGGGCGTGAATGTCGTCGACCGCCTCGAGGCGGCGCAAGGGCTCACAGAGCTCGCGCAATCGACCTTGCTCGATTTTCTCGCCGATCAGCGTGCGCTCCAATGCGGTGGCGCGCAGGGGCGCGGCGCCCATGCCCCCAAGCGTGACCGCTGCGCGCATCACTTTCCCGCCGCCGTCTTCTTCGATCAGGACCGCCGCCGAGACGATGGCGAAGTCGCCATGGCGACGCGCGAATTCCGCGAAGGCATAGCCGTGCCCGGCCGGCCAGCACGGAAAGGTCGCGCCGGTGACCAGCTCGTCGAGCTCGATGGCCGGCGTCATGTAGGCGGCAGGGAAGTCGGCAAAAGCGACGTTCCGTGTACCGTTCTTGCCCGCAACCGATATTGTTGCATCGAGCGCCGCCGCCACGGCGACCAGTTCGGCTGCCGGATCGAGATGGCACAGCGAACCGCCGAGCGTGCCGCGATTGCGGGTCTGACGATGGCCGACCTGCCGAATGGCCTCGTGCATCAGTGGACAGCGCACCTTCAGCAGGTCGGAAAACTCGATGTCGCGATGGCGCGTCATGGCGCCGATCTCGATCGCGCCATTGCGCTCGCGGATATAGCTCAGCTCCTCGATGCGGTTGAGGTCGATGACATGGTCCGGCAGCACGTAACGCATATTGAGCATCGGCATCAGCGACTGCCCACCGGCGAGCAGCTTCGCGTTCTCGAGGCTGCCGAGCAGCGCGACCGCCTCGTGGGTGGCGCGCGGGTCGTGGTAGGCAAAGGGCGGCGGCTTCATTTCGGGTATTGCTTATGGTTGTGGGCGCGCGGTTGCTTTGACTCTGTGCCAAAAAACGTGCTTCAGTTCCGAAAACGTAACTCAATCCCAATCTTGATACCAGCCGATGAAGCCTGCGGCGTTTCGTTACCACGCGCCGAAAACGATTGCAGAAGCAGTCACACTGCTCGCCGATCTGGCTCCGCAGGACGGCCGCGTGCTGGCCGGCGGCCAAAGCCTGGTGCCGACGATGGCATTCCGGCTGGCGAAGCCGGCGCATCTTATCGACATCAATGCCGTCGCCGGACTCGATCGCATCGCGGTAGCCGACGACAAGCTCGTTATCGGCGCCTGCGTGCGGCACGCAGCATTTGAACATCCAGTCTGCCCCGGACCGCTCGGCCAGCTCTTGAGCCGAGTGGTTCGTCACATTGCTCATTATCCGATCCGCACCCGCGGCACCTTCTGCGGCAGCCTCGCGCACGCCGATCCGGCATCCGAATGGTGCCTGGTGCTGGCCGCGCTTGACGGCGAGGTGGTCGCCAGGAGCGCACGGGGCGAGCGAACCATCCCGGCACGCGAATTCTTCAAGGGCATTATGACCACGGCGCTCGCCGACGACGAGCTTCTTGTCGAGGCGCGGCTGCCAATCCTTTCGGCAGATACGCGTTGCGGCTTCAATGAATTCAGCCGCCGCGCCGGCGATTTCGCCATGGCCGCCGCGGTGGCGCTGTATCGGCCTGACAGCGGCATGATGGCCGAGCCGCGCCTCGCAGTCGGCGGCGTGGAGCCGCAACCTCGACGCATCGCCGAGGCGGAACGTGCCCTCGCCGGCCGCGCGGCGGGCGAGGTCGCTTTCCGCGCCGCGAGCGAAGCGGCCGCAGCCGCGGTCGATCCTCTGGAGGACGCCATCACCGACGCCGCGTTCCGCCGCGACCTAGTCTTGGCAGTGACGCGCCGCGCTCTCGAACAGGCGACCCAATCGTGATCTCGACATCTGCCAAGGCTTGGATCGGGCAGTCGGTGGAGCGGCTCGAGGATCCGCCGCTCGTGACCGGACGCGGCGAGTTCGCGGGCGATATCAATTTTCCGCACCAGCTCCACATGCGCATGGTGCGCTCGGCCCATGCTCATGGCCGCATTGTCGCAATCCATACTGCGGCGGCCCGCGCCCTGCCGGGCGTCTACGCAGTGTGGACGGCGGCAGACGTAACCGACGTGCCGCCGATCGATTTCCGGGAAGGCTCCATCCCGGCGCTCGATCCGTACCGCCAGCCGGTGCTCGCCAGCGGCGTGGTGCGCTACGTGGGCGAACCGATTGCGGCGGTATTCGCGAGCGATCCTTACGTCGCCGAGGATGCCGCGGATCTGATCGACGTGGAGATCGCCGAATTGCCGCCGCTGCTTGATGCGGAAGCGCCGCCGCTCGAATTCTCGCCCGGCCACAGCACCGAAGCGTCAATCATCCGTCAGGGCTATGGCGACGTCGACGCGGTGTTCCGCGGCGCTGCGCACGTGGTCGGTATTGAGGTCGCAATTGGGCGACATTCCGGCGTGCCGCTCGAGACCCGTGGCGCCGTCGGCCACTACGACGCCTCGCGGGGCATTTTGGAACTGCGTGGCGCTGCCAAGGTGCCGCACCGCAACCAGGAGCTTCTTTCGCGGATGCTGAAAATTCCGCCAAGCGCCATTCACGTGCACGAATCGCATGTCGGCGGCGGCTTCGGCATTCGCGGCGAACTCTATCCCGAGGATGTTCTGGTCTGCGTCGCCGCAAAGCGTTTCAACCGGGCTGTCAAATGGCTCGAAGACAGGCGCGAACATTTGATCGCGGCCAACCACTCGCGCCAGCAACTGCACAAAATCCGCGCCGCAGTAGACAAAGACGGCATTATCCTCGCCATCGACGACGTGTATTTCCACGACCAGGGCGCCTATGTGCGCACGCACGCGGCGCGCGTGGTGCACATGACCGCCGGCATCCTGCCCGGCCCGTATCGTGTGCCGGCTTATCGTTCAGTCGGCTATTTTCGCCTGACCAACAAGACGCCGGCGGCGACCTATCGCGCACCCGGCCGCTATGAGACCACGTTTGTCCGCGAGCGGCTGGTCGATGCCATCGCCGCCCAGCTCGGCATGGACCGTGTCGAGATCCGCCGGCGCAACTGCATCGGTCCAGAGGAAATGCCGTACCCGCGTCCGCTCGAAGCGCTCGGCGAGGAAATCCACTACGACACCGGCGATTATGTCGGGCTGCTCGACAAGCTATTCACCAAGATTGGCTGGGACGATCTCAATGCCGCGGTGAAAAAGCGCAAAGCATCCGGCGAACTGGTCGGCATCGGGGTCGCCATGTTTGTGGAGAAGAGCGGCCTCGGCCCAACCGACGGGGTGCGCATTTCGATCGACACCGCGGGCGCCGTCGAAGTCGTCACGGGCGGCGCGTCCTTGGGGCAGGGCTTTGAGACCGTCATGGCCCAGGTGGCGGCCGACGCGCTCGGCGTCGACTACCGGCGGTGCCGAGTCATCCACGGCCAAACCGACCGCATTCCATTTGGTATCGGCGCGCATGCCTCACGCGCGACGGTGATGACGGCTTCGGCGACACATGTCGCAGCGCTGAACCTGCGCAAGAAGGCGCTCGATTGCGCCGCTGAATTGCTGCAAGCGCCCGTAGAAGCGCTGACCATTCGCGACGGCGAGGTGATGCGTTGCGACCGCGACGGCGGCCCCTCCATCGGCTTGGGCCAAATCGCGCGGCAGCTCGCTCCCGGCGCCAGAACCCTCGGTGACGGCGACGCGCCGGGATTGTCGGCGGAAGGCTGGTTCAAAACCGCGCATCAGGTTTATCCCTATGGCAGTCACGTCGCCGTGGTGCGGGTCGATCGCCACACCGGCGGCGTTCACGTCGAGCGCTATTTCATCGCCTACGATATCGGCCGCGCCATCAACCCGGCGCTGGTTGAAGGCCAGATTGTCGGCGGATTTGTGCAAGGCCTCGGCGGCGCGCTGTTCGAGGAATTTACTTTCAGCGAACGGGGCGATCCGCTCGCCGTCACCTTCGCCGATTATCTGTTACCGGCAGTGCACGAGACGCCGCAGCCGGACGTGCTGCTGCGGCAGGACTACACGTCGCCACTCAATCCGCTTGGCATCAAAGGCGCGGGCGAGAGCGGCATCACCGGCGTGGGCGCAGCGATCGCTTCAGCGATCGACGACGCCATCGGCATTCCGGGCGCGGTGACGCAGCTTCCGGTGACGCCGCAGCGGCTGCGGGAGATATTACGCTCGCGCGGCTGAAGCGCGGCCGCCGAATCGTACATTTCGACCAGATCGATAACATCCCTCATGGTCGCGAACGGCATGCCGAGCCGCGCCTCGATTGCATAAGTCTTTCCCTCCCACCGCCGCCATGAAATTGTGCACGGGGTCGGCATGGCGGACATGAGCGCCTATTCCGGCTTGATGTGAGCTTCGCGCACCACCTTGCCCCACTTCTTGATTTCATCGGCCAAGAAAGTCTTGAACTGCGACGGCGTCATGATCATTGGATCTGCGCCAAGGTCTGTCAGCCTTTGCTTTAGCGTCGGATCGGTCAGCGCCGTGTTGATTGCGGTATTGAGCGTGTCGATGATCTCGGGCGACGTGGCGGCGGGCGCGCCCATGGCGTCCCAGACATCTGCCGCATAGCCGGGCACGAATTCCGCCGCCGCCGGGATGTCCGGCAGCGTGTTGGAGCGCGTCGCACCGGTGACCGCGAGCGGCCGCAGCTTGCCGGCTTTGATGTAGCCGAGCGCCTGCAGAATCGGGCTGAACGATGCCTGCACCTGGCCGCTGATCAGGTCGGGCAAGTAGTTGCTGCGATAGGGGACGTTCACCAGCTTTACACCCGCCATTTGGTTGAACAGTTCACCGGCGACATTGGTCGCAGCGCCACTGCCCACCGACGCGTAATTGATCTTGCCGGGATTCGACTTGGCGTAAGCGATGAACTCCGGTAGCGTCTGCGCCGGCACCGCCGGATTGACGACCAACACGAGGGAGAGGCGCACGAGGCCCGATACCGGCGCAATATCGCGCAACAAGTCAAAGCTCAGGTTGTCATACAGCGACACATTGATGGCGTTGGTCATGGTCAAGGTCAGCAGCGTATAACCGTCGGCTGGCGCACGCACCACGATCTCGGTGCCGATATTGCTGGCGCCGCCGGGACGATTGTCGACCAGGAATTGCTGGCCGAGCCGCTGCGAGAGCGATTGAGCAACGAGCCGGGTCACGATGTCGGGCGCAATGCCGGCGGGATACGGCACCACGATGCGCACTGGCCGCGTCGGGTAATCGAGCGCGCAAGCCGCGCGCGGCATAGCTGGCAGGGCGGCGGCAGCGGCGATCCCCTGCAAAACGTGCCGCCGGCGAAGTTGCATGAACTGCATCTGCGGAAGACTCCTGAACAGACCCAAGCTTATTCCGGCTCGATGCCGGCGTGCTTGACGACGTTGGCCCACTTCTCGGTCTCACGCGAGATCAAAGAACGCAATTCGCCAGGCGTGAAAAACAGCGGCGTGCCCCCCACTTCGACAAGGCGCGCCTTGATTCCGGGATCAGCAAGTCCAGCGTTGATCTCCCGATTGAGCCGCTCGACTATAGGGCCGGGCGTCGCCCTCGGCACGCCAATGCCGGTCCAGGCCGAAACCTCGAAACCTGCAATGGCCTCGCCGATCGCCGGCACGTCCGGCAGTGCTGCCGAACGCGTGCGCGACAGCATCGCCAGCGCGCGCACACTGCCATTCCTGATGTGAGATAGCGAATTCGGCAGCGCATCCACGGCCGCCTGCACGCGATCGCTCAACAAATCGGTCACCAGCGTGGCGCCGCCGGGATAAGGAACTCGCACCACGTCGACCCCTGTCGTCATGCTGAACAGCTCGATGGTCAGATCGCTGATGGTATGCGCACCGAACGAACCGAAGTTGATCTTGCCGGGATTAGTCTTCGCGTAAGCGATAAGCTCTTTGACGCTCGCAACCGGCAGCCGCGGATTGACCTCCATCACGAGCGGCAACTCGGCCAATCCAGCTACGGGCGCGATATCGCGCCGGAAGTCAAACGGCAACGATTTATAAAGCCAGGGATTGATTGTGTTGGTGGCGAGGATCACCAGCAGTGTGTAGCCGTCTGCAGGCGCGCTTACCGCTGCCTGCACGGCAATATTGGTACCGCCGCCAGGCTTGTTCTCGACCACAACCGGCTGGCCCAGCCGCTCGCTGAGCCATCGACCGATCAATCGCGCGACCAGATCCACGGTCCCCCCGGCTGGAAAGGGGACGATCAAATGCAGCGGCCGCTCCGGATAGGTTTGCGTTTGCGCCCGGGCGGCATCCATGCCGGGGACCAGCGCAGCGCCGAGGAGGCGGAGCATCTGCCGACGCTGAATTGGCATGATGTGTTTACTCCGCTGTCCGCAAAGCGAAACGGCCTTCGGCAAATATCATTCCGCCTTGATGTTGGCGAATTTGATCACTTTGGCCCATTTCTCGGTTTCGGCGGCCATATAGCGGGCGAATTGATCGGGCGACATCGGCGCCGGCAGGCTACCGAGGCTGGCGAAACGCTCCTTGATGCCGGGATCTCCGAGCGCCGCATTGATCTCGCGATTGAGCAAGGAGACGATCTCGGCCGGTGTGGCTCTCGGCGCGCCCAACCCGTCCAAGGCCTCCGCCGCATAGCCGGTCACGAATTCGCTCACTGTCGGCACGTTCGGCAGCACGTCGACCCGCTTGGCGCTGGTCACCGCCAGCGCCCGCAGCTTGCCGGACCGGATGTAAGGGACCGATGCCGACAGCGGGCTGAATGCAGCCTGCACCTGCCCTGCCATCAAATCGGTCAGGACCGGTGCGCCGCCGCGATACGGTACGTGGACCAGATTCACCCCAGTCATGAACTTGAACAGCTCACCGGCAACATGCTGCACGGTGCCGACACCGCCGGTACCGTAATTGATCTTGCCCGGGTTGGCTTTGGCATAGGCGATGAACTCGGGCAGAGTCGTGACCGGCAGTACCGGGTGGACCTCCAGCACGAGCGGCACGCGGTCGATGCTGGCAACTGGCGCTATATCGCGCAGGAAATCGAAGTCGAGCTTCTGATACAGCGAGGGATTGATTTCCGATGCTGCAGTGACGAGGAGAAGCGTGTAGCCATCGGGCTCTGACCGCACGACCGCCTCAGTGGCGATGTTGGTGCCGGCGCCGGGCCGGTTCTCGAGAATGAACTGCTGGTGCAGTCGATCTGACAGCCATTGATTGATGAGGCGGACCACGATGTCGGCCGGCCCACCCGGTGCGAAGCCGACGATCACCCGCACCGGGCGGTTCGGATAATCGAGCGCCGCGGTGCGGCGCGATAATGCCACCGAGGCGGCGGCGCCGGTGGCAAGACCCAGAACTTGTCGTCGCTGCACGGGTATCCCCTGACGTCGCAACGAACAGAAAGGCCGTGTGTGGCCGAGATTGCTCCCACGCACGGTAAATGAATTTATACGCGACCGCGAGGCACGCGCCTCTTTGCCGCGACGCAGCAACGGCACGTTCCGCTGCGGCCTCGGATCGAAGCATCAAGCAGGGCCGCCTATACCTCGTAGTAACGACCCCGCGGCTATTGTCACCAGGGGCTATCTGGCCACGGGCTGGGAGGATTTCATGCGTGCATTGCTGCTGCCGCTGAGTGCGCGCTTCATTGTCTATACCGGTGTCGTTCTGATCAGCACCATTCTGCTGCTCGAATTTGCGGTCGGCCACCGAGAATTTTTTGTTTGGGTGCCACTGCTGCTGTTCAGTGGCCTCGCCGCCATCGGCACGATCGATCTAATCCAGACGCGGCATGCCGTGTTGCGCAATTATCCGCTCACCGCCCATATTCGTTTCATCCTCGAAGAAATCCGTCCGGAGATCCGCCAGTATTTTCTCGAGAGCGAGAAAGACGGCACGCCGTTTTCAAGAGATAAACGCGCGATCGTCTACCAGCGCGCCAAGCAGGCCTTGGACAAACGCCCGTTCGGCACCCACGAGGACGTTTACGCCAGCGGCTATGAATGGCTTGATCACTCGATTGCACCCAAGCCGGTTAGCAAGGAGCCGTTCCGAGTGGTCATCGGCGGACCGGATTGCCGGAAGCCGTACTCGGCATCGATCTTCAACATTTCGGCGATGAGCTTCGGCGCGCTTAGCCCCAATGCTATCCGCGCACTCAATGCCGGTGCCAAGAAAGGAAGCTTCGCTCACGACACCGGCGAAGGCGGCTACAGCCCTTATCACCGCGAGCACGGCGGCGACATCATATGGGAAATCGGCTCCGGCTATTTTTCCTGCCGCAATCCGGACGGCACGTTCTGCCCCGAAAAATTCGAACAGAACGCCAAGAGCGATCAGATCAAAATGGTCGAGCTGAAGCTCAGCCAAGGTGCCAAGCCAGGTCACGGCGGCGTGCTGCCGGCGGCCAAAGTCAGCCCCGAGATAGCCGCCACGCGTGGCGTGCCCATGGGCGTCGATTGCATCTCGCCATCGCAACACGCGGCGTTCTCGACGCCGATCGAGATGATGGAATTCATCGCCAAGATGCGGGATTTGTCGGGCGGCAAGCCGGCTGGGTTCAAGCTCTGCGTCGGCCATCCGTGGGAGTTTCTCGCCGTCTGCAAGGCCATGCTGGAGACCGGCATCTACCCGGACTTCATCGTGATCGACGGCAAGGAAGGCGGCACCGGTGCGGCGCCGCTGGAGTTCACCGACCACCTCGGCATGCCGCTACGCGAAGGCCTAAACTTCGTCCATAATGCGCTGGTCGGCATCAATGCGCGCGACCGCATCAGGCTCGGCGCCTCCGGCAAGATCGTCAGCGCCTTCGACATCGCGCGCGCCATGGCGCTCGGCGCCGACTGGTGCAATTCGGCGCGCGGCTTCATGTTCGCATTGGGTTGCATCCAATCGCAGTCGTGCCACACCGATCGCTGCCCAACAGGCGTCTCAACCCAGGATCCGCTGCGCCAGCGTGCGCTGGTAGTGCCCGACAAGGCGGAGCGCGTGTTCAATTTCCATCGCGCGACAGTCGAGGCGCTGGCCGAGCTTGTCGCGGCAGCCGGCCTCAACCACCCGCGCGAGTTCGCGCTGGCGCACTTCTCCCGTCGCGTGTCGCCGCACGAAGTGAAGAGCTTCGCCGAATTGTATCCACCGCTCCAGCCGGGCGAACTGCTCGCCGGCACCGGCGATAAGCGTTTTGAGATTCCGTGGGCTATGGCGAGCGCAAAGGAATTTCGGGCACAGCCCCGTGCTGCCTGAATGGTCGCCTATTCCGGCTTGATGTGCGCGAACTCAATGACTTTGGCCCACTTCGCGGTGTCGGCCGCAATGATCTTGATGAAGTCGGCACGTGCAGTCGCGAATGGCGGAGCGCCCGCTTCGACGAGCCGGCTCGCGAATGCGGGATCGGCTAGCGCGGCATTGATCTCGTTGTGCAGGGTGTCGAGAATTGGCACCGGTGTCGCGGCCGGTGCTCCAAGCCCCTGCCAGCCACTCGCCTCATAGCCGGGCACGAAGTCGCCGATCGGCGGCACGTCCGGTAGCGCGGCGTAGCGATCGGCGGTGGTCACGCCCAGCGCGCGCACTTGACCCCCTTTGATGTATCCGATCGACGAGGTGACAAGATCGAACATCACTTGCAAGCGGCCGCTCAACAGGTCGGGCAAAGCAGGCCCGGTGCCGTGGTAGTGCACCGGCACGAGCTCGACGCCCGTCATCATCTCGAACAGCGCGCCGTAGAGGTGCGGACCGCTGCCGGGCCCGCCGGTGCCCATGTTGAGCTTCCCAGGATTCGCTTTTGCATAAGCGATGAACTCGGGAACGGTCCGTGCCGGCACCGAAGGATGCACTTCGAGCACACCGCCGGCGCGTGAGATGCTGGCGACAGGGTCTATATCGCGAATAAAGTTGAAGGGGAGATCTTTGTATAGCGTGGCGTTCCAAGCGTTGAGGGTGGTGATGTTGAGCAACGTGTAACCATCGGGCGCTGCTTTTGCCACCAGTTCCGTTGCGATGTTCATGGCGGCGCCCGGTCTGTTCTCGACGACAAAGGGCTGGCCCAGCCGATCCGATAGGCGCTGCGCGATTAGGCGAGCCAGGATGTCCGCCGCGCCGGACGGCGCGAAGCCGACCACGATGCGCACCGGGCGCGTCGGATAGTCGAGCGCGGCGGCGCGCCGCGACAAGACGGGAATAGCGGCAGCGCCCGCTGCGGAAAGCAGAAGAGCGCGACGCCCAATTGTCATGCGATAGTCTCCACTCGCGATGTCACTCGGCCTTGATATCAGCAAACTTGATCACCTTGGCCCATTTGTCGATTTCGGTGGCGATGAACTTGGCAAAATCGGCGGCCGACGCGGTCATCACCATGGCGCCGAACTCCGCCAGCTTGGCTTTGAGCGCCGGCTCGGCCAAGGACGCATTCGTGTCGCGGTTGAGCTTGTCGATAATGTCGGCGGACGTGCCGGCGGGCGCGCCAATGCCGGCCCACGACACCGCTTCATAGGTTGGAAGAAACTCGCCGACAGCGGGCACCTCAGGCAACACGTCCATGCGCTTGGCGCTGGTGACACCGAGCGCGTGCAACGCGCCGCCTTTGACGAAGCTCATCACCGACCCCGGTGTCGAGAACACGACCTGCACCTGCCCGCCGAGCAGATCGGTTATCGCCGGCGCTTCGCCACGGTAAGGGACGTGCGCCATTTTCAATCCGGCCATCATGTTGAACAGCTCGCCCGCGACGTGGCCGGTCGAGCCGGAACCGCCCGAGCCCATATTGATCTTGCCGGGATTGGCTTTGGCGTAGCTGATAAAGGCGGGCACGGTTTTGGCCGGGAATGCGGGATTAACAACCACGATCAGCGGCGCGCGCTCTATGCTGGCTACTGGCGCAATATCGCGCGCAAAGCTGAAGTCGAGATTGTGATAAAGCGTTACGTTGATCGCGCCCGGCGAGCCGGCAAGCAATAGCGTGTAGCCGTCCGGCGCCGCGTGCGCCACCAAAGCCGTGCCAATGTTGGTGGCGGCTCCACCGCGGTTTTCAATCACCATCTGCTGACCGAGGCGCTGCGACACCGATTGGGCCACCAAGCGCGCGACGATGTCGAACGTGCCGCCCGGCGGCACCGGCACCACCAGACGCACCGGCTTATTCGGATATGTTTCGGCCCATGCTGTTGGCGACAGCGCTGGATAGACAGCGGCGCCTACAGCGAGGCGCAACAGTCGACGGCGGGCGAATCGCATCGGCGTTCCGTTGGTTATGTTCAGTTCGCTTTGGCTCCTGAAAACTTGACGACCCTAGCCCATTTCACCGTCTCGTCAGCTACGAACTTGCCGAATGCCTCGGGTGATCCGGCTAGCGGCATGCCGCCAAGGGCGGCGATCCGCGCCCTAATGATCGGATCGATGAATGCCGCATTGATCTCGGCATTGAGCCTGCGGACGATGCTCTCGGGCGTCGCTTTGGGCGCGCCGATACCGATCCATTGGCTCGCGTCATAGCCAGGCAGAAATTCGGCAACACTTGGCACGTCGGGCAGCAAGGCGGAGCGCGTCGCCGAGGTGATGGCGAGCGGGCGCAGCGCCCCTGACCGGACTTGATCAATCAACAGGAGGACCGTGCCGATCACGCCCTGGATTTGGCCGCTAAGCGCATCGGTCACGGCCGGCGGCCCGCCGCGATACGGAATGAAGGCGAGCTTTGTGCCGGTCATCATCTCCAAAAGCGCGCCGCTGACGTATTGCGGGCTGCCGACCGGCGGCGTGCCGATATTGATTTTTTCCGGATTGGCTTTGGCGTAGTCGATGAATTCGGGAAACGTCTTGGCAGGGAAGCTCGTATTGACCAAGAGCAACATCGGCAGTTCGGTTAGCCCGGCGACCGGAGCGATGTCGCGCTGCAAATTGAAATTGAGCGTGTCGAGTAGGGTTACATCGATCGCGTAGGACGATGTGAAAACCAGCAGCAGGTAGCCATCCGGCGCTGCCCGCATCACGGGCTCGGCAGCCAGATTGCCGCCGGCGCCGGCCCGGTTCTCAATGACGAATGGCTGGCCGAAGCGCTCCGAAAGCCATTGAGCGATAAGCCGACCGATGACGTCCGGCGCGCTGCCAGGCGTGGCACCGACAATGATGCGCACGGAACGGTTCGGATAATCCTGCGCGTTGGCGACGCGCGCGAGGAGCGCCGAAATGCTAGCGGCGGCAATATGCATAAACCGGCGCCGCGATGTCGTCATGACCGCTCGAGCACGCAGCGGCCACGGCCACGATGCGGCCTGCCGCCCCTCAATCTGCGGCCTTGGCGCCGGAGAACTTGACGACCTTCGCCCATTTGTCGGTTTCGGCGGCAATGAACTTGCCAAATTCCGCCGGTGTCACGACCATCGGCTCACCGCCGAGGTCTTTCAGCCGAGCCTTGATTTGCGGATCGGCCAACCCCGCATTGATCGTCGCATTCAGCTTGTCGATGATTGGCGCCGGTGTACCGGCAGGCGCGCAGGTGCCGTCCCACGCGATCGCCTCAAAGCCCGGCAGGACCTCGGCCATGGCCGGAACGTCGGGCAGCACATCCGCGCGCTTGGCGCTGGTCACCGCCAGGGCGCGCAATTTGCCCTCTCTGACAAAGCCGATTCCGGCCGACAGCGTGATGATAAAGGCTTGGATGCGGCCGCCCAGAAGATCCGCAAAGGCGCCCGCGGGCCCGCGATACGGTACATGCACAACATTCACGTCCGCCATCATCCTGAACAACTCGATCGCGACGTGCATCGGCGTGCCAATGCCGGGCGACGCAAAGTTGACTTTGCCGGGGTTGGCCTTGGCGTATGCGATGAACGCGGGAAGCGTCTTTGCGGGAAATGCCGGATTGACAAGGAACACCATTGGAAAGGTGGCAATGCCGGCGACCGGCGCCGCATCGTGCAGGAAGTTGAAATCGAGATGCGGGTACAAAGTCGCGTTGATCGCGTTTGCCGACAGACAGGTCAGCAGGGTGTAGCCATCCGGCGGCGATTTCAGAACGGTTGCGGTGGCCAGATTGCCTGTGGCACCGATGCGATTTTCGACGACAAAAGGCTGGCCCAAGCGGGTCGACAGCCACTGGCCGATCAACCGCGAGACCAGATCGGGCGAGCCGCCGCCGCCGAAGCCCTCGAATATGCGCACAGGTCGCGTCGGGTAATCGACCGCAAAGGCGCGCCGCGACCAAAGCGGTACTGCGGCGGCGCTCACGGTTGCTAACACCAGATCACGACGCCGCAATTTCATGGCTCTCCATCCAGGCGGCAGACCCTTCGCCAATCAGATGATCTCGCGCATGCTTTCACGATCCTGGCGCGCCGCTGCCGGGACCGCAAGTAGGGACAGTTGTTTCCGCCGTTGTGTCCACGGCGCTATCGACGCATGCTCACGCTGGCCCGGAACGGCTGTTCTCGCGGTGCGTTGTCGGTTTAGGCATCAACACGCAGAAGGTTCAGCTATGGACAAGGATCGCATCAAGGGTTCGGCCGAACAGGCCAAGGGCAAGGTGAAGGAAGTGGTTGGAAAAGCGACCGGCGACACCAAGCTTGAAGGTGAAGGCAAAGCCGACAAGGCTACCGGAAAAGTTCAAAACGCCGTGGGCGGCATCAAGGATGCGGTACGCGGAAAATAGTTCCCGGAACGCCTGCTTCTCGAACTGACGACCCCACTTGCGCGAAGCCCCGACTTACAAAAGCCGGGGTTCGCTTTTTCGATAGTGAGGGATCCGGGCTTACAGCTGGCCGTATTTTTTCAAAACAGCGCGGCAGCCGCTGCTCACCCGCCAGCTTTGGGCCGCAAGGGTCGCGCCACAGCGCAGCAAATTGTTCCACGTCATGCCGCCCGAACGGTCGCACAGCCTGGCGGCAGCCGGCTTGCACGGCGCAAGTTCAGCAAGATCGATGGCACTCGCAGCCGTGATTGAGGCTCCAAAAAGAATGCACGCTGCAATGAGTGTCTTCATCGTGTAAATCCGTCCCCTTGTTGTTTGGTTGAAACCGATTGCTTACCGTCTGCCGGACGGAAATTCCAGCATTTTGATGCATCGCACAAAATTGCCGTAAGCTTTTGAAGATCATCGATTAAGTTTCAAACAGCTGTTCCACATGATGCGGGCTTCGCCGTTGCGTTGCCACATTTTGTAGCCGTCGCGCGGGACAGCGGCAGGACCCGCGGTTTATCTGTCGTCCCGCGGGACCCAATCATTCGGCGGCGGTGCGCGGGCCGATCGCGGCATTGACCGCGGGCCATGGCCTTTTCGGCCATTAGCTCCATCTAGCGGCGGCCCAGGTCCGGGGGTCAGCCCAGTCCTTGCCGCAATAAAGCAGTGCGCCGAAATCGCCGATTTTGTCGTGCAGCGCCAAAATGCCGTCGACCACGCGATTGACACTGCCGCGGATGACGAGGTTCTCCAAAATGTAATCGAACGTGACGTCCTCATCGCGCATCTCGGGTGTCGCCTTAAGGCCACCAAGACGGTTGCCCTGCTTCAGTTTGGATGTGAGCTGGCTCATGTAAAAGCGATAGCGCTTTTTGGATCGTCGCCGCCATAGGCCTGGCGACCTTGTCGTCATCGGCAACGAAGATGGAGCGTGCGACGCGCCAATTGGCGCGATCGGCGCGGTGCCCGCCTTCGGAACAACCACACCGTCTTTTCCGTGGAGATCGTCCAGTATTTGCCCTTGAGGTCGTAAGGCGACGCTTGAACAGAGCACGATCCTCAGCGATCGTGGGAGCGCGTTTCCGGAGGAGAGCTCATGGCTGAGATCGGCGTCGGCGCGACCGCCTTGCCCTGGTACCGCACGTTAACCCGGGCGCAATGGAAGGCGCTCCTGGCCTCGAACCTTGGCTGGACGTTTGACGGCTTTGAAGTCTTCGCGCTCCTTTTAACCATCGGCGCAGCACTGCATCAGCTGCTGGATCCCTCGCAGTACAAATTCATTCCAGCCTATGCGGGGGCGGTCATCGCGATCACGGTGTTTGGCTGGGGCACCGGCGGCCTGCTCGGCGGCATTTTGGCCGATTATATCGGCCGCAAGCGGTCCATGACACTGACCATTCTCGCCTATTCGGCGCTCACTGGCCTGAGCGCGCTCTCGTGGAATTGGGTTTCATTCGCAATCTTCCGTTTTCTCGTCGGACTTGCGATCGGCTCCGAATGGGCGACCGGCGCTTCGATCACCGCCGAATTGTGGCCTGATCACGCGCGCGGCAAGGGCGGCGCGTTTCTACAAGCGGGCTACCCGATCGGCAGCATTCTCGCATCGATGGTCTGGTTAGCCATAGGAGCGTCCGGGCCGAGCGCATGGCGATACATGTTTTTGATCGGCGTGTTGCCGGCGCTGATCGCGTTCTGGATCCGGCGCAACATCCCTGAATCGCCACGGTGGGAGGAATCCAATCGTCGGCGTCGCGCAGCGCAAGATCAGCGGCGACAGGGCGCGATGCTCTCCGGCGAGGATGCCGCCATGGTTCGTTTCACGCTGCTCGATATGTTTGCCGAACCGGCGGTGCGCAGCCGTCTCGTACTCACGTTCGTCATGTCACTGTCCGTGACGATCGGATACTGGGGCGTATCCAGCTTCGTGCCGAGCTATGTGGGATCGGTCGCCACGGCGGCAGGTCTTGCGGCGCAGCGCTGGGTTGGGCTGGCCGGACTTGTCCAGAACATCGGAGCCTTGCTCGGTTTCGCCAGCTTCGGCTTTCTGGCCGACAGCTTCGGCCGAAAACCGACGACGATTGCGTTCTATACGATGTGCCTAATCCTAACTCCGATTGTGTATCTTTGGGTGCAGGACATTCGGCTGTTGTTGCTCGTGTTCGCGGTCTATGGATTCTTCATCCAGGGCGTTTTCTCGTGGACCGCTGTCTGGCTCCCGGAGCTATACCCGACGCGCATGCGCGCGACTGCGGC
>Ga0070739_10004161_pt1 | contig 17368 bp, 10 predicted proteins | sample Coa_R1_7_FD_66445 | JGI IMG/M metagenome (GOLD analysis project Ga0070739, IMG submission 66445) | Surface soil microbial communities from Centralia Pennsylvania, which are recovering from an underground coalmine fire - Coalmine... | ecosystem: Environmental > Terrestrial > Soil > Unclassified ... | reverse complement strand
CGACGTTGGCGAGAATCAGCGTGGCCCATTTCACCGAATGGAACATGGTGTAAAGGATGATGAAGATGATCAGGATGGTGATCGGCAGCACGAACAGCAGCCGTTTTTCCGAGCGCTTCTCGCTCTGGTATTCGCCCTCCCATCCGATGCGGTAGCCATTCGGCAGCTTCACCTCGCGCTTGACCTTTTCGATGGCTTCTTCCACCGTGCCGCCCAGGTCGCGTCCGCGCACGCTGTATTTGATGGCAACATAGCGCGAGTTGGCCTCGCGATAGATTTCGGATGCGCCGTCCGCGATTTCCACCTTGCAGAGCTGCGCGAGCGAAACCCGCTCGCCGGAAGGGGACTGGAGGCGGATGGCTTCGATCGCCTCCCGGGTATCGCGGTACTGCGGCAGATAACGCATGACGAGGTCGAAGCGCCGCTCGCCTTGCAGGACCTGGGTGAGGGGATTTCCGCCGACGGCGGTCTGGATGGCGTCCTGCACGTCCGCGACGTTGATCTGCCAGCGGGCGGCGGCGTCGCGGTCCACGGTGAAGTTCAGGTTCGGCTGGCCGATGACGCGGAACAGTCCCAGGTCTTCGATCCCGCGGATACCGCGCATGATGCTGACGACCTGATCGCCCTTCTCCTCCAGCACTTTGAGATCGTCCCCGTAAATCTTGGTGGCGAGCTGGCCTTTGACGCCGCTCACCGCTTCTTCCATATTGTCCGCGATGGGCTGCGAGAAATTCCAGATCACGCCGGGGATCTTTGCGAGCTCGCGATTCATGGCGGCGATCAACGCTTCCTTGTCCTGGTGGAAGACCGGCCGCCATTCTTTTTTCGGCTTCAGGTCGACAAAGTATTCGGTATTGAAGAAGCCGGTGGTGTCGGTGCCGTCATCGGGGCGGCCCACCTGGCTGGTCGCGACCGTCACTTCCGGGAAGGAGGCCAGCAGGATGCGGGCCTGGTTGGCCACGCGGACGCCCTCGTCAGGGCCGGTCGAGGGCGCGAGCGTGCCGCGCACCCAGATCGCGCCTTCATCGAGATGCGGAAGGAATTCGGAGCCGATGATGCCGCTGGTGGCCAGGTAAATCGCGCCGAACAGGCAGAGCACGCCCGCGCTGACGGTCAGCCAGCGCGCGCGGATCGCCCAACGGACGGCCCGGCGATATCCCGCGGTGAGCCAGATCAGCACGGGGTTATGCCACTCGGTCACGTGCCCGCGGAAGAGGAAGCTGGAGAGGATCGGCGCGAGCAGCATGGAAAACACCAGCGCGCCAAGCAGCGCGAAGGCGACCGTCCACGCCATTGGCTTGAACAGGCGGCCCTCTACTGCCTGCAGCGTGAAGATCGGCAGGTAAGCGGTAATGATAATGCCGATGGCGTAGAACACCGGGCGCTGCACTTCGTGCGCTGCCTCGCGGATCCGCTCCATCGGCGGCTTGGCGGCGCCGGTGCGGCCCATGTGCCGGACGATGTTTTCCACCATCACCACCGAGCCGTCCACGACCATGCCGAAGTCGAGCGCGCCGAGCGAGAGCAGGTTGGCGGGGATGTGCCGCAGGTTCAGGCACGTGGCGGCGAAGAGCAGGGAAAAGGGAATCGTCAGCGCGACGATCACCGCACCCCGGAGATTTCCCAGGAACAGGAACAGAATGATCGAGACGAGCGTGATGCCCTCAGCCAGATTGTGGAGCACCGTCTCGGTGGTGTACCTGACCAGATCGCTGCGGTCGAGGAACGGCACCACCTTTACGCCCTTGGGCAGGATGAAATCGTTCAGCTCCCGGATCTTGTCGTGAATGGCGTCGAGCGTCCGGTCGGCGCGCGCGCCCTTGCGCAGCAGCACGATGCCGGAGACTACGTCGTCATTGTCGAGAACCGTGCCGTCCTTTCGATGGATGGCCTTGGCGAACTGCCCGAGACGGATTTTCGGCCCTTGCGCCACCACTCCGATGTCGGCGATGCGCAGCGGCGTGCCGTTCTGCGTCTTGATGACGGTGCGGGCGATGTCGCGGATGGTGCGCACCAATCCGACTTCCCGCACGTTGATCTGTTGCAGGCCGGCCTGGATGAAGCTGCCGCCGCCGTTGGTGTTGTTGTTGGCGAGTTGCTGTTCGAGCTGGCCGATGTTGAGCCCGTAAGCGACCAGCTTCCCGGGGTCCACTCGCACCTGGTATTCCTTGGTGGGGCCGCCGAAGCTCGAGACGTCCACGACGTTGGGCACGGACTTGAACTGCTTCTCGAGCACCCAGTCCTCGAGCGCTTTCAGCTCCATCACGTCGTAGTTCGGGTTGGTGCTGTGCAGGGTATAGAACAGGATCTGGCCGACAGGGCTGTAATCGGTGCCGATCTGGGGCTGGAGGTTGGCCGGCAGACTCACCATGGAGAGGCGCTCCAGGACCTTCTGCCGGTTCCAGTCGTTGTCCGAATCGTCGTCGAAGATCAGCATCAGGCTGGAGAGGCCGAACAGGGACACGCTGCGCAGATGCGCCAGGTGCGGCAGTCCGTTCATGACCACTTCCAGGGGAATGGTGACCTGCTGCTCAACCTCCTCGGCCGCCCGCCCCGGCCATTGCGTGATCACCTGCACGTGGTTGTTGGCGACGTCCGGATAGGCTTCGATGGGCAGGTCTTCAAACGAGACGATGCCGGCGGCAAACAGCAGAATGGCGAGCGCCAGCACCATAAAGCGGTTGTTGAGTGCGAAATCGACCAGGCGTCGAATCATGAGTACGGAAGGCCCGCGCGCGGCCGCGGCAGGGGCGGGCCAATTCCGAATTTAGGCTCTGTGGTTCGCGCGCGCCACCGATCTTTGTTCCAGCGGCGCCGATCTTTAGAGGCATCCTTCGGCTCGCTTCCGTGAGCGACCTGGCACGGCGATCCTATCCTTAGTCGGAGTGCGGCTACCTTTCGGCTGGGGCTCTTGGAGATCGCGCGGTTCTCGATTACTTTTTGAAAAGGCATGAGCGAAACGCCGGAAGCCAGGACGGTCCGCCTACTGCTGGTCGACGGGAATGTGCTATTCCGCGAAAGCCTGGCCAGCCTGCTCGATGCCGAGCCAGATCTCGCGGTGGCGGGACAATGCGCCTCGGCTCAGGAAGCGGCCGGCCTGCTTGCCCGCTCGCCGGTGGACGTCGTGCTGGTATCGTTCGATGGCTGGACGGCCGCGGGGTTCGCGACAATCGCGACGGTTCGCCCGGCCGCCCCGGATGCCGGCATCCTGGTTCTCGCCGCGCGCATGGAGCCGCATGACGCCGTGCGCGCGCTGCGGTTGGGAGTGTGCGGAATCTTCCTCAAGGACAACCACGCGCAGAAGCTGATCGCCGCGGTTCGCATGGTTGCCGGCGGCCACGCCTGGATCGACCGCGGGCTGCTGCGCGCGCTGGCGGAGGACCCGCCCGGCGGCGCGTCGCGATTCGGCGCTCTCAGCGACCGCGAGCAGAAGGTGCTGCGGGCACTGGCCGAAGGCCGCACCAACCGCCGCATCGGCGAGGAGATCGGCGCATCCGAAGCGGCGGTGAAACGGACCCTGCAGCATCTGTTCGAGAAGACCGGCACGCGCTCCCGCGCCGCGCTGGTGCGGGCCGCCCTGGAAGGCTCCCTTGGCGAGCGGTAACCCTCCTCTACTTCGCCTGCAATCCGACCGTGGTCGCGATAATCCCGAGATCGCGCAGGTCGCCGCCGCCGGCCTGGATCGTTTTATCCAGCGTGAACGTGACCCGCACCGAATCGTGGCCGAGCAGCGCGGCGGGGACGTCCCGGCGATAGGTGTAATCGCCCGGCGTCTGATAGGTCTCAGGCGGCAGTGGATTGCCGTCCACCGAGGCCGCGAGCGTGACGGATTTGCCTTTCTCGATCACCACGGGCGGCACGGTGAGATCGAGCGTGAGGGCCGCGCCCTTTTGGGCGGCGCCGAGCGGCACGCCGAGATCGACGGTGAACTGTTTTCCGGTCCAGCGCCAGGCGCCGCTTTCGATGTCGTAAAAGCCGCCGATCAATTGCGGCACCGATTTGGGATCTCCCAAATGCACCGTGCTCGCGATGTGGGGACCGGCTTCGGCCGCCGCCTCGGGCTCGGTCTTCTTTTTTCTGTGGCAGCCTGAGGCCGCGCACACCGCGACGGCCAGCAGCGCGGCAACGAGCGTGCGTTTCATCAATCTCCGATCCTCTCCACCTGGACCAGACAGCTATAGAATGTCGGCCCGCCGCCCGCGTCCGTCAGGCGCGGGGACGTGACGGCGTTGGCGTTGCGCCGCTCCGGGGCGCGCTTCGCCCAGCGCACCGCGGGCGCGCACACCACGCCCGGCCGCACCGTCTCATCGACCCGCGCCACCAGGAAGAACGCGCCGCGGTCGTTCCAGACCCGCACGCGGTCGCCGGTCTGGATGCCGCGCGGCGCGGCGTCCTCGGCCGTCAGGTGCAGCGTGGAAGTTTCCAGATCCGGTCCGTCGCGATGGCCGAAGGTCGAATTCATGCTGTCGTCGTTTTTGGGCGAGATCAGCTCGAGCGGAAATTTCCGCCGCACGGCCGCATCGCCGTGCCGCGATTCGATGGGCGGCGTGTAATCGAGTTCCTCCGCGTGGAAGTGGCAGCAGCCGGAGCCATTGCCGTTGCCGAAACCGCCGGCCGCGAACGGCTGAAACGGCTCCGGCAGCCGCAGCCGCACGAAATGCTCGCGCTCCAGCTCTTCGAGCGTGATGCCGCGCAGGAAGGGGTGGTCGCTCGAGAGCGCCGCGCGGATCATGTCGTCATCGGAATCGCGCAGGCACGGGTCATCGAGCCCCATTCGCGCGGCGAGCAGGCGGAATACCTCCACGTTCGATTTCGTCTCGCCCGGCGGCGCGAGCGCCGGCCGCGCGAGCTGCAGGTAGTAGTGGCCGTAGGCGAAGTAGAGGTCCGTGTGTTCGAGGAACGTGGTGGCGGGCAGGAGAATATCGGCGTAGTCGGCGGTATCGTTCTGGAACTGCTCGAGAACGACGGTGAAGAGGTCGTCCCGGCGCAGCCCCGCGAGCACGGTGTTCTGATCCGGCGCGATCGCCGCCGGGTTCGAATTGTAGACCACCAGCGCCTTCACCGGCGGGTCGGACAGCGCGGTCAGCGCGCGGCCCAGCTCGGTCATGTTGACGAGCCGCGCCTCGCGCCCCAGCGCCTTATGTTGCAGGTCGGGCCGCTCCAGGGCGTCGCGGTTGATCTGGAACGCCTGCGAGGTCGAAAGCTGCAGGCCGCCGCCCAAGTCCTTCCACGAGCCGGTCAGCACCGGCAGCAGCGCGACGGTACGCACCGCCATGGCGCCGCGTTCGCTGCGCTGCACGCCGTAATTGAGGCGGATGGCCGCCGGACGCGTGGTGGCGTACTCTCGCGCCAGCGCCGCGATCTCCTCGCCCGCGATGCCGGTCAGCTCCGCCGCGCGCTGCGGCGTCCATTCCCGGACCCGCTCGCGCAGCCCGTCGAAGCCCTCGGTGTAGCGCGCCACGTAATCGGCGTCGTAGAGATTTTCGTAGATGATGACGTGCATCATCGCCAGGGCCAGCGCCGTGTCGCTGCCGGGGTGGATGAAGTAGTGGCGGTCGGCGGCCGCGCCGGTGCGGTTGCGCCGCGGGTCAATGGTGTAGAGCTTCGCGCCGTTGCGCCGCGCTTCCATGATGAACGGCCACAGGTGCACATTGGTGCCGAGAATGTTGGCGCCCCACGCAATAATGAGCTTGGAATGGCGGAACTGCTCGGGCTCCGTGCTGTAGCGGAAACCGAGGGCGGCGGTGTTCCCGGCCATTCCCGCCGTCGAGCAGATGGTGCGGTCGAGGCGCGACGCGCCGAGGGCGTGGAAAAACCGCCGGTCCATGCCGCTGCCGTTGAGGTAGCCCATGGTGCCCGCGTAGCTGTAGGGCAGGATGGCTTCCGGACCGAACTCCGCGGCAACGGTCTTCAGCCGGTCGGCGATCGTGTCCAGCGCTTCATTCCAGGAGATGCGCTCGAAGCGCCCCTCGCCCTTTGCTCCGATGCGCCGCTGCGGATAAAGCAGGCGCCCGGGAGAGTATTCGCGCTCCAGGTATTGGGCCACTTTTCCGCACAGGAACCCGCGCGTGACGGGATGCGCCGGGTTCCCGCGCAGTTTCGTGCCGCGCCCGTTTTCGTCGATTGTGACCAGCAGGGAACAGCAGTCCGGACAATCGAGCGCGCAGACGGAGTGGCGGATCTCTGTCATTGAGCAAATTATATCGTCACTCCGCTGCGCGGGGCTGACGCACGCAGAGGATCAGTGCAGCAGGTTCAGGGTGTTATTGCCGTCATCGACGTAATACACGCCGGTCCCGCCGGGCCTCAGCGCCAGCCCGAAGAGCGTGCCGGCGCCGAAGTCCGTCATGCTCACATCCACGTAACGGGTGGCCACCTGTCTGCCATCCGGCATGGTTTCGACCATGAAGCCGTCGCCGTTGTTCACCGTGAGGATGTTGCCGTTCGGCGCGAGCGTCATGCCGAGCGGCTGGTTCAGATTGCGGTCGATCGCTACGATGAGGCCGGGGCCGAAGTCGGTGGTTCGCGTCACCGCGTTGGGGATGGCGACGATCCGGTTATTCAGCGTATCGCTGACGTACAGCGTGCTGCCGTCGGCGCCGAGAGCCGATCCGGTCGGGCCGATCACCAGCGCGTTCGGGTCGGTCTTCTCGCCGAGCCCGCTGGCGACGACCTGGAATGAAGTGGGCATGGGGATTCCTCCCATCGGAATCGAGAGGACGATGCGCAGCACGGTCCCCATGTTCACCTGTCTTCCGTTCCCTGCGACGGTCCCATTCAGGACGTTGCTGACGAACAGCACCGCGCCGGTGCCCATATCGAGCGCCGACATGTCCCACGGCCCGTTGATGCCGTTTCCGGAGATGGTCCCCACGACCGCGCCGCTGCTATTCAGAATGATGAGGCAGCCGGGCCCTAGGGTGGCCGAAGTGCCGTCCGTGGTCGGCGTGCTGCCAACAATCACGAATCCCGAACGCAGCGCCACCAGCGCGGTGGTCAGTCCCACTCCGCCGGGACATCCGGGCAGCATCGGGTTGATCTGCGCGAAGAGTGTTTGCGTACCCCCTGGCGTGATCTGGACGATGGTCGTGCCGGTTCCTTGCTGGTTTGCCGCGTTGTTGAAGTTGCTCACCAGGACGTTGCCGGCGGTCAGCGTTCCCTGGGTGACCGGCACCACCGCGACGCCGTACGGGTTCTGGTCGCCGTTCGCGGGAACGGTCGAGGCCAACGTCGTGATGGTGGGCAGGGTGTACAGAAACTGCGCGAACGCGGCCTGTGCGAGCAGGCAGGCCGCGCCGGCAACCGGGAGAAGACGTGCGTGAAATCGCATCCGCTATACCTCCTGGCGGCCAGTATAGAGGCCGATCCCGTCGCTCTTGGCGACAGGATTGTTAATTTCCATCGACGGCGGAGCGTTTGCGAACAGCGGCGCTCGTTTGACATGGAATTCACAGACCGCGGATTGGACCGGCCCCGTGCGCATGGTCTGGCTGCGCCGGCCGGCCAGGTTCTCCTTCGCCGCCGGAGGGTGCTCCCCGGCGGCTGCCGATGAGGTAAAATTCGAGGTCTGAACTTAAGGAGCAGAATGCCCTCAATAACTCCACTGTTTGCCCTGATCACCGTCGGGAACCGGCTGACCTCGATCGACTGGGTCGTCATCGCCATCTATTTCGCAATTCTCCTTTGCGTGGCCGCGTGGGTGGTCCGCAAGGCCAAGAACACGTCCACCGACTACTTCCTGGCCGGACGCAATCTGGGGTGGTGGATTATCGGCGCATCGATCTTCGCTTCCAACATCGGGTCCGAGCACGTCGTCGGACTGGCCGGCTCCGGCGCGACCAGCGGCGTCGCCATGGCGCACTACGAGCTGCATGCGTGGTGCCTGCTCGTCTTGGGATGGGTGTTTGTGCCCTTCTACATGCGCTCGCAGGTGTTCACGATGCCGGAGTTCCTGGAGCGCCGCTTTTCGAGCGAATCGCGCTACGTTCTTTCGGTCGTCTCGATTTTGACGTTCATCGTGTCGAAAATCGCGGTCGGTATCTTCGCCGGCGGCGTGGTCTTCGGCACGCTGTTTCCCGAGCTGAGCATCCATCTGGGAGGCACGGAGATCGATAGCTTCTGGATCGGCTCGGTGCTCGTGATCGTTCTGACCGGACTCTACACGGTTCTCGGCGGCATGCGCGCTGTCGCGTATAACGACGCGGTGCAGGTGCTGGTCCTGATCGCCGGATCGGCATCTCTCACGTTCTACGGCCTTCACCAGCTCGGCGGCTGGAGCGAATTGCGCCACTGGTGCGGATCGGACATGTTCAACCTCTGGAAGCCGCTGATTCCGCATGGAGTGGAAGGGACGTGGGCGCCTGTGATTGAGAAAGCGGGCGGCCAGGTCGTGCGGCAGGCGTGGTATTTCAACGACAATTTCCCCTGGCTCGGCATGCTGTTCTGCGCGCCGATTATCGGCCTCTGGTATTGGTGCACGGACCAGTACATCGTGCAGCGCGCGCTGGGCGCTCCGAATGAGACGGTCGCGCGGCGCGGCAGCATCTTCGCTTCGTTTCTGAAGCTCTCGCCGGTGTACCTGTTCATCATTCCCGGCATGGTCTGCTTCGCGCTCGCCCGCAGCGGCAAAGTGCCGGAGCTCACCAGCATGATCGGGCCGGACGGCAAAGCCATTACCTCCGTCGCGCAGGGTTCTTTTCCGATGATGGTTCAGTACCTGCTGCCGCCCGGTCTGCGCGGGCTCGTCGTCGCCGGTCTGCTTTCGGCCCTCATGGGTTCGCTTGCCGGTGTGTTCAACGCCTGTTCCACGCTGTTCACGGTGGATCTGTACAGCAAGTGGAAGCCCCACGCCACCCAGGAACAGATCGTGCGCACCGGCCGCATCGCCACCACGGTGATGGTCATCATCGCGCTCCTCTGGATTCCCGTCATCAAGGGCGCGACCGGCCTTTACAACTATCTGCAGGCGGTACAGGGGTATCTCGCTCCGCCGATTTTCGTCGTATTCTTCCTCGGCGTGTTCTTTAAGCGCCTCAATGCGAAGGGCGCGCTCTGGGCCATGATCGTCGGCTTCGCGATGGGCATCTTCCGCATGATCGTCGATACTCCGGTCACGCTCGGCCTGAGCGGTCTCGAGAACGGCTACACGCCCGGTTCGTTCCTCTGGATCGTCAACAATGTCTATTTCCAGTATTGGAGCGTGCTCATCACGATCGTTTCGGCCATCGTCATGGTGGTGGTCAGCCGGATGACCGCCGAGCCGGACTACGTGAGTCTCAAGAGCCTCACCTTCGCCACTCAGACCAAGGAAGACCGCCTGCGCACGCGCGCCGGATGGGACCGCCGCGACGTTCTCGCGTCGGCCTTTGTGCTGGCGTGTATCCTTGGTTCATACTTGTATTTCCGTGGCTGAGAGCGCACCCAGCCCTCGCCCGATCGATAGGACCTTATGAACTTTGGACTCATTGTCGGTAATCGCGGCTTTTTCCCGGATCACCTCGCGCGCAGCGGGCGGGAGGAGATGATCGCGGCGCTCGAACGCGCCGGCCACAGCGTCGTCTGTCTCACTCCGGAGCAGACCAAGCACGGCGCCGTCGAAACGCGGGCCGAGGCGCGCGCGTGCGCCGATCTGTTCCGTGCGCATCGCGACCGCATCGATGGCATCGTGGTGACGCTCCCCAATTTCGGAGACGAGCGCGGCATCGCCGAATCGCTACGCATGGCGGATCTTCGCGTGCCAGTGCTCATCCAGGCCACGCCCGATACCGCCGGTCGCATGACCATCGCGGACCGGCGCGACAGCTTCTGCGGCAAGATGAGCGTCTGCAACAATCTGCAGCAGTACCGCATTCCGTATTCGCTCACCTCGTTGCACACGGAAGCGCCCGATTCCGCCGAATTCGCGCGAGATATCGCCTGGTTCGCCGGTGTCTGCCGCGTCGCCAACGGCCTGCGCCGGCTCCGCATCGGCGCCATCGGCGCGCGGCCCGCCGCGTTCAACACGGTCCGCTACAGCGAAAAAATCCTGGAAGCGAATGGCATCACCATCGAGCCGCTCGACCTCTCGGAAGTTTTCGGCCGCATCGGGCGGCTGAAGTGCGACGATCCGGACGTGCAGGCGAAGGCTCGCGCCATCCGCGAGTACGTCTCGACGGACGGCATTCCGGATGACGCCATCATGAAGATGGCCTCGCTCGGCGTGGTGATCGACCGCTGGATGCGCGATAACGACCTGGACATCACCGCCGTGCAGTGCTGGACGTCGATGGAAGAGTTCTTCGGCGTCGTCCCGTGCACTGTGATGAGCATGATGTCGAACGGGATGAATTCGAGCGCCTGCGAAGTGGATGTGCCGGGCGTAGTCGGAATGCACGCGCTGCGGCTGGCCTCCGAGACGCCGAGCGCGCTGCTCGACTGGAACAACAACTACGGCAGCGACCCCGACAAAGCTGTCTGTTTCCATTGCTCCAACCTGCCCAAACATTTCTTCGCCGATGTGCGCATGGATTACCAGGAGATCATCGCCGGCACGGTGGGCAAGCTGAACACCTTCGGCACCTGCGTGGGCCGCGTCAAGGCCGCGCCCATGAGCTTCGCGCGCTTCTCGACCCACGATGCCACAGGCAGGATCCGCGGCTACGTCGGCCAGGGCCGCTTCACCGATGACCCGCTCTCGACGTTCGGCGGCGCCGGCGTGGTCGAAATCCCGCGCCTCCAGGAGCTGTTGCGCTACATCTGCGAAAACGGCTTCGAGCACCACGTGGCCGCGAATTTGAGCGAGACGGCGCCGGCGGTGTATGAGGCGGCGACGAAGTATTTGGGGTGGGAGATGTACTGGCACAAATAGAAGGGGGTCAGGAGCCAGGAGTCAGGAGCTTTGGTCTCCTGACTCCTGACTCCTGACTCCTGACTCCTGTCTCCTGAATTCGAGGTTGCCTTTATGTCCATCGTTGCAGGCGTCGATTTCGGTACCCTGAGCGTCCGCGTCTCGATCGTCGATTCTGCCCGCGGCCGCATCGGCTCGGGCACGGCGGAGTATCCGCTGCACCGCACCAAGGACGATCCGGACCGGGCCACGCAGAGCCACGCTGACCATATGGAGGCCCTGGTCTCCGCGACTCGCCGCGCGCTGGCCGAGGCGGGCGTTCCGGGCAGCGCTGTTGAGGCGATTGCTATCGACACCACCGGTTCCAGCGTGATTCCCGTGGACGCCAATCTCCAGCCACTCGACGATTACTACCTTTGGTGCGACCACCGCGCCTGGGAGGAGGCCGCGCAGATTACGGAGACTGCTCGCGCCCGCGGGCTGGAGGCCATCGATTGGTGCGGCGGGGTCTATTCCTCGGAATGGGGCTGGGCCAAGCTGCTGCATTGGCTGCGCCACAATCCCGCCCGCCGCGAGCGCATGGCCACGGCGCTCGAACATTGCGATATGGCCGCCGCCGTGCTCTGCGGCATTACGGACGCCGCCGCGGTCCCGCGCAGCATCTGCGCCATGGGGCATAAGTGGATGTGGAACGCGGCGTGGGGCGGTCTGCCTCCGGAAGAGTTCCTCACGGCCGTCGATCCGCTGCTCGCCGGCGTGCGTACCAAAATCGCCGGCAGCTATGCCACCAGCGACCGCATCGCCGGCCGGCTCGCGCCCGAGTGGGCCGAGCGCCTCGGCCTGCGGGCCGGCATCCCCATCCCCACTGGCGCCTTCGACGCGCACTGGGACGCGATCGGCGCCGGCTGCCGCATCGGCGATGTGGTCAACGTCGTCGGGACCTCCACGTGCATTATGGCGATCGCGGACCGGCCCGCGCTGATCCCCGGTGTCTGCGGCGTCGTCCCCGGCTCGATTCATCCGCAAAAGACCGGCGTCGAAGCCGGCCTCTCCGCCACCGGCGATATTTTCGACGCGATCGCTCGGCGCGCCGGAACGACGGTTGCGCAGCTTTCGGCCGGCCTCGGAGCCTACGCCGCCGGACAGACCGGCCTGCTGCGCATGACCTGGGACAACGGCGACCGCACCGTGCTCGTCAACCCCGAACTGGGCGGCATCACGCTCGGCTGGCGCCTGACCCACACCGCGCAGGATGAGCTCTTCGCGGCCATTGAAGGCACGGCATTTCATACCCGCGTCATCCTGGAGCGCATGGAGGAGCACGGCGTGCCCGTCCGCCGCATCGTCAACGGCGGCGGCATTCCGCAGAAGAACGCGGTGCTGAATCAGGTTTACGCCAACGTGATGGGCAAGCCGATTCTGGTGCCGAAGTCCGATGTGACCAGCCTCGGCTCCGCCATCTTCGCGTTCCTGGCCGCCGGCGTATTCCGCAGCGTCGAGGAAGCACAGGATGCGCTGTGCCCGGAATACACCGTGATCGCGCCCGAGCCCGCGGCCGTGGAGACGTACCGCTCGCTGTATCCGCTCTATCGCAAGCTGTATTTCAGCTTCGGCGCGCGCCGCTCCGGAGCGGCGGAAATCGGCGAAATTCTACCGGAGCTGCGGCGCATTGCCGCCCGCGCCCGAGGAGGCCAGAGTGCTGGAACAACTGCGAACTGAAGTCCTGGAGGCCAATCTCGAAATCGTCCGCCGGGGCCTTGTCCTCTATACATTCGGCAATGCGAGCGCCGTGGACCGGGAGACCGGCCTGGTGGTCATCAAGCCGAGCGGCGTCCCCTACGAGCGGATGACCCCGGCCGACATGGTCATCACCGATCTGAGCGGCCGGATCGTCGAGGGCAAACTGAAGCCTTCTTCCGATCTCGACACCCATACAGCGCTCTACCGCGCGTTCCCGGCGATCGGCGGCGTGGTTCACACTCACTCGCGCCACGCCACAGCGTGGGCCCAGGCGCGCCGCGAAATCCCATGTCTTGGCACCACGCACGCCGACTATTTCCATGGACCGGTGCCGGTGACGGACCCGCTCACCGCCGAAGAGATCGCCAGCGGTTACGAGGCCAACACCGGCGCCGCCATCCTGCGCCGCATGGCCGGCTGCGACCCTCTCGCCTGCCCGGGCGTTCTGGTGGCCGGCCACGCGCCCTTCTGCTGGGGTAAGACCGTATCCGAAGCCGCCTACCACGCCGTGATTGTCGAAGAGCTCGCCGCCATGGCCTGGCAGACGCTCACGATCAATCCGCAAGCCGAGCCGATCTCCCAGGCGCTCCGCGACAAGCACCACTTCCGCAAGCACGGCCCCGGCGCGACGTACGGCCAGAGCGCGTAGGTTCAATTTCAATGCAGAGACGCGGAGGACACGGCACTGAAGCCAGCAGCGGTGCCTCGTCTGGATCGCCGCTTTGAAACGGCGAACCGCCAGGCGGTGTGGCCCTCACGTCTGCCGCAGTTACTCGCACCAGTTCACGTCCCGGGGCCTTGGCGTTCGAATTGGTGCAACCAGGTGCTGCTCAGTTCTCGGGATATCCAATGGTTGACTATCTAACAGTGCTAAAGTACAATTCCTTACTTACTTCGGAGGGCACTCAGGTTGAAAAAGCTGAAAAAGCGGAATCTACAGCGTCTTGCCTCCCTTTCGGCTGTGGGCGCGGGCGCGGTCTTCATGACGGCCGACAAGGCGGAAGCGGTAACGATCTACTGGTCCGGTCCGATGAATGTTCAGGTCGGCTGGACCACGAACGGGGTCCAGGGAACCCATAGCCACTCATTCGGAGCCGGGAATGGGTTCAGAATTGGATTTTCCTCCTCCACCTCTCCGCGCACTACGCGCAGTGCCCGGCAAGTTAATGCGTATGGAGAGGGCAATCTTCGGTTTGCCCGGGGCGCGAATCACATTCTGCAGCTCTTTAGCCCTGGCGCGGTTTGGGGCACCGCTCAGACGGGGATGGCCCTTCTGATCAATGAACGCATCTGGTCGGTCACCTTTGGCAGCACACCGGGATCGTCCAACACGTTCCACCGCATTGCCGGCAACGGCAGTTTCACCCATCAGTACGCGCTGTTCGAGTTCAACCCCGGCACAGGACCGCTGTATGGCTGGGTCGAGCTGAGCGGTTCGGTGACCGACGCGTACGGCTCCTCGAATTCGTACGGTCCGTCGGTTACGCTGGAGGGCTGGCTTACGACACCACCGGGGCGCAGATCCATGCCGGCGATACGGGCGCGACACCGGAGCCGGGCACGTTCGCGCTGACCGGCTTGGCCGCGCTGGCGTTCGGGGCGGCCGGAATGCGCCGCTGGCGCGCCACCAGGGCCGCGTGATCGCCCGTCGCGAGCGCCACTGGTGCTGGCGCGCTACGAAGGCCGCGTAAACAGAAAACGATTTCAAGGTCCTCAGGTTCACTATGCCCCGTCTTCTCCTGGTTGGATGGGATGCCGCCGATTGGAAGATCATCGACCCGCTGCTCGCGGCGGGCGAAATGCCGCACCTGGCAACGGTGATCTCCGGCGGCGTTCGCGGTAATATCGCGACGCTCTACCCGGCCCTGAGCCCCACGCTCTGGACCTCGATCGCCACCGGCAAACGGCCGTTCCGGCACGGCATCCACGGCTTCACGGAGCCGACACCGGATGGCCTCGGTGTCCGGCCGATCACGAATCTCGGCCGAAAGACCAAAGCGTTGTGGAACATCCTCAACCAGAACGGGAAACGGTGCCTCGTGGTGGGCTGGTGGCCGTCGCATCCGGCCGAGCCGATCGACGGCGTGATGGTGTCGAATCAGTTTCCGCCGGAGCGCCATTCGAGCCCGGAGCAGCCCGCGCCGGCGGAGACGGTCTGGCCCGCGGCGTGGCAGGACCGGCTCGCCGATCTGCGCGTCCACCCAACCGAGATCACGGGCGAGATCCTGCGGATGTTCGTGCCGCGCATGGCGGAGGTCGATCAGGAGCGCGACCGGAGCCTGTTCGACCTGGCCTGCGTCATCGCGGAGACGATGAGCATCCACAATGCCGCGACGGAGCTGATCGAGCAGGAAACCTGGGATCTGGCGGCGGTTTATTACGTCGGCATCGACCACTTTTCGCACCGGTTTATGCGGTATCACGCGGGCAAAGCGCGCGAGCGCGACGGCTCGGACCCGGCGTGGTACAGCGAAGTGGTGCGCAACGCCTACCGTTACCACGATGTGATGCTCGGGCGGCTGCTGGCGCTGGCGGGTCCGGAAACGAGCGTTATGGTGCTGAGCGATCACGGGTTCCACTCCGACCGCCTGCTGCCGGATTACATTCCCGCCGAAGCCGCGGGGCCGGCGGTGGAACATCGCCATTTCGGCATCTTCGCCCTGCGCGCGCCCGGCGTTCCGCAGGGCGGCAAGGTGCACGGCGCGAGCATTCTCGATATCACCCCCACGGTGCTGCACCTGTTCGGATTGCCCGCAGGCGAGGACATGGACGGCAAAGTCCTGGCCGGGGCGTTCGACCGGCCGGAGGTGGCGCCGCGCATCCCGAGCTGGGACGAAGTGCCGGGGCGCGACGGACGGCACGCGGCCGGCCGCGCGTATGACGGAGCCGATTCCGTGGAATCGCTCAAGCAACTGGTGGCGCTCGGCTACATTGCACCGCCCGGAGAGAATGCCGCGGAGACGGTCCGGCAGTGTCTGGCGGAGAACCAGTACAACGTGGCGCGCGCCTGGCTCGATGGCGGCCATCCCTCGGAGGCCGCGGCGATCCTGGAGAAGCTTCTGGAGGGCGATCCGGAAGACGGGCGCTTCTATCGCGAATTGTTCCAGTGCCGCCTGCGCCAGGGCGACCGCCGCGCGGCGCGGGCCGTGCTGGACCGCTTCGACCGCGCCTGCGCCTCGTTCGTGCCGCGCGCCCAGGAGGAGCTGAAGAAGCTGGCGGCCGAGGCGAAGGAAAAGCAGAACGATCAGGAGAAAAATGAGGACGATCCGGCAGCGCGCCGCCGCCAGTTCCGTATGCGGGAGCTGGCGGAGAAGGCCGCGGGTTGGATACCCGAGCGGCTCATGATGCGGTGCCGGCTGGCGCTGGCGGCGCCGCGCGGCGCGGGCCGGAAGAACGCCGCCGCGGCGCTCGAGCAGTTCGCCTCCGCAGCGGGCCGCAATGCCGGGGCGGGGCTGTTCCTGGCGGAGGGGTTCGCCGCAATCGGCCAGTTCGAGCGGGCGCTTACCTATATCCGGCGGGCGCGCCGTGCGGACCCGGACGACTTCCGGGCGATGGCCATCGAGGCGCGCATCCACCAGGCGGAATCGCGGCACGACGAAGCGGTGGCGTGCGCCGCCGAGTCCCTGCTGCGAGTCTACTTCCAGCCGGACCTGCATCTGCTGCTGGCGCGATCGCTCTTTCAGCTCGGCGAATTCGCGCGCGCGGAAGAATCGGCCCGGGTTGCATTGGCGCAGATGCCGGAATCGCCGGAAGCGCATGCGCTGCTGGGCCGCATTCTGCGGAAGGATCGGGCGCGGTGGGGCGAGGCCAGCCTGCACATCGCGAAATCCCAGATCCTGCGCAAGAAGCGCGCGGCACGCCGGTCCGCCGCGCCGGAGGAGGCGCCGGCCGCCGCGGGCGCGGGCGCGGGCGCCGGCCTGCCGGCTCTCGAACGGTGGGAAGGCGAGCAGCCGGAAGACCGCGGGCGCACGATCACGATCGTGACCGGACTGCCCCGCAGCGGCACATCCATGATGATGCAGATGCTCGCCGCCGCCGGCATTCCGCCGTATACCGATGGCCAGCGCATCCCCGACGAGGACAACCCCCGCGGGTACTTCGAGCACGAGCGGGCGGCGCAGCTCCATCGCGATACCTCATGGCTTCCCGAAGCGCGCGGCAAGGTTGTCAAGATTGTGGCGCCCCTGCTGCCGTACCTGCCCGCCGGAGAGCAATACCGGGTCGTCTTTATGCAGCGCGATCTGAAGGCCGTGGTGGCCTCGCAGCACGCGATGCTGGAGCGGCTGGGGCGCACCGGCGCCGGGCTGACGGATGCCGCGCTCGAGCGGGTTTACACGCGGCAGTTGGTCGAGGTGCAGCGCTGGCTGCGGCGGACGCCGGGCGTGCAGGCGATCACGATCGGCTACGATGCGGCGCTCGAAGATCCCGCGGCTACAGCCGCGCGGCTGGTCAACTTCCTGGGAGAACCGTTCGATGCCGCCGCCGCTGGCGCGGCCGTCGATCCCGCGCTGCGCCGCCAGCGTGCCGGCGAACCCGAGATTGTGCATTCGAAATAGGGGATCTTGACAATAGTGAAACTGACGAGAAGGAATCTGCAACGTCTCGCGTCTCTTTCGGCCGTGGGGACGGGAGCGGTTTTTATGACGGCGGATCAGGCGGAGGCGGGCACAATCACATGGTCGGGTCCGTTGAACGCGCCGGTCGGCTGGTCCAACTCGGGGTTTAACGCGTCGTTTCTCCAGCCGCTCTCAGGGGGCATGGGTTTCCGGTTCACGGCCAAGAGCTCGAATACCACCGAGCTCC